>ERZ838399.2371-NODE-2371-length-14366-cov-13.173433_pt1 | contig 14366 bp, 9 predicted proteins | sample MGYA00519683_ERZ838399 | MGnify/ENA primary metagenome ERZ838399 (study PRJEB31850, sample SAMEA3708833) | human gut metagenome | biome: human gut; feature: human-associated habitat; material: faeces | place: China | collected 2014 ...
AGAGAGTCTGCGTCGATGACTTTCAGATCGATCTTCTCTGCGGCGGTTCCCAGAAAGCAGTCTCTGCACCTCCTGGTCTTACTTTTGTTGTGGTGAGTGATGATGCAAAAGAAAAAATGAAAAACCGCAAAACCCCGATTGCATCTTTCTATGCAAATCTGATGGCTTTCGACGGTTACTATGAGAAGAAATGGTTTCCTTACACCATGCCGATCAGCGATATCTACGGTCTGCGCGCTGCATTTAACCTGATCGCCGGCGATAAAACCCTGTATGAGCGTCATGCAAGGATCGGTTCCGCCACCAGGGCAGCCGTCAAAGAAGCAGGATTAAAACTTCATCTGCAGAGCGGTTACTCAAACACCGTAACGGTTTTTGATATCCCGGAATGTACCGATGCAAAATCCATCTTAGACGAGATGCGCACAAAATATAACATTATGCTTGCCGGCTCCTTTGATGAATTGTCCGGAAAAGTGATCCGTATCGGACACATGGGCGAAAATGCAAGATTAGAACATATGGTTCCTGCTTTAGAAGCACTCTCCGCTACCCTGACCGATCTTGGGGTAACGCTTCAGGGAAATCTTGCGGATTTGTTTTTGAAACATTACAGGGAGTTTCAGGACTGATCTGTTTAAACCGGCTCACTCCATAGCACCTGGATTTCCTTTGCACCGGCAGTTTCTTTAAATCGACTTTCTCATCATCCGGGGTCTGAATCAACCCCCGGTAATATTGGATTGTGTATCATCTTTCTTCTCCTCCAGCCGCTCCCTGATCTGCTGCATCCTGCCGTCTAACTGTGAGATCAGCTCCGCACAGAAGCAGAGATCCTGTGAAATGACCTGTGCATTGTCTATATCTTTTTTGTATTTTAACTTGTGCTCCAAGCTCGCCCAGAAATCCATTGCAATGGTACGGAACTGCACTTCCACGCGCATCATCTTTTTCTCGTTGGTCAGAAAAATCGGCACTTCAAGAATCAAATGAAGGCTGCGGTAGCCATTCGGCTTCGGATGGCTGATGTAATCTTTTTTCTTGATGAGTTTGATGTCATCCTGCTTTTCCAGATAATCCGCTAATGTATAAATATCATCCGGAAAAGAGCAGATAACGCGGACACCTGCGATATCATTTAAATTTTTTTCAATGTTGTCCACCGAAAACGGGATCTCCTGACGCTTCATTTTCTTCATGATACTGTCCGGTTCCTTGATCCTGCATTTTATCGACTCGATCGGGTTTCTGCTGTTCTGGACCGACAGCTCTGTATTTAATACATCCAGCTTTGTCTTTACCTCTAACATCGCACATTCGTACTGCATCATCAGACAGCGAAACTTCTGTAACTCCTCAATGTCCCCAAAAACATGATCCAGTTCCTTGACTGTTTCAATATCCATGTACTCCATTTGACTTTCTCCTTAGAAACATTATTTTGTAACGGCTTCTCCTGACCGGTTACCTTCTAATTACTATTTTACCATACTTTTACCAAAAATTTATTTAAACTTCTGTGAAGATTTCATACAATAGAATGCACACTCTGCGAACATTCTATTGTCATGAATAATAGAAAGTGCGTTTTTTACATCAAAGGTGCAAACAACCGTAAAAGGCACTGGGTTCCACGCAAAACAGCGGATCGCCCGCTCTTATATTTTTCTGTCACTTCCGTACTCTCGGCAAAAATATGTTCAAAATCCTTCCGCATTTCCTTCACCGCATCACAGTTGTACAAAAAAGCCCCATTTTCAAAATGAAGATACAAACTGCGATAATCCATATTGATCGTGCCACAGGTTGCCGCTTCCCCGTCGCAGACACACTGTTTTGCATGAATAAATCCAGGTGTGTATTCATAAATACGCACCCCCTGTCGCACCAGTCCTGCATAATAAGAACGTGTCACTTTGTAGATCAGTTTTTTATCCGGGATTCCCGGTGTGACGATCCGCACATCCACCCCGCGTTTTGCTGCAAGTCCCAGTGCCCGGTTCATCTCATCTGTGATGATCAGATACGGGGTTGTGAAATAAATCTCCTTTTTTGCATGTGCAATGAGATTCATATAAACACTCTCTCCGACGTGCTCGTCATCTAACGGACTGTCCGCATACGGCTGGATAAAACCATCCTGTTTCGCCTGATAATCTGTCTCTGGCAGATACTTCTGATAATCCTGATCTGTTTTTTTCACGGCATTCCACATTTCAAGAAACATGACAGTAAGGCTTTTTACCGCATCCCCCTCTAAGCGGATACCGGTATCCTTCCAGTGTCCGTACGGGTGGGTAATGTTAAAATACTCATTTGCAAGGTTATATCCCCCTGTAAATCCCACCTTTCCATCGATGACCGTGATCTTTCTGTGATCCCGGTTATTCATAAATACGGACAATACCGGAATAATCGGATTGAATACACGGCATGCAATGTCATTTTCTTCCATGCGTTTACGGAAATCATGATTGATAAAACCGATACTTCCGACATCATCATAAAAAATACGTACCTCCACACCATGTGCAGCTCTGTCTTTCAAAACGTTTAAAATCCGCTCAAACGATTCCGCCTGCTCGATTGCATGGTACTCCATAAAAATAAAATGTTCTGCTTTTTTCAGTTCTGCAAGCTGTGCCTCCAGCCCCTGTGACGCATCCGCATAAAATACTACATCCGTATTATGATATACCGGATAATGCCCGTATTTCCAGATATAATCCGACTGATTTGCAATCGACAAATCTTTTTCCTGCAGTTCTTTTATGACCTCATCATCACCGTTTAAAAAAGGAAAAAGTTCCTCATCGATCAATTCATAACGTTTTTTCATGCCCCTCGTCAGATTCGAACGCCCGAATAACAGAAACACACACAATCCAAAAATCGGAAAAGCTGCAATCAGAAGCATCCATGGCACTTTAAATGCCATATTTCCATGCGTTCCGTATATTGCAAAGACAACTGAGACTGCGATCAGCGTGGAAAAAAGGGAAATTGCCGCTGAATAACGGTTCAGCCATAAGAAAAGGTTGATGATCCATATCACCTGAAGCAAGACACTGATTCCGACAAAGACAAGTCTTCCTATGCTGTTTTTTACTGATGTTTTCTGTTCTGTTCTCATAGTATTGAAAAATACCGCACAATTGCTCATGCGGTACTCTTTTCTCCATTTCCAATTTATTTTTTAATTACGTCCACCTATTTTATCTTTTACATTTGCGTTTACTTTTCCGAGGTAACCTACCAGCTCATCTGATACTGTCACAATCCGCTCTGTCGCCTGATTGCACTGGTCAACGATCTGCTGGAATTCTTCCATATTCTCGGTCGTTACTTTGGCGCTGTCAGCATTCTGCTCCGCAAACTCTGTCAGAGATGTGATTCCACTCTCGATCACAGTCTTATGATCATCTAACGCACTTACTTCTTCACTGATTCCATCTACCGCATCGCTTGTATTCTTGATTTCCTCATTCAGTGAACGGAAAATCTCTTCTGTATCATGAATCTTTTCATTCTGTTTTACAAACGCTTCTGATACCTTCTGCGTGATCTCTACACTAATATTTGAATTGTCAATCAATGTATTGACAATCTGGTTGATCTGCTCTGTTGATTCTCTTGACTGATCTGCTAACGTACGGATCTCTTCCGCAACAACTGCAAATCCTCTTCCATGTTCCCCTGCTCTTGCAGCCTCAATGCTTGCATTCAATGCAAGAAGGTTTGTCTGATTAGAAATTCCGGCTATGATCTCTGTTGCCGTACGGATCTCCTGCGCTGACTGGTTGGTCAGATCTGTCTGCTGTCTTACATTTTCAATCGCAATGCCGCTCTCTTTGCTGATATTTACAAGTTCCTCCGTGATTGCTTCTGCTGCTTTGTTGCTCTCTTTCATATGCTCTGCACTCTGTGCTAACATCGAAACATTTTCAGCAATTTCATCAATCGTTCTGCTGATAGCGTCGATCTTCTCTTTCATATCAACGGTATGATCTGCCTGGGATATTGTATTATCGGTAATGGTGGTAACTGCCTGCTCGGTCTGTTCCAGAGAAGTTGTCATACTCTTAAAGATATGTTTGAAATCCTCCGAAACCTCACCAAGCTCCTTCGTCGCCTTTTTAATGCCAAGTACAACCTGTGAAAATGAAGTAATCGACTCCTGAAATGTACGCACAAGCTGTCCGATCTCACCATCTTTCTCCGCAAGTTTATTTGCCTTCTCTGCAACACCACCGGAACCTCCTGCCTCTGTGCCTTCGCCCATAAGCTGTCTGAAAACATCCAAAAGTGTCCTGATTAATGCAAACACTAACCCGAAAATGATTACTGTTGCAGCACAGATCAGTATCATCGCAACCATTGTGCCGATCACTCCATTTTTCAACAGCTCAAGTACAACAATCTGCCATACTGCCATAATCAGGAAAAACACACCAAAAACGCTTAGCAGTTTTTTCCATGCCATCTTTTTATCATCGCCCATTTTTTTATCCTCCATCTGTTTTTATTACCTAAGACTGTCCCGCAGCAGGCGGCGCAGTCTGCATTGATTTCTGCATAACCTTATTCTCATACATTGCATGATCTGCTTCACGGAATACGGATGCAAAAGAATCTATGCAGTCCGGCTCATAAAATGCGATTCCCCGCGCAATCTGTATTTTCTGTTCATACTTTGTATTGTTTTTATTGAAAACCACAATGCCATCATCAAAATTTCTCAGCAACTCATCACATATTGCCTTTTCGGCCTGTTCGATGATGATCACAAATTCGTCTCCTCCGATGCGGTATACGATATGGTCTTTAAATCCCTTTTGTATCAGTCTGCTTGCATCCCTGATCAGCATGTCACCGAATTCATGTCCAAAATTGTCATTGATCTTTTTAAGGTTATTGATATCCATGACTACAACTGCATATTTGATCTTCTCATCAGCCGCACGTTTATCTAACTTATCCACATACTCTTTATATGCAGCTTTATTGGCAACGCCTGTCAGGGCATCCGTATACGCCTGCTCATTCACATAGTCAATGTAATGCCGCAGGTGATTTACCATCTGTTGCACGCTGTCTGCAAGTACACCAACCTCATCTTTGGATTCACAGTCGATATTGACCTCAAGATTACCACCGGCAACCTTCTGTGCAGCTTCCGTAAGTTCTTTGAGCGGACGCGTCATTTCCCTGGTAACATGGATTGTGATCAAAACCGATATAAAGATGATAGACAGCGTTGAAACCAAAAACAATCGGATAATACGGTTACTCGACGCATTGATCTCCTTTGCCGGTGCGGTGACAACAAAAAACATACCGTTTTCTAACTGTCTGGCGGTCATTTTCTTCTTTACGCCATCCAGATTATAACCGACAAGATTATCCTGTGTTCCTTTTTTGTACAGTAAATTTAAGACCTTTCTGATCTTTCCATGTGTATTTTCTTCATCAAGTCCTTCCGGATAATCACGGTGATAATAAATTACATAATCTGCTCCTGCAAGGAAAGCATAACCGCTCTCATAAATCTGTACAGAATCCACCTTTTCTTTCAGCAGTGCCATATCAATATCCATGCCCAGAACGCCGATAAAGTCTTCATTCCTGTATATCGGCACCACATAAGAAATAATCCAGTCATTTTTATTCTTATTGTCATACGGCTCCATCCAGAACGCCTCTTCTTTTTCGAGTGCCTCATAATACCAGTTGACATGCTCCTTATCATCCTGTGCATATTTTGAAAAATCGACAAGGGAATCTTCAGTAACTTCGCCATTTTCATCCTTGTACCAGAAAAATCCTGTCTGGGGACCAGCAAGTTCCGGATTCACTCTCATATAGACTCCGCGTGATCCTTCTGTATTTTTCACAGTATGTAAGGCAACCTCCTGCACTTTCTTTACCAGCACATCGGTATTGTCTTTGTCCATCCCGTTTTTTCCAAGTTCGCTATACTGTTCTATTGTATAATCCTGAATCATATTCACGGACTGTTCAATACTTGTCAGCGTTGCATTGATCTCCTCTGCCTTATCCTCGCAAAACAGATTCATGAACTGTGCGGAATCCTCATTTACAAGTTTATGCGTATATAGAAAACCAACATATCCAAGTGCCAGCGCTGAAAGAAGTACACATCCTACCGTCAAAGCCAGAAATTTAGACTGTAAAGACCTCATCGGCAATCCTCTCTCTCTTCTTTCTGATATAGTTCTATTATATGCATTTTGTCATAAATTGTCAAAAATTATCACTCATTTTTTGTATGTTTTTTTGAACACTTTCGACAACATTTTCTTGATTTTTTTTCCGGGAAACCCTAAAATTATTTGTGGTATGTGACCATACCACAAATATTTTTGACACAATAGAGGTATAAATTTTATGGAATTTCAAAAATTAAATGCACCATCACTCAAAGAGTTATTTATATCCGAACTTGAAAATATGATCATTTCCGGCAGACTTCCGATTGGCACGAAACTCCCATCCGAACGTGAACTTGCCTCATCCATGCAGGTTTCACGTGCCGTCGTCAACTCCGGTATCGCCGAACTTGAAAAGAAGGGGTTTGTCGTGGTAAAACCACGGATCGGTACGTTCGTGGAAGATTACCGCAGAAATGGAACTATGGATACCTTAGTTTCCATTATGAAATATAATGGCGGTTCTTTAAGCAGTGATGAGATCCGTTCCATCCTCGAAGTGCGTATTCTTTTTATGAACCTTGCAGCCCGCCTTACGATTGAAAAAGCAAGTGACGCTGAAATCGAGGGACTTACCTTTTATCTGGACAAATTAAAAAATTCCTCCACCCCGGAGGATGCCGCTGCATCGATCTTTGAATTCAGCCACGAACTGAGTTTTATCAGTGGAAATATGCTTCTGCCGCTGTTTTTTACCTCTTTCCGCGACCTTGTTTGCAGCCTGTGGGTGCGCTATGCAATAAAATACAGCATCGAGGAATTATACCAGAGTGCCTTATCCATTTATAATTTCGTCCGTGCAAGGGACGTAGACGGTGCTCTCCATTACATAGAAACTTCCACCACAGAATGTATCAGCGGAAACCGCATGATCTACTGATCTTAGAAACACCTTCAAATAAACTTCATAAAAACAGCCGGACTTTGAGGCATTCTGACCGCTGCTTCATTATCTGACGATCACAGGTCACCTCAAAATACGGCTGTTCTTATTTTTCTTACATTTTATTTTGCAAACTGGCTGTTATACAGTTTTGCATAAAATCCATTTTTCTCTAACAGTTCCTCATGTTTTCCCTGTTCCACAATATTTCCATCCCGCATGACAAGAATGATATCTGCTTCTCGGATCGTGGAGAGACGATGTGCAACGATGAAACTGGTACGTCCTTTCATCATACGCGCAAATGCTTCCTGAATCTTGATCTCGGTTCTCGTATCAATCGAGGATGTCGCCTCATCTAAGATCAGCATCGGCGGCAGACACAGCATGACTCTCGTGATACAAAGGAGCTGTTTCTGTCCCTGCGAAAGACTTCCGCCATCCTCCGAGATCACGGTATCATATCCTTTTGGCAGACGCTTGATAAAGCTGTGAGCATGGGATGCTTTTGCCGCTGCGATGATCTCTTCCTCCGTGGCATCCGGTTTTCCCATCGTGATATTTTCACGGATCGTTCCACTCCTTAACCACGTTTCCTGCAATACCATACCATAATTGCTTCTGAGGCTCTTTCTGGTCATTTCACCGATCGGTGTTCCGCTGACACGGATCTCTCCACTGTTCACATCATAAAAACGCATCAGAAGATTGATGAGCGTCGTCTTACCGCAGCCCGTAGGCCCTACGATTGCCACGCGCTGTCCCGGCTGTACGGAAAGGTTGAAATCCTCGATCAGCTTCTGTTCCGGCGTATAAGAGAAATATACATGGGACAGTTCTACGCTTCCGTCCGCTTTCTCTAACACTTTCGCACTCTCTGCATCCGGCTTCTCGACCGGCTCCTCGATCAGTTCAAACACTCGGGCAGCACAGGCAAGTGCATTCTGCAGCTCGGTGATGACACCGGAGATCTCGTTAAACGGCTTCGTATACTGGTTCGCATAACTTAAAAGACTCGATAACTGTCCGACTGTAATGCTTCCTTTGATGGCAAGAAATGCACCGACGACACCGACTGTCGCATAGACAAGGCTGTTGATAAAACGTGTTGCCGGGTTCGTGATACTTGAAAAGAAGATCGCGCGCAGTGAATATTTCTGCAGTCTTCCGTTGATCTCGTCGAACTGCTCTAACGCCTCATCCTCATGTGAAAATGCCTGCACGACTTTCTGGCTTCCAACCATCTCTTCGATGAAAGCGGTCTGTTCGCCCCGTGTCTCAGACTGCAGTTTGAACATGGAAAATGTCTTTTTTGCAATAAAACTTGCAACAAACAATGATAACGGTGTGATGACCACGACCGCAACCGTGATATTCACACTGATCGTCAGCATAAAGATCAGTGTACCGAAAATTGTCACGATTCCGGTAAAAAACTGTGTAAATCCCATCAGAAGACCATCTGCAAACTGATCAACATCCGCGATGACACGGCTGACCACCTCTCCATAAGAATGGGAATCAATATACTTAAGCGGTAAATGTTCGATCCGCTCAAACGCTTCTTTCCGGATATCACGGATCACATTGTAAGTAATCTTATTGTTGCATGCATTCATGATCCACTGCGCGGCTGCCGTGAGCAAAATTACCACTGCCATACGCTCTAAGATCACAAGGATTCCTGCAAAATCAACCTGCCCCTTCGTGATGATCAGGTCGACTGCACGTCCTGTTAAGATCGGGATATAAAGAGTCAGTGCCACGGTAACTGCCGCAAGCACGATCGATAAGCCAAGGTAAAACCAGTATCTCCGGATGTAATCAAGCACTTTTTTTACTGTTGTCTTCTGCTGGTCTGTCACTACTTTTTTCATGCCGTCTTACCTCCTTCCTGTTTCTTAAACTGTGAGTTGTAGATTTCCTGATATACCTCACAGCTTTCTAACAGCTCTTCGCTAGTTCCAAGTCCGACGATCTTTCCATCATCAAGCACAACGATACGGTCTGCATGCTGGATTGAAGCAGCTCGCTGGGAAACGATAAAGACGGTCGTCTCTCCTTCCATTTCGCGGATGGCTTTTCGAAGAGCTGCATCCGTTGCAAAATCAAGTGCGGATGCACTGTCGTCTAAAATGAGTATCTCCGGTTTCTTTACGACTGCACGTGCGATCGTTAAACGCTGGCGCTGTCCGCCGGAAAGGTTTTTTCCGCCCTGTTCGATTTCAAAATCAAGTCTGCCCTCTTTGTTGTCGACAAACTCTTTTGCCTGCGCAACTGTGATGGCACGGTTCAGATCTTCTTCTGTCGCATCCGGGTTTCCCCATTTTAAGTTCTCGCGGATCGTTCCATGGAACAACACGGCTTTCTGTAAAACCGTACCGATCTTTCCACGCAGCTCCTCAAGCGGATAATCTTTGACGTCTTTTCCGTCCACTTTAATAAAACCGGACGTCACGTCATAAAACCGCGGGATCAGGTTGACTACCGAAGATTTTCCGGAACCGGTTCCTCCGATGATACCGATCGTCTCGCCTTTTTTTACCTTAAAATCAATATCCGTTAAAGATTCGTCTCCGGCACCCGCATAGGTTAATCCTACATGTGAAAATTCCACGGCATACTCTGCTTCTTCTGATCTGTCAGCGGTATCCGTCTGCACCTTATCCACTTTCTGGCCTGATCCGTCCGTGATGGATGGCTGCATCTCAAAAATGGACTGGATACGGTTTCCACATGCAATGGATTTATTGATATTGATGATCAGGTTTGCAAGCTTCACTAACTCCACTAAGATCTGTGACATATAGTTGATCAGCGCAACCACCTCACCCTGTGTGATATATCCGTTATCAACACGGACTGCACCGGTCCAGACAAGCACCACGATCGCACCGTTGATGATCACATAGGTAAGCGGATTCATTAGTGCTGATATCTTTCCGACATAAATCTGCGCCCTTGTCAGAAGATCATTATTTTCATTAAAATGTACTTTTTCATCATCTTCCTTATTAAAAGCACGGATCACCCTGCTTCCTGTTAAATTTTCTCTTGTGATCCCAAGCACCTTATCGAGCGCTGACTGTACCTTTTTATAAAGCGGAATACTGATCAGCATGATACCGAATACGATTATGGAAAGAAGCGGGATCGTAACGACAAACACCAGTGCCGCTTTGACATCGATGGTAAATGCCATGACCATTGCGCCGAACACGATAAACGGGGAACGCAGAAACAGACGCAGCACAAGGTTCACGCCGTTCTGCACCTGATTGACATCACTTGTCATTCTCGTGATCAGTGTTGCCGTTCCAACAGTATCCATCTCTGTAAAAGAGAGGCTCTCAATGTGTGCAAACAGCGCATGGCGCAGTTTTGTTGCAAACCCGACTGCCGCCTTTGCCGCGAAATACTGTGCGGTGATCGAGCAGGTCAGACCGATCACTGCAAGCAGTACCAGCACCATACACATTTTCATAATATAGGACTTGTCCCCGGTCGCAACACCAGTATCAATGATTGCCGCCATAACCAGCGGCACGATCAGTTCAAAGGTTGCCTCGAGCAGTTTAAAAAGCGGACCTAATACACTTTCCTTTTTATAGTCTTTTAAATAAACCAGTAACTTTTTCATAGTATTCTCCATTTTTACGCTGCACTTTACGCATGACAAGTTTGGGCGTAAGCACAAACTTGAGTGTGAAAATCTTATTTTCACACTGCCCTCAAATGTTTATTTTTTAATTTTTTTCATCTGCTGCAAACCAAAGATCACTACCCCACCTATGATAAAGAACAGGATGGAAAAATTGTGGATCGTCATTGCAGGCTGTGGGGTATCCAGTGTTGTTGGGCCCATGATCACAGCATAAATAGAACCAAGCATCAGTCCGACGATCAGAAAGATCATCTGCGCCCGAAAACGCTCTAATGCCTTACGGATCAGCTTTACAATACTGAAAATACCGACTAACACACCACATCCGAATACGAATACTGTCGGAAAACTTTTTAAGTTTAAATGCAGGATATCTTTAATCGCCGTCACGATCGGCAGGTAAAGTCCCATAATTAAAAGCAGTGTGGAACCGGAAATACCAGGAAGCACCATTGCGCAGATTGCAACTGCGCCTGCTATGAATACATAAATTCCTGTTGTGACTGTCAGATGTTCCAGATTTACACTGTTTCCGCCGCCAACCGGATTAAAATAGGTGATGGCACACACAATGGCTGCCCCAACCAGTACAAACGGGCAATATGCATATTTCCCTTTTAGTGTGTCCAATTCTTCACGGACTACAATCGGAATTGCAAAAATTATAAATCCGATAAATAATGAACTGATCGCATAAATATGGGATTCAAAAACATTTGCAAGGATCAGAATCGCAAGAACCATTCCTGTTACCCAGCCGATACCGAGCTTGATCAGAAAGAAAAACGCTGTTTTCTTTTTTTCCATATTTCCGGTGATCAGATCATCGATCGAGTCGATAAACTGATCGTAAAACCCAAGCAGAAATGCCACGGTTCCACCGGATACTCCCGGGACACTGTCTGCAAGTGCCATACAAAATCCTCTGATAAACTGTATTATGTACATACGGTTACCTCTTTCTTCCTTATTAATATTTACATGTGCTGTCTGCACACCATACTGCCTATTATAATCTTTCGGCTTCTGTTTTGTCTAGTATCGTAAACATTAATATTTCTTTTTTGTATCTTTTATTTCAATTTCCCGGTGCAGTCCCAAAAGACAGATCAGATTTGGCACTGCCATCAGAAAATTAAACAAATCCGAAATGCCCCACACCACATCAAGAGTAATCACTGCGCCGAAATAAACGCACATCATATAAACGACCTGGTAAATGCGGACACCCTTTTCCCCAAACAGATACCGCACGGCGCACTCGCCATAGACATTCCATCCGATGATCGTCGCAAACGCAAACAAGACCAATGAAACCGACAGCATCTCATCGCCCCACACCGGCAGTTCCCGGAATACGGCAAAACACATCCGCTCCCCCGGCACCCCCACATAATTGCCCGGATGGGCAATCATACTTGAAACCGAAGCAATTCCTGTGATTGCACACATGACGACCGTATCCCAAAAAGGCCCTGTCATGGAGACAAGAGCCTGATCCCGCGGTGAGGCATGCTGCGCCGTCGCCGCTGCCATTGGAATTGAGCCAAGTCCCGCCTCATTTGTAAAAAGCCCTCTGGAAATCCCGGTTCTTAACCCCGCCATCACCGTTGTCCCAACCACCCCCCCTGCGGCAGCCTCCGGCACAAACGCAGAGGTCACGATCATTTTTACTGCCTCCGGGATCACCGTATAATTTTTCATCAGGATAAAAATACATCCGCCTAAATAAAATGCACTCATCACAGGAACCAGCCAGGTACATACTTTTCCAATCTGCCGGCTGCCACCGATGATCACCTTCCCCGCAAGCACCCCCGCTGCCATGCCGATGATATGCGGCGATACCGGTATCTGTTCCGTTATCGCCGCACTGATCGAATGTGCCTGCACACTGCTGCCGATCCCAAGCGACGCTAATATCGTAAACACAGAAAATAAGACCGCAAGTCCTTTCTGCTGCATGCCTCTCTCCAACACATACATCGGACCGCCGATCCTCTTTCCATCTTTTTCCGTTTTGCGGTATTTCATGGACAAAAAACATTCTCCATAACAGGTTGCAATTCCAAGCACACCGGTGATCCAGCACCAGAACACCGCACCTGCCCCGCCGACTGCGATCGCCGTGGAGATACCGATAATATTTCCCGTCCCGATCGTCGCCGCCAACGCTGTCGCAAGTGCCGAGTAGGAAGTATTATTTTTCCCGGAAAAACTAAGCCTGATCCCACATGGGATCTTACGCTGGATAAACCGCAGACGAAATGTAAAATACAGATGTGTCCCCAGAAGAAGCAGGATCTGCCCCGTGGCAGCAAGCTGACTGATTTTTTGCATAGCACACTAAAATCCCCGTATACGGATGCCCTTGTTCCAGTATACGGGGATTTTCTTTGATTCATTCTTTGATTTTTATTTTTTGTGAGTGCCCTCTATGCAGTTACTTTTTTCCGCTGTTCCACCACCTGTGCCAGCCGGTCCAGACCTTTATTGCAGATCACAGTATACACACTTCCAAAAATGTTTGCCCCGATACGCAGAATCACTGCATTCTGCAGTCCAAACAATCCTGCCGCGATCGACAACGCCCCAAACGTATTGAACGCCGTCTGCCATGCATAGCCGGCAGAATAACCAACTCCGATTCCTCCGATCATGCCGATATACGGATACATGGATTCCGGAAGAACCAGATATAATGCCACAAAAATAAGGCTTCCAACGATATTAAAAAGGCCTCTTTTCTCTGCCCTTCCCATGCAGTCATCCGTAAACGGCAGGCAGACTGACATACAGGCGATCCCCGCCCACATTGCTCTTGGAAGTCCCAGAAGCGACATCACAAGCATCGCAGAGGAAACAATGAAAGTCAGTTTTATATACCAGCGGTTTCTGGCAGAGGAAAGATCAAATTCCCGGAACAGATCCAAAAAAGTTCTCCGGTATGGTCTGTTTTTCTGGTTCTTATAGAAAATCGCCATACAGATCACCATTCCGGCAAGCAGTCCCTCCACGCGCAGCAGATACGCATGTCCGCTCACGTCATATCCCTGTAACAGCAGATAACCGAGTACAAACGTAGAATGGTTGTACATGATCACATTGTGACATCCTAAGATCATCAGAAGCATGATACAGAATACGTTTACAAAGAATGCCGGGATGGGCGAAAGCATATTGCTAAGCCTTGGTCCCGCGATCAGTATTCCAAAAATACCGGCGATTGATAGCAGTCCATGCGTGGTTTTGATCCCAAAATCTGCCTGGCGCAGCACCAGCACTGCCAAAAGAACGGTCACTCCGACCACACTGTTTTCCGATCCGGTCAGTTTACTGTATAAGGTCACAACCGCCACACAGAATACCATCACCAGATAAACCTTAAAGTTATAGATTAAGATATGACGTCTCTTTTCTTTTTTGTCTGTTGTATTTTTGATGAGCTGTTTTGAACCTGTCGAACTGAGCTGAAGTTCCTGATAAAATGTCATAGTACTCTTGTATGATAATTAGGAAGTTAATTATCACATATTTCCTTTCTTTTAATATCGTGGTTCAATACAATTCAGATACTATGGACTTTTGA
>ERZ838399.2389-NODE-2389-length-14290-cov-5.975975_pt1 | contig 14290 bp, 11 predicted proteins | sample MGYA00519683_ERZ838399 | MGnify/ENA primary metagenome ERZ838399 (study PRJEB31850, sample SAMEA3708833) | human gut metagenome | biome: human gut; feature: human-associated habitat; material: faeces | place: China | collected 2014 ...
AAGTCTCAATTAGTAGCTTAATTAATATGTCCAATATTTTGGGTGCATATCATATATTGTCCTCTTTTTGTATTTGTAGTATTAGATATCTCTTTCGTCGATAGCAGTTTCAAGTGCTATTTTAATCATATCATCAAAGGATTGTTCACGTTCTTTAGCTGTAGTTTCTTCACCTGTAAATAAGTGATTACTTACAGTAAATACGCCAAGTGCTTGTACATTATAACGAGCAGCAAGCATATAAAGAGCAGAAGTTTCCATTTCTACAGCAAGACAGCCATATTGGATTAATTTTTGCAAATCAACTTCTTCATCATAGAAACGGTCTTGGCAATATACATTACCAATTTTTACAGGAATGTTTAATTTTTTAGCGTGGTGATATGCTTTGCCTAATAATTCAAAATCAGCAAGTGGAGCATAATGAAGTCCATCACCAAAAGTGCGAACAATAATGCCACTATCAGTAGTTGTTCCTTGAGCGATAACGACATCACGAACGTGAACATCATCTTTTAAACCACCACAAGTACCAACGCGAATTAATTTTTTAGCATGGTAATCGCAGATTAATTCATGTGCATAGATAGAAATAGAAGGAATACCCATACCAGTTCCTTGGATAGAAACTTTATGGCCTTTATAAGTTCCAGTATAGCCAAACATATTGCGAATATGATTGTAGCAGACAGGATTTTCTAGAAATTTTTCAGCGATGTATTTTGCACGTAATGGGTCGCCAGGAAGTAAAACGACATCAGCAACTTCTCCGATTTTGGCTTCAATATGATTACTCATAACAATACCTTCTTTCATCAATAATTTTATGAGATATAAGAATATCTATAAAAATTTTATCATAATGAATGAAAAAATGCAGGGATTATCCTGCATTTTTAAATTAACAATGTTCGATTGTAGCACCGAGGTATTTATTGACGATTTCAACAGCACAATAATCGCCACACATAGAGCAAGCAGTTGTGCCTTCTGGATTGCGTGAAGCGCGTCTTTGACGTGCTGTTTGTGGGTCGATAGCTAAATTCATTTGTTCTTCCCAATCAAGTTTTTTACGAGCTTTAGCCATATTTAAATCCCAATCTTTGGCACCAGGTACATTTTTTACAATATCAGCAGCATGAGCGGCAATTCTAGTTACAATAACACCATCTTTTACATCTTGAACATTTGGTAAAGCAAGATGTTCGGCTGGAGTTACATAGCAAAGAAAATCTGCACCACAAGATGCTGCCATAGTTCCACCGATTGCAGCAGTGATATGGTCATATCCAGGAGCAATATCAGTAACAAGTGGGCCAAGAACGTAAAATGGAGCATTATGACAAATGCTTTTTTGCAATTTCATATTTGTAGCTATTTGGTCAAATGGTACATGACCTGGACCTTCGACCATGACTTGTACACCTCTATCCCAAGCGCGTTTTACAAGTCCACCTAAATTTAAAAGTTCTTGAATTTGAGCATGGTCAGTAGCATCAGCAAGACAGCCAGGACGAAGACCATCGCCAAGACTCATAGTAACATCATATTTTGCACAGATATCTAAGATATCATCATAGCGTTCATAGAGTGGATTATTTTTTTCATTATAGAGCATCCAACCTGTGATGAATGAACCACCGCGACTAACTACGTCCATATAACGACCTTCTGCTTTCATGCGATTGATTACATCCATAGTTACACCGCAGTGAATAGTCATGAAATCGGCACCATCTTTGGCTTGTTTTTCAATGGCATGAAGTAAATCTTCTTCAGTCATTTTCACGACAGCACCATGAGCTTTGATGGCATCAACTGTTGCTTGATAAATTGGCACAGTTCCTACCATTACAGTGGAATGTTTTAAAATAGCTTGACGAGAAGCATCAATATTATTTCCTGTGCTTAAATCCATTACAGAATGAGCACCAGATGCGATAGCGACATTTAATTTTTCAATTTCAGGAGCTGGGTCAGGAAAAGCACTAGATGTGCCGATATTAGCATTTACTTTAGTACAAAGTCCTTCGCCTACACCATAAGGGTGTAAATTTTGATGATTGATATTAGCACAAATAGCGATAGTACCATTGGCAACGCGTTCACGAAGTGTTTCAATATCCATTTTTTCTTCTTGAGCTACGATTTTCATTTCATCAGTGATTTTACCAGCTCTAGCTGATTGCATTTGTGTCATTGTCATGATTTTGCCTCCATAATATAAGTGATAAATGGCAAAAAAATAAGCAGATATGCAAAGAAAGTTGCAAATCTGCCTTGATAATCATTTATTTGCCACTTCCCTACGTTGGTCTTAACCAAATCAGGTTCTAAGGGTCGGAATATTTCCTCTCAGCTTTTATAAGCACCCCTAGTGGATTTTTTTCAATTTTCTTATATTATAGTTTATTCTTCGAGAAAAAACAAGATTTTAAAAATGAAAATAAAAAAAGGATATCATTTGATATCCTTTTATTGTTTAATTATTAAATTAATGGTGCGACTGGCGTGAGTCGAACACGCGACCCTTCGCTTAGGAGGCGAATGCTCTATCCGTCTGAGCTACAGCCGCAATTTCAATCTAAATTAGTTAGATAAATTTAATAAGCTAAATTTTAGCATAACTAAAACTAAGTCGCAAATTTTAATTTATAGGAGCTCCAATAGGACCTACAGAGCCAATAGGATTTGTAACACCACTAGCAGCTGGTGATGTTGTAGTAGAGTTTACAGGTGTAGTAGGTGTTGGAGTTGTAGTAGTTGCTGTTGTGTTTGTTGGAACAGTAGCTGTTTTATTGATTTGATAACGTGTTGCCCATTCAGGATATTTATTAGCATAATATCTTATTTTCTTGAATTCTACATCTTCTGTGCTTTCAGGAATGATAGAATGCATATTTTTGTCGAGATTAGGTGTTTTATCAATCCAATTTGTATCAGGGGACCAGAAATTATATTTTAATGTTCTAGCTGTTAGATTTTGTACGTTATATTCTTTTTTCATGAATTGGATAGAGGAAACATTACCAGCAGAGTCTTTGTTTTCTTGCCAAATCCAAACAATGATATTGTTATCTATTTGACGAAGTGTTGCTGTATCAGCACTGCTTTCCCCAGATTCATTGCTCCATAAGCCAAGCCAACGAGCATTAGAGATAAGACGACCGCCTTCACCTTTATTGAATACACGGTCTACAATCATAGCATAGAATTTTTCATCAAAAGATTGAGAGTTGATATCTTTATTTACAGGATTATCATATTTGAGTGTATAAAGAGCCTTGCCATCTTTATCGTAGAAGATTTCTTCCATATAGCGTAAGGTTCTTTCTTGAGGATTGATTTGAACGCGAGCTAAGCTATAGACTAATTGATTAGGGTCATTGATAGGAAGTTTCATATTAGCTATAGTTTCAGCTGCTCCACCTGGAGCGTAACCTGTTTTTATCCAGTCTTCAATACAAGTAGGAATGTTATTTTGACTAGAAACAGTAGTAATTCTTGTCATAGAAAAATATTTACTATATTTATCATCTGAGCTAATCCAATACCATTCAGAATCAGCCGCAAAACTAATTTGAGTATGGAATAATGTGAAAACCATTAATATAGTAAGACAAATAATATTTTTTATTAATCGCATAAGCATGCACCCTCATTATATATATTATAAAATTTGTTACTCTACTTATTATACCAAAAATTTTAGCTTAAACAATAAGAAAACCCCTAAAATAGGGGTTTAAAAAATTTTTTAATCTGATTTTAAAGAAAAGTGAATTCTGATACAAGTTCCTTCATTAGGTTTACTTTGAATTGTTAAATTAGCATGATGGAATTCAGCAATATGTTTAACGATAGCAAGACCTAAACCTGTACCTTCTACATTGATTTGAGAACGGGATTTATCAGCACGATAAAATCTTTCAAATACATGTGGTAAATCATCTGATGCTATACCTATTCCAGTATCTTTTACTTCTAAGATAAGATGATTTTTGTCTTCATTTAATAAAGAAATAAAGACAGAACCATTGGCTTTATTGTATTTTATAGCATTTTCGATGAGGTTATAAATTAATTCTTCGATTAATTGACGAACACCGATAATTTCGCTGGTAGGAACTTCTTTAAAAATGAGTTTTACCTGTTTTGTCAATGCTTTATCATTTAGACGTAAAATAATTTGTTTACAGATAGCAGAAAGATTTAGCGGTTCTTTCATAAAGGTACTATTTTTTTCATCAAGTTGAGAAAGTTTGATTATATCTTGAATTAAACTGATTAGACGTTGAGCTTCTTTGTAGATTTTACCAGCAAATAAAGGAATGTCATTTGGTCGAACCATATTATTTTGTAAAAGTTCAGCAAATCCAGAGATAGAAGTGAGTGGTGTTTTTAATTCATGAGATACATTAGCGGAAAATTCTTGGCGCATTTTTTCTGCCATGCGTTTTTCTGTGATATCTACAAAGAGAATTAAAGCACCTTTTACCGTATTATGCTTAGTTACAGGGCTGGCAATGATTTGATAAGTTTTTTTATCAAGAGGTAAATAAAACTCTTGTCGTTCTCCACGCATTACATTTTGAGCAGCTTGATATAATGTTTCATTATTGATAAGCGTAAAGAGATTTTTATCAATATAGTCTATTTTTTCGGCGTTTAAAATATTTAATACGCTATGATTTATAGCTAATATTTTATAAGAATGATTGATTAAGATTAAACCTTCTTCGATATTATTAATAATCATAGTAAATTCACGCTGTTGATTTTTTAAAGTCTTCATTTGTTGATAAATTTGCTCATTTTGATTTTCTAAACGAATTAACATAGGATTTAATTCTTCATACAAGTCATTCATAATAGGATGCTCAAGATTGATAGAATTTATAGGTGCAATGATATTTCTAGCCATACGGCGAGCAGCCAATAGAGAAGTTAAATAGATTAATAACATCATAGCTAACAATATCGGCAAGGCTTCTTGAACCATATCATATGCACTGACATTATTGCGAGAAAGACGTAAAACAGAATTATCATCTAATCTCACAGCGTAATAATACGTATTAGTTCCAAGCGTAGTTGAGATGCGATAAGATTCACCTGTTCCTACTTTTTGGGCAATTTGTACTTCTTGACGCAAAAGATGATTTTCCATTTTATCTGGTTCAGTACTATTATCAAAGATAACATTGCCTTCAGGGTCAATCCAGGTAATGCGTGTTTGTGTCTGTGCATCTTTTAGTAATTCTTTAGGGTCTGTTAAATGATGATTAAAAACATAAGTTAAATAAGTAGCCTCATCTTTAACTTCTTGTTTTGTATGTTCAAAAAATAATGGATAACATAAGGTCAAAGTTAAAATAAAAGTACAAATAACAGCCATAGATACTAAAAAGCACATATAATTGAAGATTTTTTGCTTCATACTCATATTAATCAATGATTTTATAACCGACTCCACGGATAGTTTCGATTAATTTGCTGGCTACTCCTAATTTATGGCGAAGTGTTTTTATATGCACATCGACAGTACGAGTTTCAGCTGCATAATTATAATCCCATACTTTGTCCATAATTTTATCGCGGGAAATAACGATATTTTTATTTTTTAATAGATAGTATAAAAGTTCAAATTCTTTTAATGTCAAAATGACTTCTTCATTATTTACATAGACTTTATGGAAATCATGATTTAATACAAGAAGACCATTACCAGCAGATAAATCATTAGTAGCTTTATCTTGTGCTACATTGATTTTTGCACTGCGACGTAAAACTGCTTTTATGCGTGCGATTAATTCCATTACACCGAATGGTTTAGTTACATAATCATCAGCGCCATTATCAAGACCAGTTATTTTATCATATTCACTACCACGAGCTGTGAGCATGATGATAGGAGTATGTTGTGTTTTAGGATTTTTACGAACTTCTTTGAGAATTTCAATGCCATCAATGCCAGGAAGCATAATGTCTAAAAGAATTAAATCAGGCACATTATTTTTTAGTACAGGAAAAAATTCTTCAGCATTGACAAAGCCTTGAGCTTCAAATCCAGAAGATTGTAATGCATAGATGACAAGTTCGCGAACGCTTTCGTCATCTTCAACACAGTAAATTTTTTGCATAAGAACACCTCATAGATATAGATTAAATGTAAATTATATTTTATAAAAAATAATGGATATTATATTAATATGTAATCAGTATAAAATTTTTTGATAGCTACTACAAGAGAAGATTTTATATTTTACATAGTTTTTACTAAAGGCTAGAATTTTGTAATCTTAAATAGATTTTTGACAAACAAAAAAGCATTGTTTCACTTTTTGTAAAACAATGCTTTTTTATATGCCCATAATGCCGTTATCTTTTATTCGCCTAGACCTGCTTGGTGCAGGTGGGTATCTTGGATAAGAGCTTTGCTATTCGTTCGAGACGATTCAGCAGCACAAATATCACAGCTAGATTCCCGTTTAGAAAGAGTAAGGTTAGACAATATAAAAAGACCTACGCACATTGCAGGCATACTCCGTTATTAACTGATAATATAATAGCATAAAGATGAAATCTGTGCAAGAGTGAACAAGTCAGAATTGCAAATTGCATTTTTACTTGCGCAGATTATTAGGCTCAGTTAAAATAAGTATAACGTTATTGATAAAAGAAGGGATTTTTTATGGAAAACAATTATAGTGTAGCTATTTCTTGTCATAGTGATTTAGGATATATTGAGTATACAGCTGATACTAAATCTGCAAATATTGTTTTGGCAAATGAAGTAGCTAAACAAAAAGTAGAAGAGTTTTTAAATACACCATTAACTTTACAAGTACCACATGAAACATTACATGATTTTACTACAATAACTATTAATCCATTAGATGATGTGGAAACACTTCAATTAGCACTTACTCGTTTATGGGAAGCAACTGATGTACATGTTGATTGGAGCAGACCAGTTGATTATGTAAAAAATGGCATTCGCAGTTTAAAAGATTTATAAGATATATTATAGGTTATAAAAAGCTACATTTAATATTCATTTTTATGAATTTATTGAATGTAGTTTTTCTATTTTAGACATTATTTAATTTTGTCCTAAAGGATTAAAGACTTAATAATATAACTTTAGATTGAATTTACAAACAATTCTCTATTATAATTTAATTGTAGAAATAAACCGGTTATTTAATATTAAACTATAAGGAATTAATTGTATGAAAATAAACGAACGTTCGAAATTTATAATTAATGAACTTATAAAAAGAAATACTTATGTAACGGCTAGTGAAATAGCTGATTTACTACAAGTAAGTATAAAAACAGTAACTAGACAATTAGTTAATGTCGAAAAGATTTTAAATGAAAATGATTTAATCTTAGAAAGAAAAACTAGCAAGGGTATGCAAATCATAGGGACTGAAGAGCAGAAGCAAAAAATGCTAGAACAAATTCAATCTAATGGTTTGCATGAATATTCGCCAGCAGAAAGACAAAATATAGTATTAAGTCATTTGTTAAAATCACAAGAACCTATAAAGTTATTGACTTTGGCAAAATTATTGAATGTAACAGAAGCCACTATAAGCAATGATTTAGACAAATTAGAAACATGGATAAAAAAGATGAATATGAATTTAGTACGTAAACCTGGTTTAGGGATTTATTTAGAGGGATTAGAGAAAGACATCAGGAAAGCGATTATAAGTCATATTTATAAAAATCTCCATGAGAAAAACATTCTAAATGTCTTAAATAAACAAGAAAAAAATATTAAATTGAAAAGTGGCACGGATAAGTTTTTATTAGACTTAGTCGATAAAGATATCATTCAAAAAGTAGAAAAAGCAATAACTACAGTAGTGGAAAGAGAGAATTATAATTTATCGATAAATGCTTTTTCAGGCTTAGTAGTTCATCTTACATTAGCGATACAGCGTTTATTAAAAGGTGAAATTATCAAAATTGATACTAAGTTTTTAACAGAATTGAAAAAGAAAAAAGAATTTGATTTAGCATTTAAGATAAGTGAAGAGATTGCGGAAGTCTTTGATATCGTAGTTCCTGAAGAAGAAAGTGGTTTTATCACTATGCATCTTTTAGGAGCTAGAAATAATTATCAAGAAGGCACTATTAATAATTATGATAATTTTGCTTTGATAAAAATTGCAAAAAAAATAATAGCTATAGCTCAAGAAGAAAGCGGTATTTTTATAGCTAAGAAAAGTAAATTATTAATAGGTCTTGTAAAACACTTAGGGCCAGCGGCAACGAGAATAAAATTAAATTTGGAGATACGTAATCCACTACTAAATGAGATGAAAGAGAAATATCCTCAATGGATGAAATTAGCTAAAAAAGCAGCTAAGCCTTTAGAGGAAAAATTAGGGGTTAATTTACCAGAAGCGGAAATTGCTTATTTAGCAATGCATTTAGGTTCCACTTTAGAAGATGTAAGTTTGCAAAAAGCGAGAAAATATAATGTTTTGGTAGCTTGTCCTACAGGAATTGGCACATCAAAATTATTAGCAAGTCAACTAAAACAAAAATTCACCAATTTAAATATTGTAGCTATTGTTTCTGCAATCAATATAAACTATGAATTTTATCAAAATGAAGGCATAGATTTTATAATTTCCACTGTGGAAATAAATGAAGCGACAATACCAGTAGTGATTGTAAATTTCATGTTAGATGATAAGGATATAGATAATATCATTCATCAAATGCAATTATTACCTGATGAAAATAGTGGAGAGTATCATAAAGATAATAAGAGTTTAGTTGAGAAATTGAGCGAACTTAATCTATTTGGTTTTTATATTAAATCTATTTTGAAGAATTTCTTTTATCAAGATATGGTAAATGTTAATTCTAAAGAAGAATTATGTAGTTTTGTTAGTATTTATTTATTAAAAGAAAATATAAGTCAAATTTTGGAAGCTGACTTGAAATCAAGAGAAGAAAAAGGTAGCACTATTATTAAAGATTTGATGTTATTACATACAAAATCTAAAGTTATACAAAATTTGACAGTAGGGATTATTCAGTTAGAAAAATCTTTAAAAGTAAATGAAAAAGAAATATCTACAGTGTTGATTTTATTAGTTCCAGATAAAGCTGATGAAAAAGCTTTAGAAACGATGGGAGTTTTATCCGAAAGCATTATAGAAAATACGAACTTATTAGATATTTTACATCAAGGTTCTAAGGCAGAAATTTATTTGGAACTAGAAAAAATATATACAAATTATTTTAAGAAAAAATATAAAAAGGTAATGGAGGGTTAAAAATGTCTGAAGCAAAAGCAGGAAATGTTGCTCAAGAAAAGATGCAAAAATTTGGTAGATTTTTAAGCGGAATGGTAATGCCAAATATCGGTGCATTTATCGCTTGGGGTTTACTCACAGCATTATTTATTCCAACTGGTTGGATACCAAATGAATATTTAGCAGCTGCAGGTGGCCCTATGTCAAAATGGTTAATTCCATTATTGATTGGTTATAGTGGTGGTAGTGCTATTTATCAACATCGTGGTGGTGTTTTAGGTGCTATCGCAACAGCTGGTATCATCGCTGGTTCTGACATTCCAATGTTCTTAGGAGCAATGATTGTTGGTCCATTTGGTGGTTGGTGTATTAAAAAATTTGATGAAGCTTTCCAAGATAAAATCCCAACAGGATTTGAAATGCTCATCAATAACTTCTCTGCTGGTATTTTAGGTGGTATTTTAGCAATTCTTGCTTATGCTATCGTAGGTCCAGTAGTAAGTTCCTTAAATGATATTTTACGCGGTGGCGTTGAATTTATCGTAAACTTAGGTCTTATTCCACTCGTATCTATTTTGGTTGAACCTGCAAAAGTATTATTCTTGAATAATGCTATCAACCATGGTGTATTCAGCCCAATTGGTATTCAGGAATCTCAAGAACTTGGAAAATCCATCTTCTTTATGATTGAATCTAACCCAGGCCCTGGTCTTGGTGTATTACTTGCTTTCTGTTTAGTAGGTAAAGGCATGGCAAAAAGCTCTGCTCCAGGTGCAGTAATTATCCACTTCTTAGGTGGTATTCATGAAATTTACTTCCCATACATTCTCATGAAACCAATCCTCTTATTAGCAGTTATTCCAGCAGGTATGGCTGGCGTATTCACATTAAGCGTTTTAAATGGTGGTCTTATCGCTCCAGCTTCTCCAGGTAGTATTTTTGCAATCTTAGCAATGACTCCAAAAGGAGCATATTTTGCAAATATTGCAGCAGTAGTAGTAGCTACAGCAGTATCTTTCGTAATCGCTTCTATCTTCATCAAAGCTTCTAAAGATGACGGTTCTTCCTTAGAAGAAGCTCAACAAAATATGCAAGATATGAAAAACCGTGGTAGCAAACGTGTTGAAAGTGATGTAGTAGTAAAAGGTAGCGAACTTAAGAAAATTATTTATGCTTGCGACGCAGGTATGGGTTCTTCCGCTATGGGTGCAAGCGCACTTCGCAATAAATTGAAAAAAGCAGGTTATGGATATATTTCTGTAACAAACTGTGCTATCGGTAATATTCCATCTGATGCTCAGATTGTAGTATCTCATGAAAAATTAGCAGACCGTGCAATTGCCGATTCTCCACAAGCTGAACATTTATTTGTACAAGATTTCATTAAAAACGATGTTTATGATATTATTTTAGCTAAATTACAAAATGTAGAAGCTAAAGTAGAAGAAGTTGCAGATAGCAAAGAAAACGCTGTTGAAGATGAAACTGTATTAAAACGTGAAAATATTAAAATGTGCTTAGATACAGTTACTAAAGAAGAAGCTATAAAAATGGCTGGTGAATTATTGTATAAATCTGGCTATGTTGGCAAAGAATATATTAATGGTATGCTTGCACGTGAACAAGATGTAAGCACATACATGGGACGTGGCATTGCTATTCCACATGGTGAAAATGCAGTAAAAGACACAGTTAAAAAATCAGGTATTGTAGTATTACAATTCCCTAATGGTGTAGAATTTGGTACAGGTAAAGCAAAATTAGTTGTTGGTATCGCAGGTAAAGGTGACGAACATCTTGCTATCTTAGCTAATATTGCTATTGCTCTTGACGAATATACTGATGAACAATTAGAAGAATTATTCGTTACAAAAGACAAAGAAGCTTTATATAACTTATTTACAAAATCTAATGATTAAGTTTTAGATAATAGGGGGTATTTTAAATGAAAGCAGTGCATTTTGGTGCTGGTAATATCGGTAGAGGTTTTATTGGAGAATTATTATATGAATCTGGTTTTTCTACAACTTTTGTTGATGTAGTAAAAGCAACTGTTGATTATATCAATGAAACAAATTCTTATGAAATGTATATCATTGATAATAATGAAAAGAAAGTAATTAAAAATGTAAAAGCTTTTTCTCCAATTACTAATGAAGCAGATATTGTGGAAGCAATTTGTGAAGCTGATTTAATTACAACATCTGTTTGTGTTGATAATTTAGATAAAATAGCTCCTACACTTGCTAAAGGATTAAAAGAACGTTTAAATCGTGGCATAGGTAAAGTAGATGTTATGGCTTGTGAAAATGCTTTTTATGCTACAGATATGTTGAAAAAAGCTTTAGTAGAAAATACTAAAGCACCAGTAACAGAAGAAGAACTTGATAAAGTAGGCGCTTTCCCAAATGTAGCTGTAGATAGAATTGCGCTTAGCACAGTTATAAATGGCGTAAGAGTACCTCAAATTCAAGCAGCTTTTGAACTTGTTATTGAAAAAGATAAAATGGTAAATCCAGAAGCTCAACCAATTAAAGGTGCAGAATATGTAGAAAATCTTGGTATGTATCTTGAACGTAAACTCTATGTATTTAACTGTGGTCATGCTGCAACTGCATATTTTGGTTATCATAATAATTGTGAAACAATCCATGATGCTTTAGAAGTTCCAGAAATTAAAGCTGATGTAGTAGCTGTAATGAAAGAATCAGCTATGGCAATGACTAAAAAATATCCATTTAAATTTGAAGAATTAGAAGCTTATATCGAAAAAATCTTAAAACGTATTTCCTTAGAAGCATTACATGATGAAGTAGTACGTGTAGGTCGTTCTCCTATCCGTAAATTAAATCTTAAAGACCGTTTAGTAGGGCCAGCTTTATTAGCTGAATCTTATGGTCTTGATAATACTCACTTAGCAAAAGCTATTGCTACAGGATATACTTTTGATTACAAAGAAGATGAACAAGCTGTAGAAATTCAGGCTTATATTGCTGACAATGGTATTGAAAAAGCAGTAGAAAAATATTCTGGACTTACAGCAGATCAAAAACTTTATCAGCTTGTAATTGAAAATTATAAAGCTATTAAAGCTTAAAACAAAGTTTTCCCCATTCCTATTCTAAATAAATAAGAAAATGAAATTCTTATCTTTGTATTTTTATTAATCATCTTAGCTCGTTCAAGACGTCTTTGAGATGTTTTCCAATCAGTATTATCCGTAATATCAATAAAACTATCTTTTAGCGGTCCTAAAACTAATCCTGCAATTAATCCACCTATTGAACTACCTACCGGTATATTCTTCAATTCAAACTCGACAATCGTTATAATTGAAGCAACAGTTATTATAAGATATATTAGACACTTTAATATTTTCTTCATACTGCTTCTCCTTAACTATTATTTTATCCCTATTGGCACTTTAACATGACCTATACCTACACAAACATTATTTTTAATCAAATAACATTCTATATAATGTTGTCCTGCAAATAAAGTATTTTCAGTAATTTCAGTACCTCTATCTAAAATCTGTCCTCTAATATCATTTCTTTTTTCGGCCTCTTCCCCTACATTTCTTACTTTCCATAAAACCTTATCATATGTAGGAGCTGTTGTATATGAAACTTTAGCTCTAACTGAAAAATTATGTGGAATAAACTTTCCAAATCTTATTGCATATTTATCTAAAAATTCTACAATAGGCATCAATGTAAATCCATTTCCCATTACTCTACAATCAATCAAAACATCATACTTTTCATCAATATCATACATATCTTCAATAAATTCTTCTGTATCTGAATATGCTACACTCCTTTTTTCATAGCAGATCTCATTTATATTTTTATTCAAGAAAGAACTCCAATAATCATGATTAAAAAAAGTCTGCCATGCTTCTATTGCTTGATCACGAGTACATTCTTCTTCAAATAATATTTGCATTTTTTCTTTTTGTGTACTCAATCTATTTTTCCAATTATTTACTCTTGTTTTGTCAATTTCTCTTGTTGTCAATGAACGATTATTATCAACCGGAGCATTAACTTCTATACTATCTTCTAATCGATTAATAACATTCTCCATTGTATAATAAAATAATTCATCTATTCGATCATAGGAATCTAATTTTTCATCACATATTACCGTTTGAATCAAACCACTTGGCATATTTACCCATGAATCTCGAGATTTACAAAACATTTTTGAAAATCGAATTATTTTACGTAAGTTCTTACCTTTATTATTTATTTCAGTTCCAAACCAATCCTCTAGTGCACGTATTCCCCTTTCAGTCCATTCAGCTCCTGCATGTTCATATTTATATTCATTATCTGTTTCATTTTCTTTATATCTTCTGTATATTGCAAAATCAATATGATATCCTTCTGCATATTTTATTCGAACACAGCTAGTTTTTACTTCAGGTTCCGCGTTAAATTGCTTTGTTTTCCGACGCAGAGCATTAGCAACCATGTTTCTGGTAGCTTGAGCGCCTTTATCACCTAAAACTGATTTATTAAACACAACAGCAACATCTATATCGTAATCAGAATCTTCGTTCTGAACGACTGTGGACATTGCCACGCTACCTTGAACACAATCTTCAGCTACTGAATATGACGTTTTATACTCATCGTTATATTCCTTCAAACCATTCTTTAGACGTTGCAGATTCAAATTCTTTTTGTCATAAAGACTATTTTGCTCACTTTGCGGCAAAACAACATATGAAGTGTAAAAAGTATTGAATTTTGATGATAAATCGTACATACAATTCCTTTCTAGGCATAGTTAACATATAGCAGTACTCTATGTCCAAATAGTCAAGTTTCTCAATATGCATCCGAGATTTTAATTCAAGCAATCTATCTACCTGAATTAAAATCTCCTAGATAAAATTTAGTTACTTATCGTTCTTGTATTTCTTTTCAAAGAATTTCCATGCTGTTTCATAGTCCTGCTCACGATCACAACGATCAAATGGCGCGACATACTCA
>ERZ838399.2399-NODE-2399-length-14250-cov-2.974991_pt1 | contig 14250 bp, 9 predicted proteins | sample MGYA00519683_ERZ838399 | MGnify/ENA primary metagenome ERZ838399 (study PRJEB31850, sample SAMEA3708833) | human gut metagenome | biome: human gut; feature: human-associated habitat; material: faeces | place: China | collected 2014 ...
ATTCCTACATCTGATATTATCGGTGTGTATGTATATAATGTCGGACTTGGAAGTGGACAGTTTTCCTATACTACGGCAATCGGCTTATTTATCAATATAATTAACTTTATTATCATTATCACAGCAAACCAGATTTCAAAGAAGATATCTGATGTGGGCTTATTCTAAGGAAGGAGGAACAGAAGAAAATGGACACAAAAAAGAAGTTTAGTCAGTACAGCAAGAGTAATCAGGCATTTTATATATTTAATGCTGTTTTCTGGATCATTGTCATGTTTCTGATCCTTTATCCGCTGTATCTTGTTATTATTGCATCTGTTTCCGACCCAGACGCTATTGTAGCAGGAAAGGTAATTTGGCATCCAGTTGATTTTTCATTTATTGGCTATCAGTCAATTTTGAAGTATAGTGAGATGCTTCATTCATATGCCAATTCTATTTTTTATACAGTAGTCAGTGTATCAATCAGTATTGTAGTTACGCTTGCGGCAGCATACACGCTGTCTCGTCCGAAGTTTATCGGAAAGGGACTTATTAATCTGTTCTTTGTATTTACTATGTTTTTTAACGGCGGATTGATTCCAACGTTCCTTGTTATGAAAGATATCGGACTCTATAATACACCAATGATCATGATTTTAATGGGCTGTGTCAGCGTATGGAATCTGATGGTGGCAAGAACCTATATTCAGACAAATATTCCACACGAGCTGTATGAGGCAGCAATGTTGGACGGTACAACACATTTTCAATATTTCTTTAAAATTGTACTTCCTCTCTCTAAGACAATTATTGCAGTTTTAGCTGTTTATTATGGCGTTTCAAAGTGGAATGATTATTTTACGGGACTTGTCTATATTAAAGACAGAAGCCTTCTTCCGCTGCAGACAGTGCTTCGCGAGATTTTGGCTACACTTCAAGTTGATAAGTCAGGTGACTATATGCAGACAATGTCTGACAATGCCGCAGATATGGCAGAAGCAATGCGTATTGCAAACGTGGCAAAATATTGTATTATTGTAGTGGCTACAGGACCAGTTGTTATTCTGTATGGATTTATGCAGAAATATTTTGAAAAGGGTGTTATGATCGGTTCATTAAAGGGCTGATGTGGGATTAAAAAAGATTCTGACCATGAAATTCATGGTTTCGATAAAAACAATCAAAATGAATCAAGGAGGATTTTACGATGAAAAGAAGATTTTTGGCAGGAGCAATGAGCGCAGCAATGATGCTTTCAGGAGCAATGGGACAGGCAGTTTTTGCTGAGTCTGAGACAGTTGACTACAGCGATCAGCAGACATATCCGATTGTGGATGAACCTATTACCTTAAAGATTATGTTTGGAATTAGAGATGTTGATTCTCTGGCAAACCCAAGTGATATGCCAGTTGTAAAGGCATTTGAGGAGAAGACTGGTATTAACTTGGAGTGGGATGTAGTAAAGGGATCTGACTGGAGCACTAAGCTGAATCTGATGTTTGTATCTGATGACTACCCAGACATCATTATTGCACCGAATTGCACGGTAGATGATGAGGAATATGGTGTTACACAGGGTCTTCTGCTTCCTCTTGAGGATAAGATTGCAGAGAATATGCCAAATTATACAACAAGAATTGCAGGAGAAGATTCAGATCCGACTTCTGGTCTTGTTGCAACAGATGGACATACTTATTCTATCGGATATATGGTAGGTCAGAACATTAATACAAATCAGCATTTCTTTATCAATCAGACATGGCTTGACGCACTTGGACTTGAGACGCCGACTACGTTAGATGAGCTGACAGAGGTACTTCGCGCATTTAAGACACAGGATCCGAATGGAAATGGCGAGGCTGATGAGGTTCCGCTTGAGATGGGACTTGACACTGGTTTTTATGGTGTGCGCTATATCCTTCCAATGTTTGGCATTCCTTGTGATGGAGAAAAATGGATCTACATTGATGATGACAAGAACGTTCAGTTTACCGCAACACAGGATGGCTTCCGCAAGTGCATGGAATGGCTGCATCAGATGTACGAGGAGGAGTTAGTAGATGCTGAGCTTATCTCTCAGGATCAGAATACAATCGAAACAAAGTTAAAAGAAGGAAATGCCGGATTTTTCACAGCCTGGAGACTTATTGCTATGGGTTGGGATGATGGTATTGCAAATGATGCTATTCTATGGACACCAGGCGAAGATATGGGTGCTAAGCTTTGGAAGACAATTGAGATGGCAAAGGGTGGTGCATGGCTGACAATTACAAATGAGCATGTAGATGAGTCCCTAAAGCTTCTTGATGCAATGATGGATACTGAGACACAGTTTTCAATGTATTATGGAGAGAAGGATGCAGAAGATGGCACTGGCTGGACCTACAATGAAAATGGAAAGATTGACACATTGAATGTAGGAAACACAGATAATGTGAAGAATTATTTGGATTGCAATACTCTGTTCTTTGGACCAGGAAAATATATTTCAAGTGTATTTAACATGCCAGCGCAGCGTGTTGAGAAGACTGAGTACTGCCAGACTTATGAGGAAGCAGGCGTTTTGCAGAAGTATTCCAACAACTACCTGTCACTTGCACCGTTAACCTCTGATCAGCTGCAGAGCAATGCACTTCTTGAGACTGATATCAACAATGCAGTTGTTGAGAACATGGCAACATTTGTAACTGAAGGTGTTACTGATGAGAGCTGGGAGAAGTTTGTAAACATGTTTGAAGGAATGGGTGTTTCTGACTACATTCAGATGTATCAGGATGCAATTGATACTATGGAATTAGAGTAAATGATTAAATGTTTCATGGACATTATGCCAAAAAAATGATATAATATCGCCAGAGTTTTGTCTGGCATAAGTGTAAAAGCAGATATGCAAAGTAAGGATGCAGATACACATAACAGCCCCACCGCAAAACAGTGGGGTTGTTTGATTTGGCACAAAAAGTCAGACGTGCAAAAGTAAGGGGGAACAAATTCGTGAAACTGGAACGTGGAAAACTACGCCGCCAGGGTGTGCTTTTGTATCTGGCTGCATTTAGTATGATAGTTGTACTGATCATTGCCATAATGGGTGGTTATCTGTATCGTTTTTATCACAGAACGATTTATGAAAATTTTGTAGAGTCAAATGAAGCTGATCTTGGAGCAATTGAGTCACGTCATGAAAATGATATGGAGATTATTTCTAATGTCGTGTCACAGATTAATCTTTCAGCAGACTGTACTGAATTTATGCTTGATAAGCAGCCGTTAAAAAGTACAAAGCTGGAAGAGCAGCTTTATCGCTACACGGCAGTCAGCCAGTTTTTTGGACAGCTATTGTATTTTTATCATGGAGATCAGTATCTGTATAATCCCAAAACATCCATTACGCTTGATAATTTTGTGCGGATCGGACTTGTGCTTGAAGAGACGTCAGAGCAGGAGTTTTCAGACTTGCTTTGTGCGGAGGATTATCAGATGAAGATCTTGCCTGAACAGGGGGCAAGTGGATATTTAAAAAATTACTACATGAGTGATACAAACAAGTTGACAGTTTATTTAAAAACTGTTGTGCCAAAGAAAAATGCTGTCATGGTATTTCTGGTTCCGGAAAAATATTATGATGAGCTGCTAGACTCTGGTGGATCAGAGGATGGCCGCAATCATTATATTTTATATGATGGACAGATCGTGAGTAAGAGAGAGAAAGCAGCTCTTGAGAGCGATTCTGTCTTAACAGAGCTGACAAATCTGTATGCTAAGCAGACAGAGAAGCTTAATAATAGCAATCAAAAAGAAATGGCTATTTCTGAGTCCATGACTGTAGATGGCGTTTCTATGCTTGTCTCTATGAAAGCAGGTGTAAGTGGATTAGTCTATGTGAGCATGCAGCCAATGTCAGTTTTTTCTAATGTGGGGGATTGTCTTTTTGCTGTTACTGTGCAGTATTCCGGCAGCATTTGGCATTTTACTTTTATATCGTAAAATTGCAGGGCGAATTAGGCGCATTAACATGATGCTCAAAAAAGATGATCGTCCGTATGATTTGGAAAATATAGAGACAGGAATAGAGAGCCTTGTAAAAAGTAATGAGACGTTAGCAAGGACAAATGAGACACATATTCCATTAAAGAAGAATCGTTTTATTGGAAATCTGGTGCGCGGTGTTTATCGAAATGAAGATGAGATTAGAATGGATGCTGCAGAGGCGCAAATCCAGATTCCAGAGTCAGTTTCAGCCTTTGTTGTTATGGTGGGTGATCTTGGCGGTGACCGCGGCCATAGTAATGAGGAGAAGGCCGAGAAGGAAATGCTTGAACTGATTCGTCAGTATTCAAAACTTGATGGCTATCGAATTAAGTTGATAAGCAAGACAAGAAATGTGTTTGTTATCTTTGCATCAGACCGTGATCAGGCAGAAAAGATGCTTGTAAATTTCTTCAAGATTGGTCAGGTTTCATGCGAGGAATTTGTCATGGCCGTAAGTGATTATCATGAGGATTTAATGGAGGTGCCTCAGGCATATCTTGAGGCTGATACTGCATTTGACACAAGATTTATTGTGGATAACAGCAATATGATCCGTTATCAGCAGGCATCGAAGGTGGAGCATATTGAGATCTTGCCGGAGAGCTTTCTTAGAAGACTTAAAAATGCTATTCGCGCCGGCAACTGTGATGAGGCAGATGAAGTCATTGATGAGATCTGTAGCAAGCTTAAGAGCGGCAATCATTCTCTTCTTAGCTTCCGTGTACTATATAATGATATTCTTCATATTTTGATTACAGAGTGGAATGACACACACGTTGATTTTTCTAATATTTACAATGTATTTTTGCTGTCACAGTGTTTAACAGTACAGCAGTTTTCAGATATTTTACATGAGGTATGCCATAGCTTAATTGAGGCAAGGCAGACAAATAATGATGATAAATCAGACGAGCCAGACATGGCATCTAAGGCAGTGGTATACATGAAAGAAAATTACAGCAGCCCAGATTTGACAATGGCAGCGCTTGCCGAGGTGCTATCTATCAGCCCGGTAACAATGTCTGTCGAATTTAAAAACCGCATGGGTGTAAATCCATCTGATTATCTTGGAATTATACGAATGGAAAAGGCTAAGGAGTTGTTAAAGACAACATCTCTTAAGGTAAAGGATGTCAGTGCGGCTGTTGGTTATGAGGATGAGCATGTGTTTATGAGACGTTTTAAAAAATACGTGGGAAAAACACCGGGCCAGTATCGGGAGGAACATACAAAACAAAATTAAAAGCCATGTAAAAAAGGAAAAGGGATACTTTATTTAGTGCCACTTTTCCTTTTTTCTGTTCCATCAAGATTTCATGGATTTTTATAGGTTATTATAAATTAGGTTTTAAAGATAATATATCAATGCTGTTTGTATTGCTCCAAGATCTTTTCTATGTAATTGTTGTTGGTTCGTTCTGTGAAATTGCGAAATACTTGAGTGCCACGCGCGACTGCCAATTGCTGCGCAGTTTCCTACTCAGCATTTGCTTCCATATCTTTTTGCATTAATTTCCGCAGACAGTTTCCAATCGCTTAAAGCACTTTCCCATAGTGGGCAATCTTTTATCACAGTTGGAACTTCTGGTAGCTTTTTTCTCCTTGGCATTTATCTGATTTCCACTTTCCTTTTTCTTTTATGGCACAACAATAGTACGAATATGTCAATATAAAAAACGTACCTTTTGAGAAAAACAATCGTACCTTTATATACTCTAAATTCAATATTTATGCGCTTCTCAGAACATTTGTAATCAAGTAAGATGCTGGGCAGATTTCCTTTTACTTGTAGCATTGATTTCTAGTCAATATAAGTATAATGATGAGGTATTTTATTGGTTGTGATATGATGAATAGCCTTATATGAACAAAGTCAAGAAAACCGTGGCTTCTAAATGTTTTTCAAAAGACGTGAAAAATCCATTGTCAGTTAAGATTGCATGGTTTAAAATGGAAACTAGGCAGACTTGTTCATAGCAGGAAAAAGGAGGAATTTTGAAAATGATACGTTTATTTGAAGAACATCAGGTTCGAAGGACAACTGAGCTTTCTTCATCTTTGTGGGATTTTAGTCAGGTGACAGATGGAAAAAATACGCCGGTTGGAAAAGTAACGGTGCCGTCCTGTTGGGAAAGCTATCCTGGCTTTGAAGCTTACAGAGGACAGGGCTTGTATGAGCGTAACTTTGAGGCAGACGGTGATGTGCGCATTGTCTTTAAGGGTGTCAGCCATACGGCAAAAGTTTTTGTGGACGGAAACCAAGTTGCAGAGCATTACAATGCATTTACTCAGTTTGAGGCAGTGGTCAAAAATTTGCCGTCAGGTGTTCATAAGTTAAGTGTCTTAGTGGATAACTCATTTTCTGAGGCGTCTGCCCTTCATGTGGAAAATGATTACCAAAGCTATGGCGGCATTTCAAGAGGTGTGGTATTGGAAAAGCTTCCGAAGCATTATATTAGACAGATGCATTTCACCCCTATTTATAGGGAAGGTAGTTGGTATGCGAAGATCAAGCTTGTGATTGCTTCTCTTACAAAAGAGGCATGGGATGGAACTGTGAATGTCACGCTGAAAAATGGGGAGACGGAAGCTTTTTTGTGCAGCGAGACTTGTAGTATGAAAGAAAATGAAGACGAGCTTACGATTGAGACTGATGAGATCGCCTGCAAGGCTGTAAGTGCTTGGGCACCGGAGCATCCAACTCTCTATCAGGTAGCTGCACAGCTTCAGGATGAGAGTGGCTGTGTGATTGATGATTTGATTGACCGCGTGGGCTTTCGTGAAGTGAAGACACAGGGAAAGGACATCCTTTTAAATGGAAAGAAACTTCAAATTAAGGGCTTCTGCCGCCATGAGGATCATCCGCAATTTGGCTGTGCGCTGCCGCTTTCTGCAATCATGCAGGATTTGCAGCTTGCACGAGATATGGGAGCAAATTCAATTAGAACATCTCATTATCCAAATGATGAGCTGTTTCTTGATTTGTGTGATGAGCTTGGTATTCTTGTCTGGGAGGAGAATCATGCAAGAGGCTTAAGTGAAGAGCAGATGAGAAATCCAAACTTCGAGCGCCAGTGTGAGACTTGTATTCGCGAGATGATAGCAGCTCACTATAATCATCCGTCTATTTATATCTGGGGTATTTTAAATGAGTGCGCAAGTGATACCGAATACGGAAAATCTTGTTACAAGGCTCAGTTTGAGCTGATTGAGAGCTTAGACAAAACACGCCCGCGTTCATTCTCAAGCTGTCGCTTTAAGACTGATATCTGCTTTGATCTGGTCGATGTGGTTTCCTATAACATCTATCCAAAGTGGTATCACAACACACCGGTAGCCGAGTATCTGGATGATTTATATAAGTGGATTCAGACAACATCGGGAGAGGGAAAGCCATTTTTAATCACTGAGGTTGGTGCAGGTGCAATCTATGGATACCGCACGCCGGCAAAGGTAAAGTGGTCTGAGGAGTATCAGGTACAGGCACTTGAGGAGCAGTTAAATGCGATCTTATCTTACAATGATTGTTCTGGTGTTTATATCTGGCAGTTTTGCGATGTGCGCGTAACAAATGATTGGTGGAGCACCCGTCCAAGAACAATGAACAACAAGGGAATTGTGGACGAGTACAGAAGACCGAAGCTAGCTTATGAGACAGTTAAGAAAATCTTTTCGTCTGTTGATACATACAGAGAATAAGGTTCAATTGAATGATACTTGTATGAAAAAACACAAGTGAATCTAAAAAAATAGATGTATAAAATAAGATAAAAAGTAACGAACATGGAAGGAAAACACGATGGAAAAACAGAAGAAGTTTTCACTGAAAAACTATCTGTATGAGTATAAATGGTGGTATGTGTTTGGCATAGCAATTTTGCTTTGTGTCGATCTGGCAAATATTTATATTCCGCAGTTTATCGGAGATATAATTGACGGACTGACAAATGAAACGCTGACAAAAGCCGGAATTCCAATGATGCTCATGAAGATATTAATTGCAGGACTGATTATGATGTTTGGCCGTTTTGGATGGCGCTACTGTATTTTTGGTGCATCCAGAAAGATTGAATATCGTCTTAGAAATGATATGTTTGGTCATTTGGAAACATTGTCGGCACGTTATTTTAATGAGCACAAAACAGGTGATCTGATGGCACATTTTACAAATGATTTGGAAGCTGTGCGAGTGGCAGTAGGTATGGCTGTCATTACAACCTTTGATGCAGCTGTCATGTCAATTATGGTTATCATTAAAATGATCATATATGTTGATCTGCGTTTGACTGTGCTTGCATTTGTTCCAATGATTCTTGTTGCAATCGGATGTTATTTCTTTGGTGTTCAGATGAAAAAGCGCCAGACTGCCAGACAGGAAGCCTTTTCATTTCTTTCAGATAAGGTTCAGGAGAGTATTTCTGGTATCCGTGTTTTAAAGGCCTTTGTTCAGGAGAAGAAGGATCTTGAGGAATTTCAAAAGGCAAATGAAAATAACATGGAAAAGAATCTTGCCGTTGTGAAGCTAAGGAGTTTGTTTGGACCACTGCTTGATTTGATTACGGGAATCAGTCTTCTTTTGACATTGATCATTGGAGGAAAAATGGTAATTAATGGAACTGTATCAGTTGGTCAGTTTGTTGCATTCAACTCTTATATAGGTATGCTCGTATGGCCGATGATTGCTTGTGGTGACTGTATAAATACATTTAGTCAGGCATCAGCAGGCTATAAGCGTATCAAGGATATCTTCGATGAAAAGCCGGATATTATTGATAAGGTAAAAGAGAAGGATGGTGAGCATTTAACTGGTGATATAGAGCTGAAGAATCTGACCTTCCAGTATCCAGATGGCGATACACCTGTTTTAAAGAATGTGAGTGTTCACATTAAACCAGGCGAGATGTTAGCAGTACTTGGACGAACTGGAAGCGGAAAGTCTACGCTTGCAGATCTGCTTCTTCGTGTATATGACTGCGAAAAAGGAATGCTTTTGATGGATGGAAGACCTATTGATGAGATTCCGCTTCATGTGCTTCACCGTGATGTGGCTTATGTGCCTCAGGAAAATTTTATGTTCTCAGATACACTTGAGGAAAATATAGCGTTTGGACTTGAGGATCGTATTTTTGATCATCCAAAGCTTCGCGATAATATTAAGGAAGCAGCAGAGGCGGCTTGCATTCACAGCAATATTATTGATTTCCCAGAAGGCTATCAGACACTTGTTGGAGAGCGCGGTGTAACGCTTTCAGGCGGTCAGAAGCAGCGAAGCTCTATTGCACGTGCGCTTCTTAAGAATGCCCCTGTATTGATTATGGATGACTCACTGTCTGCTGTCGATACAGATACAGAGGAGCAGATTTTAGAAAATCTGATTCGTCTGCGCAAGGGAAAAACAACTATTATTATTGCACATCGTGTTTCTACGCTTCAAAAGGCTGATCATATCGCAGTATTGACTGAGGGTGAGCTGACTGAGTATGGTACACATGATGAATTAATCCGCGAGGGCGGCTTCTATGCAAAGATTTATGAGAAGCAGCAGCTTGAGCAGGAATTAAATGAGATGTAAGGGGGTGCAGCAAGATGAATTCAATGACAGATGACAAATTGGAAAGTAATTATAAAGGAAATGCGTTGCTGCATCTTTTGTCTTATATGAAGCCGTATGCCGGATGGGTGACGCTTTGTCTGGTTCTTGTGCTGGCACTTACGGGATTTGATTTATATAGACCAACACTTATTGGAGATGCGATTGACAACTTCGAGACGCAGGGCGATTATAATGTAATTATTAATACAGCATGGAAATACGGTATTGTGCTTGTAGTAAGCTTTATTTTCAATATGGCACAGACCTGGATTTTGCAGAAAACTGGACAAAAGATCATTCTGACTGTAAGACGAGAGCTGTATATTCATATTCAAAGCTTAAGCAGCCGTTTCTTTGATCTGACGCCCGTTGGAAAGCTTGTCACAAGAGTGACAAATGATGTTGAAGCATTAAATGAGATGTATTCAGGCATTTTGGTGCGCTTATTTAGAAATATCGTAAAGATAATAGGACTGGCTGTTGTTATGATTGCGCTAGACAGAGGACTGGCACTTGTTTCATTTGTGCTTCTGCCTATTGTTATGGTGCTTACAGTTGTTTTTCGTATTATTTCAAGAAAAACATATCGGATTGTACGCACAAAGCTTACAGATATCAATACATTTTTATCTGAGAATATTTCAGGAATGCGCGTAATTCAGATCTTTGGACGAGAGGAGCGAAAGTTCGAGGAGTTTAAGGATAAGGATTACAAGCTGTACCGCGCACACTACCGTGAGATGATGGTGTTTGCGATTTTTCGCCCGCTAATCTATATTTTAAGTGTATTGTCTTTAATGATAGTGCTTGGCATCGGAAGCAATGAGGTGTTAGATGGAGCAATTTCCATCGGAACTCTCTATATTTTCTCACAGTACATTCAGCAGTTCTTTGATCCAATTCAGGAGCTTGCTGAGCAGTTTTCGACACTGCAGTCATCAATAGCATCAGCAGAAAAGATATTTACAATTCTCGCTGAGGAGCCGCAGGTTAAGGAGGATGAAAATCCTATTGTTCTGCCAAAGGTTCTCGGACGCATTGAGTTTGACCATGTATGGTTTGCATATGATGGAGAACATTATGTACTTCGTGATGTTTCCTTTGTAATTGAGCCTGGTGAGAAGGTGGCATTTGTCGGTGCAACAGGAGCTGGAAAATCGTCTATTTTAAATCTAATCGGACGTTATTATGATATCCAGAAGGGTCATATTTATATTGACGGTGTGGATATTAGAAAGCTTTCCAAGAAGCAGCTTCGAAGTGCGATTGGACAGATGCAGCAGGATGTATTTATCTTTGAGGGAGATATTGAGTCAAATATTCGCCTGCACGACGATATCCCGTTTGAAGATGTGAGAGCTGCTGCCGAGTATGTTAATGCATCACATTTTATTGAAAAGCTTCCGCAAAAATATAAGGAGCCTGTTACAGAGCGCGGTGCAACTTTTTCGGCAGGAGAGAGACAGCTTCTTTCATTTGCAAGAACGCTTGCGCATAAGCCAGCAATTCTTGTAATGGATGAGGCAACAGCAAATATTGACACAGAGACTGAAATTTTAATTCAGGAAGCGCTTGAAAAGCTGATGAAGGGACGAACTACTATTATGGTAGCGCATCGTCTTTCAACAATTCAGCATGCTGACTGCATAATGGTTATGCATAAGGGAAAGATCAGAGAGCGCGGAACACATCAGGAACTTTTGGCACAGAACGGAATCTACAAAAAGCTTTATGAGCTGCAAATTCATCATGTGATATCAAATACATAAGTCACATGAAGTATTATTATTCTCAGGCATTTAAGATTCACAAGGCATTACCAGAAAGCAGATATATATTTAACATTGATATGGAAGATCAGCTTCCAGAAAAAGACGAGGATATTTATCGCGTAGAAGTTTCTCAGAAAAATGGACAGTGGGCATACAGTTCACCGATTTTTGTCAGAAATGTATAAGAGAGGAAATAACTAATAAGACGGGGAAATGGTATTCCCCGTCTTGTTAGTTTTAGATCAGATATTTATTACGAAGTGCATTTTCTTCATCTTCTGTTAATCCAACAGCATTACGAAGAAAATTTTGAATTGAGCCATGATTTTCTTCAATTAGATTATAAAAATGTTGAAGATATTCAATGTGTGCAAGCCAGGTGTATTTTGTCATGTAAATAGCTACATCTGGTAGACAATCCGGTGGTAATATTTTCTGAATATTGATAATTTCTGCATCGGCTTCTTTCTGTTTGTAAAGATTAGTGGCAAGATAGTCAGCTTCAATATCCTTTTTAGGAATTTGCAGAACTTCACATAAAAGAACTGTGAGGATTCCGGTACGATCTTTTCCGCCTGCGCAGTGCCACAAAACACCACCATTAGTTTGAAGTAGTGTTTGAAAAAAATTATGCATCTGGTGAAGGGTATATGGGACAGTTGCATAATCAGCATAGTAACCAGACATTTCATAAAAAAAGAATTTTGGATCTGCTGAAGCTTTTTTAATTGCATCTTTTTGAAGTTCTTCACGAGATTTTTTATCTTTAGCAATTCCAGCATTACGCTCAGGACTTAGAGACATTGGAATATATGTAATACCTTCAATCTTTTGATCTGGCTGTTCAGTACGTTCTTCTAGATTTCGAAGATCAAGAATATAACGTACTCCAAGCTTTTTAAGTTTTTCCATATCCGCTTGAGTTGCATTGTGCAGATGGTCACTGCGGAAAAGCAGGTTGTTTTTTATTTTTTTTTCAAAAACATTAGTCATGCCACCAAGATCACGTAAATTAGTCATGCCTTTAAAATCGATATGTTTACTGAGCATTGTTTATTTCTCCTTAAAATTGAATTTTTATTCTAAATAGTATTTCTATTGATCCACATCTGTGCTCATTACTGCCTTTATACGGTTAGTTCCATTCCATTTACAAAATCAGGATTTTCGGATGCAAATATTGTATATTCTTTTGCTCCTGGTTCTGCTTCAAACACATAATGAAGTGCAATATCCGTAATTTCCTGTTGATCTGTTGGTGCATACCATTTTAATACTTTCATTAATCAAACTCCTTTTTTGTAGTTAAATGTTATCCTTTTAATAGCAATTCCATATTTCTTACTATTAAAATATCATGTTTTTTTAAATTGTCAATCATATATTTTGTAGTTTTTGTTGTGTTTGACATATATTGGCGATAAAAACATGGGGGAATATAAAAATATGACATTGCGCAAATGTAAGCGATGAATATGACTACGTTCACGACCTACAGAGAATTGTGCTAGATGGAGATTCATACGGAAATTTCGAGTTGATAATAGTTAAAGATTAAAATATATAAATATTCTTTACTTTAAACTGTAAAAGTTTAAATCAGCAGTTGACGTAACGTGCAGTATGGCTTATAATAAATCTATATGTTGAGGTCGAGGGCAAGGCTTTTGCCCTCGATTGTCGTCATAGAGGGAATCTATTATAAGAAAGGGAAATGTTATGAAAAATCGAGAACGGCTTGGAAGCCGACTTGGCTTTATCATGCTGTCGGCTGGCTGTGCAATTGGCTGTGGCAATGTGTGGAAGTTTCCATGGATGTGCGGACAAAATGGAGGCGGAGGCTTTATGCTGGTATATCTGGCGTGCCTTGTTTTATTAGGTCTTCCGGCAATTGTTATGGAGTTTGCAGTCGGACGAGCATCGCAGGCAAGTCCAGTTTTTATGTATCGAAAGCTAGAAAAACCAGGCCACAAATGGGGAATCTTTGGCATTGTATGTCTGATTGGAAATATTGCATTGATGGCATTTTATACTGTTGTTACTGGATGGATTATCTACTATTTTGTTAAGTTCTTAACTGGACAAAATGATAGTTTTGGTTTTGCGGCTATGATAACTAATCCGGGTGTAAATGTTACGTTCTTGCTGGTTACAGTAGTTGCTGCATTTGCAATTTTAAGCTTTAATCTGCAGGGCGGTTTGGAGCGTGTAACAAAGTACATGATGGTATCACTCTTGATTTTAATGATGGTACTTGCTATTCATGGTTTGACACTTTCAGGAGCAAAGGAAGGCTTAAAGTTTTATTTGGTTCCTGATTTTTCAAAAATTAATGGTTCAGTAGTCGTTAGTGCGATGAATCAGGCATTTTTCACGCTGTCAACGGGAATGGGCGGTATGGCAATATTTGGAAGCTATATCGGAAAGGATCGTTCTTTGATGGGCGAGTCTGTTCATGTAATTGTACTTGATACATTTGTCGCAGTTATCGCTGGTGTTATCATGTTCTGCGCATGCTTTACTTATGGACTTGAAGTTAATGCAGGACCAAGCCTTCTGTTTGATACAATGGCAACAGTATTCTCTCATATGCCGGGAGGACGCTGGTGGGGTGCGTTGTTCTTCTTGTTTATGGTATTTCTACCGTGCTCGGCGTTTGCGAAAATATTCTTGCAATGGTTCGCGAGCTTACCGGATGGTCACGTCCAAAGGGATGCGTTGTCTGCGCGGCAGGAATCTTTGTACTTGCATTGACAACAGCACTTGGCTACAGCGTAATTAAATTCCAGCCATTTGCAGAGGGAACAGCATGGCTTGATTTATGGGATTTTATTGTATCTAACAATATCCTTCCGCTTGGATCGCTTGTACTGG
>ERZ838399.2416-NODE-2416-length-14159-cov-7.180871_pt1 | contig 14159 bp, 11 predicted proteins | sample MGYA00519683_ERZ838399 | MGnify/ENA primary metagenome ERZ838399 (study PRJEB31850, sample SAMEA3708833) | human gut metagenome | biome: human gut; feature: human-associated habitat; material: faeces | place: China | collected 2014 ...
ACTGGTTAGGAATTCTCAATCAGAATTTTCTTCCACATGTATGCCTCAAGAGCCTACTTTTATAAATGTGGCTGTCACCGGCATAAACCGCGGACGGATACGCATTCTGACCATGGGACGGTTTTTTCATCCAGATGCTGGTTTTTCCTTTAACCGTGAGGGAGGTGGTCTGATTAGCGTTAACGACCGAGGCATTGGAGCGGATACCGTTACCGCCGTCAATCTCAAGCGTAAGATTGCCGTAGATGGTGCTCGGTTGAGGCGTACCGCCGTGATCCGGGTTGAAGGCGTCTGAGATCGGACCGGCCTGACGGATGGTGAGGTTGCGAACATTGATGTACGTTCCCCAGTTTTTACCTTTGATCGCGTCGGCGTTGCTGTACCGGGTATTTCCCAGCATGTTGATTTCCAGATCAGTATTGGGCATGTCCAGACGCATATTGCTATATCCGGAAACCGCGTAATCGTCGTCCTTGGCAACGGTTTTATTGATGACGATTTTTTCGTAGGACGAAAACTGCTTTGCATCTGCCTGAGTCTTGCTGATGTATTCGCCACTCGGAACGGTAACCGTCAGTGTTTTTCCGTCAGCACTTTCCTCGTAGGTGATTTCGGCATAGGCAGCTGAACAAAGACCCGCACCAATTGTAATGAGCGCGGCAGAAACGGCATAATTGATGAGCTTTTTTTGCATGGTGATTTTCCGGCGAGAATGGTGCTCAGACGCCTCTCTGAAGCGCATCCCCGGAGGGCTGAGGCCCGGCATTGCTGCCAGGTAAGACCAATCCGGATTTGCACAAAGGAGTTTTATCGTCTCGGGCACTAATAGTCAGAATAATAAATATCAACGATCGAAAGCGTGACTGGAGATCACGGAAAACGCTATAAAAACAAATAACTAAGTTACTGAGATGTGAATTCGGAAAGTGCTTTTACGGCTAATTCACACCAATAAAAGGTGAAATAATACTAATTAAAGTTCTTTATTCAACTGTAACTATACGTAACCAGTTGTTTCTTTCGGGTGTTGTCTTTTTGCACCAGCGGTTGAAGATGACGCTGACCTCTTCGGAGTGAAATGGAAAAACTTCCTAGTATTGGGCGGTTTGAGGGAGTACGGGTAAAATATCGGTAGTTGCAAAGAGAAAACTGTAAATTGTAAACATCCGCATTTGTGTGACATTTCCCCAACAGCACTTATTCAGAGTGTGTTTCACGTATTCAGGAAAATACCGCATACGCATTTTTGTTTTTCCTCTTCAAAAAACGGAATACGTAACCTCTCCCTCTTCCTCCCGCCCGCCTTGCTCTATCTGGCGGCTGGTGCTATAGTTCAGTGCAGAAATTTTTTTGAGGCTTGCCGCCGGGTAAGCAGACCGTAAGCGTTGATTCAGCATCAGTAGGCCACTGTAGATGCTGAATTGGCGCTTTTTTTGTATTGCCGCTCAGACGCAGTGAGTTTTTCATGTCTCTGGGAGAATTTCCGGGTTATGTACGAAGCTAAACCGAGCACTTTATTCCGACAGTACGCCATCCCGCAGATGGTGGGACTCCTGTTTAATTCCGTCTATGTGATTGTCGACGGTGTCTTTATCGGACACCGTCTCGGACGTGAGGCGCTTGCCGCGGCTGCGGTATCGGTGCCGCTTCTGGAGTGTTTTGTCGCGCTGGCTATGGCGATAGCCACCGGTGCGGGCGTGCTTGTGTCGTCGCATTTCGGTCGCGGCGAAAACGACCGCGCGCGTGTGTACTTCACCCTCGCTGTGGCGATCACCCTTGTCCTGAGTGTGCTCATTGCCGTACCGGGCAACATCTTCATGACCCCGCTCGCCGTCACTCTCGGGGCTACCCCGGCGATTCTCGAGCTCTCGCTCACGTACATGTTCTATATCGTCACGTTCTGCAGCTTTATTCTGTTCAGCTTTCTGCTCAGTACGCTGGCAAGAAATGACAACCGGCCTAAACTTGCCATGGTCTCGCTTGTCATCGGGGCGCTCGCCAACGTGTTTCTCGACTGGCTCTTCATGTATCCGCTCAACATGGGGCTGCGCGGGGCGGCGCTGGCCACGGCGATCGGCCCGGTGCTCAGTGTGCTCATCCTGCTGCCGCATTTTCTTCTGCGGCGCGGTGAGCTCTATCTTGTGCGCGTACGGCTGCATTTTGCGGAGCTGAGCCGGATTTTCACCCTCGGGCTGCCCACCTTCGTGATTGAATTTTCGATCGGTTTTCTCGCCCTCGTCTACAACATCGCCATTGTGCAGTACGGCTTTGCCGAAATCGGGCTTGCCGCCTACCTGCTCATGGGCTATCTGATTCTGATTATTCTGACGTTCTTTCTCGGTATGGCGCAGGGGCTGCAGCCGCTTTTCAGCTACTTTCACGGCAGCGGCGAGCGCGAGAAAAGCGAGGCGCTGCTCGGCTATGCCTTTCGCATCTATGCAGTGCTGGGGACGCTCGCCTACGTGCTGATTCTGCTCGGTGTGCGCGGCTTCTACCGTCTCTTTACACCGGATGACACAGAACTGCTCGACTTTATGCAGGTGAGAAGCTACTGGTACTTCTGGGGATTTGTCTTTGGCGGGCTCAATATACTTCTGATCTCATACTGGCAGGCAATTGCGAGCGCAACAAGATCCCTGTGGGCGGCGGTGCTCCGCAGCATGCTTCTGCCGGTGGTGCTGATGCTTTTTCTGCCGGTTATCGCCGGAAATGAAGGTATCTGGACGGTACATTCTTTAAGTGAATTTATTGCATTTGCTGTCGTTATTTATTTCCGGAAACATTATCGAAACTGAGTGTAAAACCGTTCTCTGAATAATCCCTCGGATAATCCCTCCTTCCGGATGGCTTTTCTCTGTGTGGGCGCTCACGCGCATGCCGACGTTTTCGACGCTTTCCGGCCGCGTCCGTCCCGCTGCAGCATCGCAGAGCTCCGCTCCCGGCTCCTGCCCCTCTGCCTGTCGCCTTTTTGCAGGTCTTTTCACAGGACTGCCAAACACGCCTTTTTTCACACGCCACAACACCCGGGCTGAGCGCCGGGAGAGGGACTTGTCACCCGGGCACAGCCGTTGTGTCAGCTTTCAGAATTACGCACTATGTTATTTTGACTTTGCTGAAAATTGTTTTGTGTCAATCGCAGTAATAAATGATGGCTGATTAAATTTTATTTAAATGATTCGTGTGTACTTTTAAAAGAAATGGAGGATTATTTACATAAACTATTATAAGAACTATTTAAATGCGCTAAATACTGTATATATCCTCTCCTCCTTGGCAGCCGGAAGTCACCCTGCTCATTTTCCGGCTGATAATCCTGTCGTTCCCCCAGGGGTGATCGCCGCAGTGGTGTCAGAAAGGATATTGCTCCCCGTCAAACAGTTCGCTCCGGTCTTCTGTGAGAGCCTTCCGTAACCACCCGCATCATATCCTCTCTGTCAGTTCCTGTGGTGATACCCCGCGACCTGACTTAAAAGTTTAAAAGTCAGCTAATGTGTACGATAAATTTAAATTGACACAGAAAGTTAATAATTTTAATATGACAGTATATGGAGTTGCTAATCATGGAAAGTTGAGGTTTTTTCATATTTTTTAATAAAAAATGTACCAAAAAACGCTTTACATGATGAATTTTTGCGCACAGATAAAAACAGAAATCTAATAAGTATCAAAAATACCTGTTTTACGACCTCCAGCGCCTCGGGACGGTTTCCGCTCTCCCGTCTGACGATGCCGGTCAGTTCAGGTGTAAGTAAGGACGAAGTGATGATTCATGCAAAAGACCTCTCCCGCACTCGTTTCACTGTGAGACCTCTGCTGGCTGTCATGCTCGGCGCACTGAGTGTTGCCGGCACACCGGCGCTCGCCGCCCCGGAAACCTCCTATTTGAGTCCGGAAGCACAGATTGATATGACTGACACCGGATCGACGGATCAGCAGGAATTTCTCCGGAATTTTGGCGATTCGCTTGTTCTGATCGGTGACGGCGCCACGTTCAGGCCGGCGGCAGGTATCGGTGAAGCCATTATCACCTTCGGCAGTGCTCCGTTACGGGATAACGGACAGGTTGCCAGTCTCGTAATTAAAACTCCCCATCAGTTCACACTGACCTCTCTTCCCGGTGCGGTAGCCATCGGAAAAAATGCCCGGGCCGGTGCCGGTTCGATCACCATCGGCGAGCATAACGAGCCGTTTGCAGGCACGCCCTACGGTGTGGCAAGTACCACCATCGGCACTGACGCCTATGCGATGGGACATTTTACGAATGTGCTCGGCAGTTTCAGCACGATCAGAAACAGCATTCCGAACGCCGGCACCTCGGTCACCCTCCCGATGCAGGATGTGATGGTCAATGCCTTTTCAACACTGGCCGGCTCCTTCAACGAGCAGTATTCAGAGGTCCCGAACACATCCGTAGGCAACATTACACTCGGCAACGTCAACACGCTCACTGAGGCCGACGGCGCCGTTATTCTCGGCGACGGCAACACACTCACAAAAACGCGCAACAGTGACGGGACCGGCCTGGCGCTGGATACGCTCTACAAGGGGGCGTACGACACTCTTGAGACATTCGCAGCCAAGGTGCACGAAGGCTTTTCGTACGACCGCGCCAATCTTGTTCTCGGCAACAGCAACACCCTCAACGGAGGCGACACCGTTCTGATTGCCGGCAGCAACCGGGAGACAGAGCGTCTCAGCCGCACTGTTGTGGTCGGCGGCTCGATGGCGAAAGTGCCGACTGTGCTCAGCGGACTCACTGACGCGACGCTGCTCGGCCCGGAGACGCAGGCAGCGGCTGATCTGACGCTCTCTGTGGGTGCGGGGGCGAGCGCCGGGGCGGAGAAATCCGTCGCAATCGGTCAGGGGGCGCGTGCGACAGTCGCAGGCGGTGTGGCCGTCGGTGACGGCACTACGGCTGACCGTGCGGCCGGTATGAGGGGGTATGATCCGCTGCTCGCCACAGTCACTGACCTGAGCGTGCCCGCCTGGACGGCCACCGGCGGCGCGGTGTCGCTAGGCGGCCGCTACCTCACAGGCGTAGCTGCAGGTTCTGCAGACACTGATGCGGTCAACGTCGCGCAGATGCGCGCTGTGGTTGAAAACCTCACCAGTGCCTCCGGCACCGCGCAGGGACCGACCGTCGTGAGGGCTGCCGACGGCAGCGTCATTGTGACGCCGGTTTCGCAGTCGGGCAACACGGACTATTCGCTCCGTCTTGCCGGCGATGTAACGCTCGGCGCCGATCCCGACAGCAATCAGGTACGCATCAACGGCAATGAAAGTACGGTGACGATCGGTGCGGATCCCGACAAACAGATCACGATTGACGGGCGCGCCGGGCGGTTCACGTTCGGGCGCAATATCAGTCTCGAGAGTGCCGCGGGAAGCGTGCGTACGGGTGATGTCACCATCAGCGGTGCCACAGACACCATCGACGGTCTCAGCAATACGGTCTGGAGAGGTGCGGATTACACCACGGGCCGTGCGGCAACAGAGGATCAGCTCTATGCGGTCGGCAACAGCGAACGCGCTCAGTGGCTTGCTCTCGAGGACGACATGTCCGGTCTCTCCGATGACGTGCGGGATGCCGGGGCCGCCGCGGCAGCGCTCGCCGGACTGCAGCCTCTGGCCTACCGCTACGACAGATCTTCACAGGTCATGGCTGCGCTTGGCGCCTATCGCGGGCACGGTGCACTGTCGGTGGGTCTGGCGCACTATGCGGGCGAACGCGTGCTCTTCTCGGCAGGCCTCGCGCTCAACGCTCATCCTATGGTTAATGTCGGTCTGACCTGGCGTTTCGGCGCGGATCCTCAGGCCGGGATGAGTGCCTATGAGGCGGACCGGCGCCGCGCACTCGCTGCTGAGCTCGAACGCTACGAAACGGAGAACAGCGATCTTGAAGCTGAACTGCTCGCGCTCGACCGGGATATCGGGCAGGTGACCGCAGAGCTTGTAAAACTCCGGGACCGCCTCTCCCGCGCACAGTAGTGCTTCTCAGATAAACGTCAGGATTTTTAAGCGGAAAAAAATATGTCTCAGTTAACCAGAATTCAGCCGTTTTCACTGTCGGCACTCTCCGGAGCGCTCGTACTCGCTCTGCTCTCGCCCGCTGCAGGAGCTGCGGATAACATTCTCGCTGCGGGAGGCAGTGTGAACACCAACTACATGAAATGCATTGAGAAGATGAACATGTCGAGCCAGGAGTACGAGACCTGTCTCAATACCAACCCGCCCGGCGTCGAGTCTCAGAGCACCGATATCGCTCTGGGCAAGGGCGCCACCGTGGTTGCGGACAAATATCACGGAGAGGCCTTCTTTGTGCGCAATATGCCCGGCGCGATCAGAATCATTCACGAGGACGTCGCAGGTTCAACAGGTTATTTTTTCAGTGACGGTCCGGCCTATGTTGATGGCGTCCGTCACACCTGGGGGCTGAGCACTGAAGACGCCGCCCGGGCACTCCCCGGAGGCATTGCCATCGGCTCACTCGCCTTTGCGAACCAGGGCGGCATCACAATCGGTGCGCATACTGAGCCTTTCTTCGGCACGGCGCTGCCTGTAGCCGCTCCAACCATCTCCTCGACGCGTCCGCTGGAGGTCCACCAAAACACCGTCTACGGGAGCGCCAGTACGGTGATCGGCGCCAACAGCTACAGCAAAGGTGATTTTCTCTCAGTGCTTGGCAGCTACAACAACATCGGTAACATGGTGGCGCTTGATAATTTCTCGGGCTCCACCTTCGACGGGGCCGGCAACGTTACGCAGTCGACTCAGATGCGGGCATCCAACCTGCTGACGCTGGTAAGCGGCACCTTTAACGAACATCCGAATACGAAGGGCGTCGCTCTGCCGTATCTTGATTTGTCCACGGTTGTGATCGGAAGTGCAAACTACTTTTTCAATGCTGGCGAGACTTCCATTCTCGGCAGCGGCGAGCCGGTGACGCCGGCACTCCTTGAGTCCATCCGGATTGAAGAGACGGTCGAGAATCAGCTCCGGGCGCTTGCCGCGCATATCTCCCCGCTCGAAGGCGAGCTCATCGCGCTCACCGGTGTTTTTCGTAGCGTGCATCTCTCCAGAGCACGGCTCACTGCGATGCTCAATGCGGAAAATCCCGCCCGCGAGTGGAGCCGGTTTGCGAGGCACTCACAGTACAGCGGTGTGTACTGTCCGCCACAGCAGCTCTTTCCCGCTGAGGACGGCATGCCTGTTGCCGGCTATATGCTCAGCAGCACCACGAGTTCAGCCGTCCCCAACGGCATCCCGGTTTTTGATACCCGCACGCCTGATGGTCGAAGAGTCGAGGTGACGCCTGCCGCCTGGAAACTCTTTTATCCGGACCGTGAAAACGCTACGGTGATCGCTGCCGATCTGGTGAACTTTATGACGGTTCTCCCTCGGGCGTATTTCGGCATTCCGGTGGACGATCTCTACCGTGAGATCGGTCCTTTCTCCGCTGAGGAATTCCGCCGTCTCTCGGAGATGGCCGACTCGCTGGTCAACGCCAGAAACGATTGCCTCGCCTGAGTCCGGCGGGCTTTCCGTCGTGTGCGGATGCTCGGCTTATCAAGTGCCGTGCCGCTGCGGGTGACTTTCGGAAAGCGTCCCGGGCGGTTTGCCCGGATCCCCATAATGTTTACAGAAATAGTCAAACTGGCGGGTAATGTTTAAAACACTAAACATTACGAAGGGTTATACAGATTGATCGTAAGGCTGCTGCCGGGCGGCTGAGTGCCTCCGCGCAGCCCGGTACTGCACAAAAATACCGGCCGGAAGACGCCGTCCCTGGGGCTTCGGGGCGCTACCGGAGAGCGCCTTCTGCGTAGTTTAAATAAACCATGATGCGCTGAATCGGGCGCAGCGCTTTCCCCGACAGTCATGCTGCCTCGTGCCAGATCTAACGTTTAGTTTTCTAAATACAAAATGCTGTTTTGTTTATAATATTAAACATTAAAAATTATGGAGCGTGATGCTGTGAAGAAGGCCGCGTACAACATACTGCCGGTGACGGAAAAAATTCTGCAGACCATGGGTGAACAGATCAAGCTTGCCAGATTGAGGCGAAATATCTCCGCTGAGCTCGTCGCTGAACGCGCCGGCATCAGTCGCGCCACACTCTGGAAAGTGGAAAAAGGCGAGCCGTCGGTTGCCATGGGCAACTATGCCGCCGTTCTGCATGCCTTAAACAACATGGACAAGGATCTTCTTCTTGTGGCCAGGGATGACAGGATGGGCCGGGAGCTGCAGGATCTGAATCTGCTCACAAAAAAGCGTGCCAGAAGCAGACCATTTTTCCGGTAAGCACCGCTACAGTGCGAATCCTGTACCTGCGGCCTTCCCGCCTAGCGGCGAAGTTTCCCGGTGAGCAGTGCCGCGACTTCACCCGCGAGCGCAAGCGCGGCATAGCCGGGTACATAAACCCAGGCGCTTTCGTTATAGAAAAGAAAAACAGCCGGCAAAAAGAAAATACCGGTCAGAAGCGGTCGCAGACCGCAAAACCCCCATTTCAGCGCAGTGAAAAACGAGAGCAGAAAAACACTCGCGGGCAATACCACAATGAGCAGCGCAAAGGCGCCTCCCGTATCCCGTACAGCAAACGGCATAGCGTAAAAGAGCACCAGCGTGATGAGCACATAAGTTCGAAAACCGCCGACCCGATCCATATAATGTCTCCTCAAAAGGCATTGTTTCAGCCTGCCTCGCCAGCCTCCCCGCTCTGCGGAATCACCAGCGCTTTTCTCTCACTGAAAAAAGAGCGGTACGCAAGGTAGCAGGCGATAAAAGACGCGATGGCGGTGGTCGAGAGCAGCATAAACGTCACCATTATCTGGTAGCGGATAGCCTCAAGCGGTGAGGCGCCGGCGAGGATGAGCCCGGTCATCATGCCCGGAAGCGACACGATGCCCAGCGTTTTCGCCGAGTCGATGGTCGGCAGCATGCCGGTCTTGATCGCATCGCGGATGATGCCTATAGAGGCGGGCAGAATATCCGCACCGAGCGCAAGCCGCGTCTCGACCTCAGCGCGGCGCGAGGCAAAGGCGCCTGCCATCTGCCGGAAGGAGAGCCCGAGTGCAACCATCGCGTTACCCACAATCATGCCGCTCACGGGGATCACCTGATAGGGCTCGTAGCGGATCGCTCCCGTGGCTATCAGCAGCGCGAGCGTGACCGATGAGCCCGCCCCGATCGCAAGAAACGAAATCGCGGTGGCGTGCCGGATGCCGCCGCCCCGCTTTGCCGCGTTCCAGGCGGCGTTAAACACCATGAAGAGAAGCAGCACCGTGGTAAAGATCCGGCTTTCGCTCCCAAAGACATACTCGAGCACATAGCCCACGGCAACGAGCTGCACCAAGGCACGGACTACGCCCGTGATCATTTCCTTTTCCAGTTTCAGGCGCTGCGTGTAGGAGAAAAAGAGCGCGATCAGCACGAGTGACGAGGAAAGTGCGAGCGAGAGTGTGCTCACGTCGGCGGTAGTGCTCATAACTCAATCTCCTCAAAATGTTCAAGCCGGCCCGCGGCAATGGTAAGTGTCCGGCCGCCAAGCCGCCTGCTCTGCTCCGGACTGTGCGTGATCCAGAGCACGGTGACGCCATCGCGGTTGAGCTTTGTGACCACGTCTTCAACGAGGCGCGTGTTTTCCGGGTCGAGTGCCGAGGTCACCTCGTCAAGAAGCAGCACTTCCGGCCTGAAAAGCAGACTGCGGATAAGCGAGAGGCGCTGTTTTTCGCCACCCGAGAGCGTTGCCACCTGAGCGTCAAGCGTCGCTTCGGACATCTGAAAAGCCGCAAGAAGCGCCCTGATACGATCCTCATCGGGGCTGATATGGCGGATCTCGAACGGAAATGCCATATTCTCACGCACGGTTTCGCCAAAGAGTACCGGCGTCTGCAGCACGTAGACGATCCTGCGGCGAAGCGCCACCGGGTCGTACGCTGTGAAAGGCTCGCCCAGAAAGCGGATCGTGCCGGACGTGGGACTCTGGAGCGCGGCAAGAAGCCGCAGCAGTGTGCTTTTGCCGCTCCCGGAGGGACCGGAGATGGTAATGAGCTCACCGGGCTCTACGGCAAACGAAATGTCGTGAAGCACGGTTTTTCCGGCGGCAGCATAAGAAACATGCTCACATTGAAGCTCTGGCACTGGGGATATCTCCTCAAAAAGGCCGGCGGACATTCCGCCCGGACGGGCGTTCTGTCGGGGTTGGCCGGGCGCCCTGGTGTCCGTGGTTTTCCTGATATTTTATGCCTCTTTACCGCGGCGGGATACGCCCGCCTTCACTGGGGCGCTGGCAGCGCAAAAGAGCCGATCCGCCATGTGCTGTTCTTTAACGATAAATTTGTTCAGAGAAACCGGTTTTGAAGACTGACTTGGGCAAGCGGCAGAAAAGTCTTATTGAGCGATTTGACCGGTTAATAAGCGAATAAAGCGGCTAATAACCGTCCTGTGCGGTTATTAACCGGAATGACCCGCTGTTGAACCTCCGTCTCGTGCAATAGCGAACTCAGGCGCAAAGTTCCTGTAGAGCACCTTGCGCCCGTATAAGAGGCGCAAGGATATCGTGGACCACCCGCTGTCTCACGGTGAATAGATTCGTAGTGCGTGCCGGTTTGGTTCTCCGCCATCAGGGTTTCCTCATTTCCGCCACCAGGATTTCCCTGTTTCCGCCACGAAAAATCCCTAAAGTCTGAGGATATGGCATTTTGCCCCGCAACATGTCCGCACCTCCCTACTTTGGTGTTTTATCTGGCGCAATGTACCTGTAGCGCACCCTGCGCCTACATAAGAGGCGCAAGGTTATCGTGGACCACCTGCTCCGTGATGGCGCAAAGTTTCGTAGCGGGTGCCGGTTTGGCCTTCCGCCATCAGAAAATCCCTGTTTGCGCCACGAAAAAAAACAAAAGTCTGGGGGGTATGGCATTTTGTCCCGCAACACTCTTCGGTCGTGATAAATCCACCGTTTCACGGCATATCAAGAATATTTTTGAGGAAGGGGAACTGCAAGCCCCTTCAGTTGTTGCAAATTATGCAACAACTGTTGCGGGGCAAAATCAATACCCCCTCTGGGATCGCTGACAGTTTTCTGGACTGACGAGAAAATAAGCCTCTCCCGAGAAAGCGTACTCTTTCCCCGGAGAGGCTTTCTTTTAAGGTCTGACACCGGGATGCCCTATCGGTGACAAAACACACTCCCGGGAAAAGCGGCCTTCGTTTGAAAAGTTCCGTCAGGAAGATCCCCTTTTTTACGAAATTATTTTCCTGCCTACGGTAACTGCCGGCAAAAAAGAAATTAAGGACTACAAAGGCATAGAAATTAATTAAAACACTTAAATTTCAAATAATTAGTCGATGGTACCCTCATTGATGAGGGTACCATCGAGGATCAATTTTCCGTAAGATCTCACATATTCCCGGGAAAAGCTCAATGCACCAGTCTGAGCAGTTGCGCTGTCCAGGGCGCAAGGAAAAGCGGAATGTTGAGCACACCATCCTGAAAAGAGAGGTTTTTGAGAGAAAATAAAACCGTTAGTCTGACGTCGTTCGGGAACATCTCTTTTATTTTTCTGAGATTTCTGACCGAAGGATTGCTCTGTGTAGAGATATCAGCCGGAATAATTTCTCCCTCGTGCTGCAGAATCAGCGGCAGGCTGTACGGCGGATTATTCAGCGTCCAGTATCTTGGTCTCACTGATAGATGGGCGAGGTTCTGCAGTACAAAACATTCCGTGAGTGCGCCGTGAAAGGCTGTCAGTAGGCGGTCGCCCTCGGCGTAAAGCGAAGACGGAACATTGAGCATGCGGCGCAGCAGCCCGGTATCAGTCGGGAAGAGCTTGAATGCTGCATAGTCATCGCCAGCCGTCAGCGGCATTGTCGGCGCCTGAGAGCGATAAACGGGGGTAACAAGATGGGCGAGGATAAGCCACTGCAGGGCATAACCATACTCTCGCGCCCGCGCCCCCTCTTTGACGCTCCTGTAGGAGAATTTTTTCTTCTCCGTGTCAAGCTGTCGGGGCAGTGATGCCCAGATGCCTCTGAGTTTGTGCTGCTGACCGGAGTGCGGATGTTTATCCAAGTCTTCACCGATCTGCCGAAGAATGTCGTCTAAGGCATTTTCAAGAGCGGCTGCATCCCGTGCCTCAGTCCACATCTCAACCGCTCCCGGCATACCGCCGGTGAGCATATAGATCTTCATTTTTTCAAAGAGATGCTCGAAGGTGACCTTCGGCAGCGACTCCAGTGTGTCAATTCCCTGCAGTGCTTCAACCAGTGCGCCGTCGCCATCCGCACGAAGAAACTCATCAAATCCGAGGGGCATGACCGTCAGCATATCTACTTTGCCGACGGGAAAGGCATAGTGCCTGTGATATCCACTCACCGGCAGGGTGCAGGCGCAGGCAATGTGGTACTGGGAAGCGCTTTCATAGAAATACTTGAGGGATGTGATTGCCCGGGGGCTGGATTCAGCTCCATCCAGAATGATGAGTGTTTCTGCCGGCAGTATCTTTTGTGCCTTTGCCATCCTGAGGCTGTCCAGAATTCTCTCCGGCTCAAGACTGCCGTCAAAAAGTCTCCCAAGATGGAGCTCTTCCCTCAGGTTAATGTAAACCGTGTTTTTGTAATTGCTCGAGCCAAAGTCCGTCAACAAACGGGTTTTACCGACCTGACGGATGCCTTCCACTAAGAGCGGCTTGCGATCAGGAGAGGCCTTCCACTTGAGGAGCTTCTGGATAATCATTCGTACCATAGACTTCCCCCATCACATTTTTATAGGTTTATGTGGTTAAAAATATCACATTTTTATAGGTTCTTAATCCCTATTCTAGATTCTGAGACACCTGTGCGCAATGGCCTGTTAGTACAGACTGAATCCTGAGAGTCGGCGCTTCACCAAACGAGGTATTGCTGGCAGTATGGTTTACAATGGCTCTATTCTTATAAAATCTGTAAACCAAAATGTCTATGATTGGTTCCCGGCTGAAAATGGCCCGTCAGGCACGCGGCCTATCAATGCAGCAGCTCGCACACCTTGCTGGCGTGAGCGCCAACATGATTAAGAAGTACGAGCACAACATCAGCATGCCCTCTTCAGACGTAATGACCCGGTTGCTTGATGTCTTGAAGGTCTCTCTGGACTTTCTGTTTCGTCCTTTTGAGGTGCAAGTCCCTGCAGTGGTCTTTCGTGACAGTCGTATTCCCAAAAAGCTTCTTAAACAGCTCGAGGTGGAGGTTACTGCCAGCGTTGAGCACTTCCTAGCTCTGAAAGAACTCTGGATGCACTGCCCGCTGCCGGCCTTCTCTATAGCAAGCCCACTCCCACCCGTCCGGACACCTGACGATATAGAGACTGTGGCAGCTCACCTGCGCAAGGCCTGGGAGCTGGGATCTGATGCGATTGGTAATTTGGCGACACTGCTGGCGTCACGTGGTGTGATTGTGGTGGTGAGCCACACGGAGCAAAACGTCGAGACCTTTGACGGGCTCCTTGCCGACTGCAATGGTTTGCCGGTCATTGTCGTGAACGCCGCCTGCACGGGACTCGACCGGCGGTTCATTCTTGCACGGGAATTGGGCACCCTGCTCTTTAAGACTCAGCCGCTGCCGCCGAATATCAATGCCGGGCAGGCTGCGCTTCGCTTTGCCGCAGCTCTCCTTACGCCTGAAGCGGAACTGCTGGCTCTGCTGGGCTCACGTCGGACGAAAATCTTTGAGAAGGAATGGGAATGTCTGGAGCGCCGGTTTGGTTTACCGGCGATAGCATTGCTGAATCGCGCCCGTGAACTGAAGGTCATTAGCGCTAACGCTTATAAAACTGAAAAAGCAAAGCTCTTTACGCGGGCGCGTTGTGCAAGTACGAGCGCATCGCTATATTTTCCCGAAGAACCCTGTCTCTTTGAGCAGCTCGTATTCCGTGCCAATGCGGAAAAGATACTCGGCGATTCCAGAGCCGCAGAACTCCTCGGAATCAATGTGGCTGAGTTTGCTCGCGCCCGGCATGCATAGCAAAACACCCGGTTGCCGTAGTGGCTAACCGGGTGTCTGTTTAAAGGTTTTTGAGCATTAGCCCTTGAAGTTACGTTCCGCTTCGCGGTAATTGGCTTCGTGCACGTTCATAGAAATGCCGCAAGGAAACATCTGACTTCAGTCAGGTGAGGAATTGCGGC
>ERZ838399.2429-NODE-2429-length-14074-cov-14.474927_pt1 | contig 14074 bp, 19 predicted proteins | sample MGYA00519683_ERZ838399 | MGnify/ENA primary metagenome ERZ838399 (study PRJEB31850, sample SAMEA3708833) | human gut metagenome | biome: human gut; feature: human-associated habitat; material: faeces | place: China | collected 2014 ...
AACAAATTTAAATTAAATTTTTTTATTTTTGATTTGACATTTAATAGTTAGTCTTGATATTACTAACCTGAAGATAACTGATATTAAGTTATTTTCAGGTATTTTTCTTAAAGAAGATAAGTTCTTTAAAAAATTAATTTTGAAATAGTTAATTTTTTATGGTATAATTGTATTACAAATAATACAGAAATTGTGGAGGTATTTTATGAAAACTATTTCATTAAGATTAGATGATGAAGATGATAGATTGATTAGAAATTTTGCTAAAATAAATAATCTTAACTTATCTGAATTTATTAGGAATACTCTTATTGATAGTATTGAGGATTCCTTAAAATTAGATGAAAAAAGAATTATGGAAGCTAGAAGAAAGATAGAAACTGAGAAAACTATTTCATCTGAAGATGTATGGAAAGAATTGGGAGTATAATAGTATGTATAAAGTAGAATTTACAGAGAGTGCAGTTAAACAGTTAAAAAAATTGGATAAACCAATTTTAAAATTAATAAAAAACTGGATTCAAAAAAATTTAGAATATACAGATGACCCACGTAAACATGGAAAAGCTTTAACAGGAAATTTAAAAGGGATCTGGAGATATAGAGTAGGAGATTATAGAATTTTTGCAGATATAAAAGATGAGATTGTGACAATCTTTATTTTTGAAGTAGGACATAGAAAAGAAATTTATAAATAGTTGTTAAAAAAAATAGAATATGCTATAATTATTGTAAATTAAATATTATAGGAAACCCGAGTCAGAGAGCCGTAACCCTAGATTTATTAGTATTAGCTAATAGTCTGGGGTTTTTTTATTGGATAAATCAAATATACTTTTTTCTTTAAAAATTTTCTTGACTTTTAAAAAAAATAGTAGTATAAATAATCTAACGACAAATAACGACGTTAAAAAGAAAGTGGAGGATTAATTATGAAAGATGTACTTCATAAGAAGTTCAAACTTTCTTCTTCGGGAAGTGGAAGTAAAAGTTGGAGATTGAATATTCCTTCAAAATATGTTGATGATATGAAATTAAAAGATGGAGATACTATCATTATTACATATGACTGGGAGAAAAAATCTTTAGAAGTAAAACGACTAGAAGAAGAAAAAGAATAAAAAATCCCCCACGACAATGTCATAGGGGTAGTACTATATAATAGTACGTGGCAAGTATATTATATAGCAGATACCTTAAAATTTCAATTAAAAATGGGAGGAAGAAAAAATGAAACTACAAAATGTAGAAAAATATCTAAAAAGAGGTTTAAAAAATCACGTAAAATTAAGTGTTGCTACTATGGTAGCATTTATGATTACAGGAGTAGCAACTTATTCGGCAGAAAGTAAATTTATAGAAAAAGATGATGAGAACACAGAAGTGTTATTAATTTTAAATGGGAATTTTGGAAGTTCAGATAACAAAACAGTTGAGAATATTGGAAAATTTATTTCTGATAATTTAGAACCAAGTAAACCAATAGAGAAGCCTTCTATACCTTGGATTCCTATTGAGCCAAGTAAACCTATAACACCACCAGAGAATACTACAACAGTAACAGAAAATAAAAATACTACTGAAACAGCATTTACAGTAGAGAAAGATAAGAAAATAGTTATAAATAATGGAGTAACTGTTACTGTAACATCTGATGTAAAAGCAGTAAATAAGGGTACAGGAATTTCTCCAGATTGGCAATATGATAAAGTAGTAGCAGGAATAGTAAATAATGGAGGGATTGCAGAAAATAATGGAACTATTGATATACAAGGTTCAGTTGACACAGAAATAGGAGATAATGGAGATACTGTAAAAACAGGAGAAGGATATGGTGTATATCAAACATCAGGAACTTTTACAAATAATGGTACTATAAAAATCCAAGGAAATGGATTTGATGGCGACGGAGATAAATCCTTTGAAACTAAAGGAGGAGTTGGAGTATATGTTGCAGGAGGAACAGCAACAAATAATGGTACTATCACAGCTAATGGTTCATTTAATCTTACAGATGGTAGTATAGGACTTCCAATGGGAATAGGAATGAAAGCAGTAGATGGAACTATTGTGAATGGAGAAAATGGATTAATAGAAAATCAACATTTCTCAATGTATGTTGAAGGAAAAGGAACAGCAACAAATAATGGTACTATCAATACTGAATTATTTGGACTTGTAGCAATTGATGGAGGAAATGCAATAAATAATGGTACTATCAATGCTTGGTTTGATAAAACAGGAGAAGCAGGAAAAGGATTATTTGCAACTTCATATAAAGGAATTACTACAACTATAACTAACTCTGAAACAGGAGTAGTATATGGTTCAGTAACAGCAGAAGGAACAGGAGCAACTGTGATAAACAATGGTACTATTTATGGAGAGAAAATAGAAGCTAATAAAGGAACAATAGTAAATAATGGAACTATTACAGGAGAAGTAACAAAACCTGTTATAAATGTAGATGGTGGAAAGTTTATTCAAGGAGGAAATGGAAAACTAGAAGCTGATACCTTCAACGGAGATATTTATATCTCTGGAACAGTTGCAAATAATAACTTTAATGATACTATTGTTAAAGAAGATAGTATAATAGTAGATAACTTAAATGGAGAAGTTAAATCAGATTCATTTATGTTCAATGCTAAGTTAGATGGAAATGACGTAGTTTTAGTAAGAAAAGACTTCCATGAACTTACTAATAAATCTGGAATAGCTGATTTCCTAGAAGGAGCTTATGACCCAAGTGCTAATGAAAATATGTATTTAGCTGATTTACTAAATAATTACCAAAAAATAACTAATGCAGATGAGTTTTATAGAGCCACAAATGCGACTTTTGGTAATGATTTATTACCTAACTTATCTAAACAAACATTAGACATGATAAAAGCAAATAAGACTTTATTAGTAGATAACATTTTCAATGTGGACACTACTAAGGATTTAAGAGTAATTGGAGGAGCTAATTATTCTAATAAAGATGTAGATTCTACAAATTTATCAGGATATGATATGACAATATCACAAGTATTCTTTGGAGCTGATAAAGCTATATCAGATAATCAAAGATTAGGAGCAGTTATTAATGTAGGTAAATTAGAAGCTGATTTTGATTTCAATAATGCTAATAGAGAAGATACTTTTGGACAATTAAACTTATACTCTATCTATCAAAAAGATAATTTAAAAATAGTAAATAATCTATTTGGAGGAATGAGTACAGGAGATTATAATAGAACTCTAGCTTTCCAAAATATATATAGTGAAAGCGATTCAGATTTACATACTAATTATTTTGGATTGAATAATATGGTAAGTTACAAAATACCATTAGATTCATTCTATATTACACCAAAAGCAGAATTAAATTTCACATATATGAGTGCTGATGGAATAGATGAAAGTGGAAGATATGGTCTTAAATCTAGTGATATGAATACTAATTCAATCGAAGGTGTAATAGGAGTAGAATTAGGAAAAGATATTATATTTGATAATAACCTAAAACTAACTTTAAAAACTTATGGAAATATAAACCATGAGTTTGGAGAACCTAATAAAGAAATGGAAGTTAAATTCAAAAATGTAACAGGAAATAGCATTAAATTAGACAAATATGATAATGATGATACTACATTTGATTTAGGAGTAAAAGCAGAATTAGGAACAGATAGCATAAAAGGATATGTACAATATAATTATAATTCAGATGTAGATGAAAACACAATTTCATCAGGAATTTTATATAAATTTTAATAAAAATATAGATTTTAATAAATAAATGTGGTATAATATATCATAAGGAAACTCGAGCCAGAGAGCCGTAACCCTTCATATAAAAGCAAATAAAGACAATGAAATAAAGTTTTGGGAACTCGGAAACAATGACAACGTAAACCTGAAAAATAGCTGTATTTTAAGCAGTTATCTTTCAGGTTTTTTTGTTTATTAAAAGTTATAAGGAGATTTTTATGAGATTTAATAGATTATTTTTTAAAACTAAATCAATAGAAGATAGAAAATATATTAGATATGTATATTTTAAAAAATTATTAATGAAACATTTAATTTTTTCATTCAATTTTAAATATACACCTAATGATATAAAAAGTTTAAGAATGAGTAGAAGTTTAAAAACAAAGATATTTATTAAATTTAAAGATGGAGTCAAAATAACATTATGTACAAGGAAAAGGAGGAAAAAATAAATATGAAATTAATAATTGCAGAAAAAAAAGAACTAGCACTACACATTTTCAACTATCTAAAAACTGTTGGCGAAGTAGGAGAAATAAAAGGCTCTTACATAAAAACACAAAATTATTATATTACTTGGACAGGGGGACATATTCTTAGAAATAAACTTCCTGAAGAATATAATCCAAAATATAAAGAATGGAAATATGAAGATTTACCCCTTAAATTTCATTGGGAATTATTAGTTATTGAAGGAAAAGAATACTTATTTGATACTATAAAGAAATTTATATTTAAAGATGAAATAACTGAAATAATTCATGGAGGCGACCCTGACGCAGAAGGACAATTAATAGTAGATGAAGTATTAATCTATCTAAATAATAAAAAACCTGTTAAAAGAATACTAATAAATGATACTACAATAAATGGTATTAAAATGGCTTTCGATAAAATTGAAGATAATAAAAATTTTATAAATTGGGGAAAAAGTGCCTATGCTAGAAGTATAAGTGATTTTCTTTTTGGAATAAATTTAAGTAGATTAGCTACTCTAACTAATAAAGAAAAAAATATAGATTTATCTTCTTTTGGAAATGAAACTTTAACTGTTGGAAGAGTCCAAACTCCAATATTAAATCTTGTATCTACTAGAGATTATTTAATAGAAAACCATATAAAAGAAAAATATTTTGACCTTTATGCTCAAGTAGAAATAGAAAAAAAATCTAATCCTAAAGAAAAAGAAGAGGTATTAAAAGCTAAAGGACTTTATGAACAAAATTTCCATGATAAAGAATTAGCTAATAAATATTTTGCTCAAATGGTAAATCATTTTGCTAATTTACAGGATAATTATACTTGTAATTTAAAATATTTTTTACCTAAAGATAACAAAATACAAGATAAAAATATTATAGAAGATTTTGCTAAAACTCTAATGATGACAAAAAATTTAGAAATAAATGTTGAAAAGAAAATAGAAAAAGAATATCCTCCATTACCATTTAATCTATTAAAATTACAACAATATTGTTCTAAAAAGTATAATTATTCTCCTGATGAAGTGTCGAAGATAACTCAAAAATTAAGAGAAACTTATTGTTGTATCACATATAATCGTTCTGATTGTCAATATTTGACATCAGCTCAACTTAATGAAGCTCCTGTTACTATTAAACAAGTTTTAGAAAATATTAATGTAGATATTCCAGAAATAAATTTGAACATAGTATCAAAAGCTTTTGATGATTCTAAAATATCTGCTCATACAGCGATTATCCCCGCTAATATAAAAGTTAATTTATTAGATTTTAGTGAAGAAGAAAGAAATGTATATAAAGCTATTGTTGATTTTTACTTAATTCAATTTATGCCAAGAGCTTTAATAGAAAAAACTATATTAAGTTTTTCTTTATTAAGTGAAAAAGACTTTAAAACCTCTACTTCAACATACATTGAATTAGGATATAGAGCATATTTAAGGGATAAACAAGATATAGATGAAGAAGAAAAAGAAAATATTGAAATAAAAAAATTATTAGCTGGAACTTATAAAGCAAAATATTTAAATCATAATATAATTGAGAAAGAAACAACACCTCCTAAAAGATATACATATGAAACATTACTTAGTGATATGACAAGTATTTCTAAGTATGTAGATGACCCTAAAATAAAAGAAATTTTAAAAGCTAAAGATAAAGATAATAATATTGAAGGTAATGGTTCTATTGGTACTCCAGCAACTACATCTGGTATCTTACAAAACCTTATAGATAGAAAATATCTTGAAAAAAAAGGAAAATCTATTATTTCTACTGAAATAACAAGAGAATATCTAAAAACTCTTCCAGAAGAGCTTAAAAAAGTAGATATGACAGCACTTTGGTGGACTTATCAAGAAGATATAAAATATAATGGAAAAGACCCTAATATTTTAATAGAGAATGTCTTTGAAACAGTAAAAAAAATAGTAGAAAATAAAGAAATTCTAGCTTTACCTGACAAATTTTTAAAAACTACTAAAGAAAAGGAAAGCTTTGGAAAATGTCCAGTTTGTAATAGTCCAGTTTATAAAGGGAAAACTAAATCTGGCTTAACTAATTATTATTGTAGTAATTATAAAAATGGTTGTACTTTCACTATGTGGGAACAAATGAAATACTTCGATAATATTATTAAAATTACTGATACTAGAGCTAAAACTCTTTTAAATAATAAAGATATTACAGTTAAACTTACTGCAAAATCTGGAAAAGAGTATTCTGGAAAATTAAAACTTAAAATTAATAAAGTTGGAGATAAAATCTTTGTAAACTTTGAACCTGTAAAATAAAAATTAGGAGGTAACAATGAAAAAATCAGCTTTTGATATAGTTCTTGAAGATAGAAAAAAATTAGTTGAAAGAATTATAGAAAATATGGAAAAAGGATATTTTTTTACTAAAGAAGGTTGGAACAACTTAGCTGTATTACCACAAAATCCTGTATCTAATCTATATTATAAAGGGGGAAATAGACTTAAATTAATGTTTGAAGCTATTGATAATAATTATCAAGACCCTAGATGGTTTACATTTAAACAGGCTCAAGAAAAAGGTTGGAAAATAAAAAAAGGAGCTAAAGGAATACTTTGTGAAAAATGGATTTTCACAAAAAAAGAAAAAGATGAAAAAGGTAATGAAAAAGAAGTTGAAGTCCCTTTACCAAAACCAATAGTAAATTATTTTATTGTTTTCAATGGAGAACAAGTAGAAGGGATTCCTCCATATTCTAAAACTACTTTTACTAAAGATGAAATTTTAAAAACTGTTAATAATTTTATAAAATCTTCAGAAGTTAAAATAAGAGAAATAGCTCAAACTGAAGCTTATTATTCCCCATCAAGAGATGAAATTGTCCTTCCACTAAGAGAAGCTTTTAAATCTGAAGAAGCTTTTTTAAGGACAACTTTGCATGAAATGTGTCATAGCACTGGACACTCTACAAGACTTAATAGAAATCAAACAGGAGAATTTGGAACTCCTAGTTATGCAAGAGAAGAGTTAATAGCTGAACTTGGAAGTTTATTTACTGAAACATCTTTAGGATTTAAAATAGAAGGAGAACATTTTAACGACCATAGTAATTACTTAAAATCATGGATAGGAGCATTAAAAGATGATTATAATGAACTATTTAGAGCATGTTCTGAAGCTGAAAAAGCCTCTAATTACTTATTAGAAAGATATAATACTTTTGAAAAAACTCAAGAAAAAACTAATGATAAAACTCCTAAAGAGAAAAAAAGAATTATAAAAAAATTAAAGGAAGATGAATTAGAGTTATAAAAAGAAAAAGAGCCTAATGGCTCTTTTTTTCCTTAGTTTTAAATCTCTTCTAATTTTTCTATTGGAACTTCTCCTATTATATTTTCAATTTCATTCTCAAAATCTATTATTTCTTTTATTTCTTCTAATTCTAATTCATCAATTTGATAACCTCTATTTTCTATCATTTTTTTTATTTTTTCTACCTTATTTGATAAATTTTTATCTGCACAAATATAGATATTTCCTAAGCATTTATAATAATAATTTTTTCTAAACCATTGGTAAAAAGATAAATCAAAATTATTTTCTTCTTTCATATCTTCAAAAAATTTTCTAAGTACCTCGTCATTTTCTCCTTCAATTTCTAACATTTTTTGAAAGTCATCATATAATCTTATATCTAACATTTTTATTCCTCCTATAATATTTATTTTGAGTAAGAGTACACCTTAAAGTGTACTCTCTGCTAAAGCTATTCTTCTTTCATCATCAGTTTTATAATGTAGGTAATATTTCCCTTGAATTTCTCTAATTTTTATCAATTCAACATCTATTTCTACCTCCTTCTGATTTTTTATTAATTCTATCTTACTTTGTAGTGCCTCTAAATAAGATAAACCTTTCATTTTAAATAAATTTTCTTTTGCAATTTCTAGTGTCATTATATATACCTCCCCTATCAAAATAATTTTTTCTTTTTTTTATTTTTTAGATAGCCAAGAAAAAGCAAATTTTCAAGTAAAATCAACATTTTTTAGAAAAATTTTTATGGAACACAGTGGAGTAAAAAATTTTCTAAAAACTCGAAGAGCCTGATGTTGAATTTACGACTGAAAGGAAGAAAATTTGTGATAATTCGAAGGCTGAAAAATAAAAAAGAATTAAATAGATATAGGAACTGACTCTTGAGGAAGTTCTACATTATTTATAAAAAAATGACCTCGTAAAATCGTTTTTAAGACCCCTCCAAGAGAAAAAAGGTATAAAACTATGCCTAATTTTTTACTTTTAAATGAAAATAAATTGAATTTATAAAAAAACTACACCCTCCATCTTAGATGTCTAAGATTTTGGGTGCAGTACATTGTTCCCTTGTTGTATTTTAGATATAAAACTATAACTAAAAAGGTTTTAATATGTGATTTATTAATATAAACGTAGGTATAGTTATAACTACAAGATATGAAAAGTATATTAAAAATTTTATAAAAGTATATGTTAAATAATAAATAAATTTATAAAATGTTACGTTATAATTTATCCTTTAGTAGTGTAAAAAATTTTGTGTAAATAAAAATTTTTTACACTACTTTTTGAAATGGAATTTCCCAATTATATAAATATTTCAACATTGGTTTATTTATTGAATGATTTTTTAAAGTATAAAAAAAGAGTGATATACACTCTCCTTTTAAAAGTATTTTTTATCTCTCATATCTGAAATTTCTTCATAAACCTTTGCTACTTCAGGATTATTTTTTTTCCATTTATTATAATAGCAAAAACTAATATTGAACTCTTGCTCCATAAGTGTCATCAAATCGTGATACTCATAATTTTCTTCGTTATTTTTACTTTCTTTAATATACCATTCTAACCCTTTAGCCATAATTTCTCCTTTTATTATAAAGATATTATTTAATAATTATATCACAATTTTTTACTTTTCACTAGTATAAACAACTGCTACCTCTATATCTTCTTCCTTCAAAAAAGAAATTATATAATATTCCTTTGGCTCGTATGAAGAACTGCCTATACATTTTACTCCAGCACAACACTTTGAAGCTTTTATTTCCTCTAAATCCTCTTCATCAATACAGCTATTTCTCAACCTGTAAATTTCATCATAAGTCATAATAATTCCTTCTTTATCCTCTAAACAACTTTGTCCATTATAGAACTTTTTCATTTCCTCTATAAAATCCTTTATGGAGTAATTTCTATTTATTTCTAGTAAAAATCCTCTTAAACTCATAGTTTCAAAAAGAAAGTCATCTACAATCTCTTCTTTGTCTTTACTATTTTTTGCATAAGGCGATATAGTAAAAAATAAGTCTACTACATAATCTCTTTCAGCTTGTGTTATCATATTAAAACCTCCTAATTTTTATAAACTATCTTGAAGTAGGAACAGTTGAAGTTTTTTACACTCTCCCCATCAAAATAATTTTTTCTTTTTTTTATTTTTTAGATAGCCAAGAAAAAGCAAATTTTCAAGTAAAATCAACATTTTTTAGAAAAATTTTTATGGAACACAGTGGAGTAAAAAATTTTCTAAAAACTCGAAGAGCCTGATGTTGAATTTACGACTGAAAGGAAGAAAATTTGTGATAATTCGAAGGCTGAAAAATAAAAAAGAATTATTAATAAAAAAACAAGAGATTTTTCTCTTGTTACCTTTTAGTCTATAAATTTATAAAAGTATAGTTTTACAAATTTAAATATTTTATAAAAAAATTTAGCTTTTTTTCTTTTATTTTAGTCTTTTTTAGTTTTTAAATTATCTTTTTTAAATTATAACTTTTACGTATTTATTTTAGACTTTTTTAAAAAAATATGATATAATATTTATGAGAATTAAATCTATTAACTGAAATGAAAAAGAGGTGGAAAAAATTAAAATTATTTTAATTATATTGACTATTCTTTTAATTTTAGAATTTGTAAAAGTTAATTTAGATATTTTAGAAACATATATAAATTTATTCAAAAAAAAAGAGTATAAAACTACATTTGAAAAAATAACTTTTTTTATTGTAATTACTGGACATATTAGTATATTAATTTTTATATTTTTAATATTAATTTATAAATATTTTATTAAATATAGCTAAAACTACTCTTTTTCTTATTGTATTTCCTTCAAAATACTACAAAGGATTAGGAGTGGTTCAAATAAATTTAAGTTAGCAGAAACAAATATTATATAAGGAGGAAAAATTATATGGAGTATTCAAAATTATTTATAAAATTAGGATATACTTTTCTGATAATTTCTTGGGTACTTTTATTAGCAAATCATATTTTAAAATTTCAAAAAAAAATATCAAAAGAAACATTTGAAAAAATAGCAATAATCAATTTAAAATTATGTTTTATTCCATTGATTTTTTTTATTTTAGCAAGTATAAATTTTAAATATTTAGGAGGAAAAATTTATGAAATTTTCTTTTAGTGAATTAGAAAAAAATTTTATAACTTATCTTATGAGCAAGAAAGAAAAATTAAATTTTTTTTATTAATATTCATTTCAACTATATTTATTATTATATTTTATATCGCAATAAAATATGTAGCTCCACTTGAAGAAAAAAGAAAACTTGAATACTTAAAAAATATAGAATTTCTTTTAGAACAAGAAAATAATAAAAATAAAGATTTAATTTTAGAACAATTAAAGAAGAAAGATAATGAATTTTTAAAAGAATATTATGAAAAAAAACTTTTAAAAATATAAAGTGAGGTAGCTAAATATGGCAAAATGGAAATGTAAATATTGTGGTTGTGAAAGCTTTACTGAACACTATATGAATGGATATAGAAAATACGGAGAATATGATGAAGAAGGAGAACCTATTTATGAAACACTTGAAGATGATGACCCTGAACTTGAAATAGAATGTGAAAAGTGTGGAAATAGAGGTTTATACTTAAAAAATATAGCAGAGTTGGTGGAATAAATGGGATATTGGCAGTGTAATGAGTGTAATGGTAAATTAAAAATAGTTTTAACTGAAATATTGCTCAAAGATTATAATATTGATAAAGAAGGAAAACCTGTCGGAAAATGTTTAAAAAAATCTTTAGTAAAAGAATATAATCAAATAAATTATCATTGTACAAGATGTGGTAGAAGCTATTTTGCTGATACTGAACTAAAAAACATAGCAAAATGGATAGAAAGGGAGAGGTAGAAATATGATTAAAATAAAAGAAATTAGAGTAGAAAAAATTGAAGATATTATAGAAAAGCAGAATGAACTTTTAGAATAATTCCTGTATTTCTAGCAGGATATTCTTTAGAAGTTTATCTTCCAAAAGACTATAAACTCTATGATATGCTAAATGGTTTTTATAATTCATTTAGGGAAGAAGTTCAAAAATTAAAAGATATAAATAAAAAGTAGAACCATAAAATTACAGATGATACTTTTGAAACATATTGGTTATGGATAGCAATATCTGATTTGAGTAATAAATTAGCTGAAAGTTTAAAGAACTAAAAAAATATGAAAGGAATTTAAAAATATGTATTTAATTTCTATTTGTAAACTTTTAAATTTATTATTTTTCTTTAAAGTATTTTTACTTTTAGGAGATATTTTAATAATAGATAATTTAAAAAGTTCAAAATTAAAAAAATTATTTAGTAAAAAGCTGATAATCAGTTTTATTCAATTAATTATTGTAGTTATTATTATTAGCTTTCTTGAAGTTTTTTTCTTTCTTCAAGAAGGATTAAATATTAAATTGATATTTTCTGCTATAATAATTAAGATAGTACCTCAAATTTTCTTATTAATTATTTTGCTTTTAGTTGCATTTATCTTTGCAAAAATATTTGACATTTTTAAAAAGACACCTTTATATAAAGAAGAAAACTTAATATTAAGTTTAATTATGTTTTTTATAATTATATTATTTTTAATAGTTATAATAGTAAAAGGAGTAGGAGAATAAATGGGATTTTGAGTATATTCTGATATTAAAATAGAAAATTATTGAAATTAAAAATAAAGGATAAATAATATGAAATATGGTTATATTCGTGTATCAACAAGACACCAAGATGAAACAAGACAAAGTGTAGCTCTTATAGAAGCTGGAGTATCTAAAGATAATATCTTTATTGATAAAAGTACTGGTACTACTTTTATTGGTAGGGAAGCTTGGGAAAAACTTCTTGCTAAAGTTGTGATAGGGGATATTATTGTAATAAAGGAACTTGATAGACTTGGAAGGAATAATGAAGAAATTAAAAAAAATTTTGAGTTATTAAATAAAAAAGGAGTTTATTTAGAATTTTTAGAACAACCACTTTTAAATACCTATGGAATGAGCAAATTAGAAAGAGAACTTTTACAACCTATTGTGCTACACCTTCTTGGCTATTTTGCTGAAAAAGAAAATGAAAAAAGAAAAACTAGACAAGCTGAAGCATATGCTAGTTTGCCTCGTGATGAAAAAGGGAGAATGATTAGTAGAAAAAAAAATAAGCCTGTTGGACGTCCTAATGCTTTAGATAATTTAACAGCAGAACAAAGAAGAGCTATTGAGTTATTTACAAATTCCCAAATATCTTTAGAGGAATGTATAAAACTTAGTAATTTAAAAAGAACTACAATTTTTAAAATAAAAAAAGTTCTTTTTCCCAATACTATTAGAATTAAAAAGAAAATCCTGACTGAAGATATTAAGAAAAATTTTCAGTTATGGATAGAAAAGCAAATATCTTTAGAAGAATGTATAAAACGAACTGGATATAGTCGTTCTCATTTATTCAATTTAAAAAAATCTTTAAAATAAATAAGGGGAATAATTTTGTAGTGAACCCTTTTCTTAGACACTATTATTTAATTATTGATTAATAAGGATTGATTCCTGTATTCTGCAGGACTTAATCCTTTTAATTTTACCTTTATCCTTTTATTATTATAATAATCTATATATTCTTCTATTGCTAACTTTAAGTCTTCAATATTTTTGTAATTATTTTCTTCTCCATAAAACATTTCTGATTTCATTATTCCAAAGAAACTTTCCATTAGTCCATTATCTAAACTATTCCCTTTTCTTGACATACTTTGAATTATATTTTTTTCTTCTAATATTTTAGTATAAAAACTATGCTGATATTGCCAACCTTGGTCACTATGAAATATTAATTTTTCTATCTCTTTATTGCTACTAAATGCTTTATCTAACATATCTATTATTTGATTTGAATTAGGAGTTGACGATATACTGTATGAAACTATATATCTTCCGTAAGCATCTAATATTGGAGATAAGTATATTTTATTTCCTCTTAAATTAAATTCTGTTACATCAGTAAACCATTTTTCATTTGGTTTATTTGCTTCAAAATTTCTTTTTCTAAATCTTTAATTTTTTCTTTATTAGTTCTTGTTTTATTATATTTCTTTGCCTTAGTCATAGTTTTTGGTTTTCTCCCTTTTTTCCTCTCCATGACATTATAGCAGTTTTCTTTGTATTTTTTAATCCAATTTGTTAAAATTCCTGTTGAACTTAATCCAATATCAATTGCGACAGATAAGAGGGATTCATTATTTGTTAATATTCTATTAATAGTTAGCTCTTTAAACTCTTTAGAATAATAACGATTTTTATCATCTCTAAGAATAGAATACCCATGTCTATCTATGAGTCTAATTAAATACTCAATATTGTGAATATTAATATTGAAGTTTAAAGCTAAAGATTTTATAGTTTCCCCATTTAATCTTCTCTCATAAATTTCAATTTTTTGTTCTTTTGTTAATTTAGCCATAAAAAAACTACACCCTCCATCTTAGATGTCTAAGATTTTGGGT
>ERZ838399.2445-NODE-2445-length-13950-cov-74.579417_pt1 | contig 13950 bp, 14 predicted proteins | sample MGYA00519683_ERZ838399 | MGnify/ENA primary metagenome ERZ838399 (study PRJEB31850, sample SAMEA3708833) | human gut metagenome | biome: human gut; feature: human-associated habitat; material: faeces | place: China | collected 2014 ...
AATACCTAAAAATTTTGAAACAAAATTTTTACCTACGGCAAGGGTATTGCACAAATTTCTCTGAACTGTCTGCTATTGTGTTGTTGTCAAAATCAAAAAGAAAAAAATTCATTATGGAGGAGTGTGTCTTATGAAAAAAAATATTGAATATATCAAAACTTTAATCTCAGAACTTGGAAAAGAAAAAGCTAAAGAGGAATACTTAGAATCAATTATCTATGATTTAGACATTCTTGGGAAAAAACATGCTTCAGATGATATTTTCCATTTGACTGCTAATGAAATTACTAATTCAATTACTACTCTTGAGTTCATTCAAGAACATAAAGAAGAAACACAAGGAACAGTAAAAGAAATTTTAGAATACTTAGAAGAAATTATGCAAGAAGAAAAAAATAAATATCCATATGAGTTATTAGGAGAATTTTTCGACAATATAAAATAACTGATGAAGAGATAGCAAAAATGGTAGAAAATATTGATAATAAATATAGTCAAAAAAAAATAAAAAAAGGAATATAAAACACTATGGAAAAAGAAGATATAGAAATAGTTTATAAAAAATTAAAAAAATATGCTAAATTTAGAGGACTTGGAATACCTTTATTTACTTCAACATTAAGAACTATAATTCTAAAAATAAAAGGAAAACAAATAGCAAGAACTGCTCCTAAAATTGCAAAAGAAATATATCCAATGCCAAGTATAGAAGAAACAATTTATGAAAGTAAAAAATTTGTTGAAGAAGAAAAAAACAAAAAATGGTTTAAAGACTTAGTAAAAAAATATAAAAATTACGAAGAAAAACCAAATGAATTAAAAGAATTTTTTAAAAAATTATAAAAACCTCCATTTTTGTATGGAGGTTTTTTATTAATTTTCTTCTTGTTCATTTTCTTGATAAAGACGTTTTTTACTTTCAAGATATTTTACTATCACATAAGAATTATCACAAACAACCATCATTAAATACTCTCTTGAATAAGGTTTAGCTTCTTCAAAAATATAATCTATTAATTCAGCAAATTCTACAAATTCCTTTCTTCTGATTAGGTCAAAAATCTCTTCAACTTCTGAATAATGAAATTCTCTTTCTTCCATAATTTCCTCCTATTTTATTTTCTTCAAAATATCCATTTTTTTAATTATATTTCTTTCATCTTGCATTGATTTTTCTAGTTTCTTATACTCTCCCTCTGACAGTTCCATAAACTTTTTATACTGCCCACCATTCTCTTGACACCAACTATAAATTTCAATAAAACATTCCATTCCAGTGGTATCTATTTCATCATCTCCAAGATTAATTAAATTAGATTTTTCCTCATCTTGTAATTTCAGTTCTGCTCTAATATTTTTTAGTATTCCCCCATATGCAAATAGCCGTCTATACGAGAGAGCTTGAAGCATACTTCTTATAACTTTTTTTTGTAATTTTTCATCAGCGATTGACAACAAATCTAAAGCTTTTGTTATGTACTTACTAGCTTCCTCAACTGCCTTTTTCAATCCCTCTCCGTCATCATCAAATTTTATAATCTTGTTTCCGTTCTCATCAAGATAATAAACTTTTCTTAAATCAACTGTAGGAAGATAATCAACTCCAAGACACTCTTTCCACATCTGCAAAGCAACTTCTTGCGTAAGATATTTATCGGGGTTAGTTTCCTTGAAAAAATAAGTTTTTTCTACTGCTAAAATTACGTGGAAATGTGGGTGGAAAGTTTTATCTTCTTGATTAAAAGTTATTTCTAAATTTCTAAACCAACCTTTTATAGTTCCACCACGTCGTTCTTGAAATATATCTCTATTAACAAATTTTTTAAAAGATTTTAGCATTAATTCAATAGTGTCTTGTAGCTCATTAATTTTACAGTTTTTTAATGCTAAAGTTAAATGGATATATTCAAGTTTTTTTTCATCAGCACCAAACTGCAAAACCTTGTATAAATTATTCCCAATAAGAATAGATTTTCTAGTCATACAGAATGGACACAATAATATTTTGCACATAAATGCTTTAAACAATTTTCTATATTCTATCTGCTCAAATTTTTTAAATAATAATACCTTGGCACATTCTATCATTCTAGCTCCTTTTTTCTTATCAAAATCTAAAAAAATATTAGCCATTTTCACAGAAGATTTTTTTAAAAAATTCAGCTTTATTTCTTGTAAAATTTCTTCTTGCTTTTTTTCAGTATTTTTAGTAGAATTTAATTGAAAGTTATTCATAACAATAACCCCCAGTTAAGTAAATGATTGTGTAAATTTTTCATGGAATCTCCTTTCATTTACCTTGGGTTTAATAAAGTCTTGGATTGCCAGTCCAAGCATTTAAAAAAGTGCCAAGGTTAGTTTTGTCTAGTCAACTAAATTATACCACAAGGCATTTTTTTTTTACAACAAAAAACTCAAAAAAAGTGATTTTTTTTGAAAACAGAAAACCCTTGATTTTATTGACTTTGTTGTATGTTTGCGGTAAATGTTTCTATATTATTAAATCAAAGAAATGTAGAAACTAGTTTTTTGTAAAAATCCAGGAATAAAAAAATTCCCCCAAAGTATCAGAAAAAATCTAAAATTACTTTTAGATTCTCTAATACCTTGGGGGATTTCCTTACGGCATAATCTTCAGTTATCTAGTCTATCATATCATATTTATATCATATTTTCAAAAAAAGAAACAGGGGGACTGCAACCCCCCATTCCTTTTGGCTCTTAGTAAGCTATTTTATTTACCAAGAAAAATAAAATAAGAACTAGTAAGAACCATAACCAAGATTTAGAAATAATGTCCACCCCCTTTCTTTGAGGGATACAGCCATTATATATGATTTCCCTTGAATTTTCCACAAATTTTTGATATAATTCAAGTACCAAGATAACCAAGTTTTTAGAAAATGGTGTCCGAGGAGCTGACTGCAACAGCTCCTCATTTTTTATTTTTATACCCTCTCTGAGCCTCTCATTTACCTCTAAAATCAATTTTAAAACTTTTTAGATGTATTTTATTGCCTAAAAATAAAAAAAGCCTTTAAAGCCTTTTTAACATAACTGACAAGAAGTCGCCCACCTTTATAGTGGAGAGTAGTTCACTAAAAAATTTTGGACAATGGACAATGGACACTAAGGGGGGTGTCGTAGTACCCCCCCTTAGTGTAATTATCTTTCAATTCCTCCACGACCTCTAGTTTTCCACCCTTTTATTTCCTCTTCTTTTTCTTTCCAAGTCTTAATAATTCTACCTTTGTTTAACTTTTTAGCTTTTTCTTCTTCCTGTTCTTGCTTAAATTTTTCTTTAAGTTCTCCTGGAATCCATTTTTCTAATTTTTCAAGTTCATCAAATTTTTCAAGTTTCTTTTCCAATTCGGATTTCTTATTTTTTAATTTCTCATTTTCCTTTTCAAGAAACACGCACTTTTTTTCTAACTCATTTTTTCTTTCAATCATGACTTTCTCATAACTCTCAAATTTTTTTTCAGTATTAACAGCATGTTTCAAATACTCATAACCTTCTCTAGCATAATTCAAGAAAGATTTATATATTTCTTTATCCATGCTAACGGTTATTTTATCCTTGTACAATAAACTTTTTCTTTCTTGGACATTTTCCATCAGTTGTTCCAGATTGTAAAGTTTTTCTTCCTCAAGAGTCAATTTTTCCTTTTTTTCTTTGAGTTTTTTCTCTTCCTCAAGTATCTTTTGAATCTGTTTGTCTATTTCAGCCCTTTGAAGATTTATTTCATATTTTTTTTTCGAGATATGCTCATTTGTAGAATCCTCAAGCCCTCTTTCCACATCATGCCCCTTTTCCTGCAAATAGAGTGGCAATTCTCTTTGCATATCCCTCAAAAACTCCCTGTTACAAACCTCTTTAGCAGATAATCTGCCATCGCTTGTCAAAGGCACAAAATACAGGTGCATATGAGGAGTTTTCTCATCAAAATGGATTTTGGCACAAACTATATTTTCTTTTCCAACTTTATTTTCAAAAAATTCTTTACAATCCTTAAAATACTGCACACTTTCAGCTTTTGACTTATTTTCAAAAAATTCAGAACTAGCAGAACATACCACTCCAACAGTAGCGACTGCATCTTTTCTTATAGCCTTTTTTTCTGTATAACCCTCTCTAATTCTGTCTTTTACCGCCCCATAGAGATTATTATTATAATTTTCTACAAGTTTCACATTTTCTGATGAGAGAGTATTATCAATATTTTTATTTGAGTGTTCCTCTGATTTTCTATCAACATGAATCCCTAAACCTGCACAAGCACCTATAGAAAATTTTTCAGCATGAGCTACCAAAAATGCCATGAAAAACCACCTCGCTTTTAGTCTATCCTTACCCCTCAATTATAACATAGATTGAGGGGTAAAGTATAGCCTAATATACTTTACTATGTAAAGAATTAGGCAAGGCGTTCCCCCTTGACCCCCTTTTGAAGTGTTTTTTTCAACACTTCATTGGAGGAAAAAATCCCTCCAAACCACCCTTGATTTTTTTCTTTTTTGAGATTTTGCAACACAATTCCAGCAGACAGCGAGATTTGTCAATACCTAAAAATTTTGAAACAAAATTTTTACCTACGGCAAGGGTATTGCACAAAAGCTTTCAGCCCGTCTGCTATCGTGTGTTTAACCAAAATTCAAAAGAAAAAAAATCATTTTAGGGGAGGTGTTTGCTATGAATAGTATCATCAAAGATGATAAAGAGAGGGAAAAAACCTTTTTTAAATTATGGAATGAAGAAGTTAAAATCAATCCAAATAATTATAAATTTATATTTGGAAATGATATTCAATTCTTTAGAGGAATTACACAGGAAGAACTGCAAATTATTTTTGACTTTTGCAACAAGTATCACGAACTTTTTAAGTATTGCTATCATACTACCAAGAGTAATGATGAAGAAATTATCAAAGATATTTTGCAAAGTTTGGAAGTAAATTCTTCAATGATTTTAAAACATATTTTTGACTATGATTAAGGGGATATAATGAGTTTATATGAAATCAACCTACAAAGAGAAATTCTTAGGGAAAAAAGTGCTGAAATATTGGCCGATTATAGACGACACTTTAAAAAATATGGAAAAAATAATAAAATACTAGAAAATTTATATAATTCAGTAGAATATATCCATACCAATATTTTTGATTCAGAATATAATTCAATAGAAAAATTAAGTACTGCTAACGGAAAATTAGACTTAGCTTGGGATATTATTAAAAATTTAGATAATTAAAAAACTCCTAGAAATAGGAGTTTTCAGGCTGTAGACAAAGAGAGGAGAAAATTATCTCCTCTCTTTGTTTATATAAAATTATTTCTTATAAATTTTCAAGAATTAAAATATCGTGTTTATCTTTTTCTCTTAATTCATATCCAGTGTGAAAAATTTTTTGTCCTTTTAAAGATATACAAGGAATTATTTTCCCTTCAAAACTCACACTATCAAAATAATCTTTTTCAAATTCATACCAACCGCCTTCTAAATTAGCTTGTTTTGATGTTCCGTCAGTTGCTAGAATAAATGGGTGAATGTCTAAATATCCAAGTTCATCACTATAAAGTTCTATTCTAACAGGACTCCAATCAGTATCTATTCTATAACCTATTTTTAAAAGTATTTCTAGTAATTTCTCTGTATATTTTTCATCAAAATCAATATCAATATCTCTATGAGGTCTTGTCTGTCTTCCTGCTAAAATATCTACTCCCCAACCTCCATCAAGCCAATATGTAATTCCTATACTTTCAAATAGCTCAATTATTTTCATTAAATCTTCTTTTGTTGTTATTTCTTTTCTAGTCATATAATCCTCCTATAAATACTACAAAAGGCTCTTTTGTATACACAAAAAAGCCTTTCATCATAATGTATCTAAATAAAAATATATAACTTATATTTTAAATAAGAAATTAGATGAAAGATAATTTATTAAGCGTACACAAAAAGAACTACTGTTGTAGTTTGATTTTTTTCATATTTGTGTTTAACTTAAATTATCTTATATCCATTTTCCTACCTTTCACAACATTTTATTTTCTTAAATGATATCATATTATAAAAGAAAATTAAAGACTATAAATAAATTTCTTTTGTCTACAGTCTGAAAACTCCTAGAAATAGGAGTTTTTTTCTTCTATTGAATAAATCCATAATATTGAGTTTTAACCTTTTTTGTGATATACTGTAAATAGAATAAGGGAAACTTAAAACCCACAAGGGTTGGGGTAACTCTAAAGAGTTATTTTGATAGTAAACTCAAAGCGTCCAACTTTAACTACTATCTTAAAATAATTCTTCATAAGTTAAACCCCCTTTCTCGCAAGAATTAAGGTTTCCCTTGTATTTATTATAACACAATTTTAGATAATAGTAAAAATAATACTATCACAACTAAAAGTAAAGTTTAAGAAGAGCAAAAAAGACAAGGACTGCCAAGAACCTTGTCTTTTTATTTTTCAAATTTTTCTAAAACGCGTACTTTTTAGAGGTATTAAGTATCGCCTAGTCCTTATAAACCCTCTTAAATCAAGTTTTATGAGGTTATTTTTTTAGAACTTTTTACATTTTCTTAAATTTTTCAAATTATTTCTCCTTATATGCAAATATTGGAAGAAAATTCAACCAGATAGAATCTATCTGATGTTGAAATTTTTAAATTTAACAAATATCTATATTGATTTAAAGTTTTAAAAAAATTAGTAGTTTTAGGTATCATTTCCAAATATTCTAAATCATAATATTTTTTTAAATCTTCTAGTATTAGTTTTTCAACTAAAATTAGCTCTAAGTTTGATAAATACGGAGTTTGTAGCCTGTATTTATATAATGGGATATTATAACTATAGTTTTTGAAAGTTCCTCTCATATCTCCTCTAATTTTAAAGCTAAAGATTTTATTATAACTCTCTTGATGAAGAACTATATATCCATTATGGAGTTTTTTAGGATAAAGTTTTCTCTCTGCATTACTTCTTTCCCTGTTTATTCTCAAAAGATTTTCATTTTGGGAAGTTAGAATCTTATTTTGATTTTCTAAAAGAGAGATTTTTTTCTCTAGCTCTGATTTTAAAAGTGTTTGCTCGTTTTTAAATGTTTCAACTTCCGTTTTTATTTTATTGATAATATTTTCTAGTCTAGTTATTTCTAAATCTTTATCTCTATTTTCAGCAGTAACTTTTTTTAGTTTTTCTTCTTTTTCTCTAAAATCCTCAAATTCTTCTCTTGTGAGGGTTGCTTTTGTCCATTCTTCAGAATGTTCAGCATATTCTAAGAAAAAATTTTTTCCTTGAAATTTCATAAAATCCCCCTATTTTCTAATATAATGCCCTGCAATTACTGATATTCTATTATGTCCTAAAGCTCTACTAACTTCCAACATAGCTTTTTTATCATAACAGACCCCTTTTAAATCTTTTCTACAATGATATTTTTCACTCTTGGGAAGAGAATCTATATCCCTAGCAAGTTTTTTATATAGTCTTGTAGCAAATTCAGCCCTGTAAGAGTGAATATCTGCTCCATTAGGTACTTTTTCAAAAACTTTTTCCTCACCTTTTGACCTCATTAGAGCCTGTATAAAGTCTTTTTCAAAAGTGAGAGATATATTTCTATGTCTACCCCCTTTTGCACCCCTAGAAACACAAATAAAAGGCTCTCCGTCTATTTCGATTAAGTCAGTTCCCCTAAGTTGTTGTAGTTCAGCTCTCCTAAGTCCTGTTGCACGGCAGAATCTCACTAAATCTTTATGATTTTCCTCTGAAAAGTGTTTATCTCTTACTTTTTCCCCACGACTTCGATTAATATTAACCCTGTATCTAGCATTTGATTTATATATCTCATCTGATGAGATGTTATATAGTTTCATCAGAGCAGAAGTTTCAAGTTTCACAGTATAGGCAGATAATCCCTGTTTTTCCCTTATTTCTAGCCATTCGTTGACGTATTTTTTCCCCTCGTCTAAAGATTTTATTTGATGAGTTTCTTTAGCCCAGTGGATAAAATATATATTATGTTTTAAATAAGTCTTGTAGGTATTCCAGGAATATATTTTATCAGCAGTAGCACCAATTTTTTTATCTTCAAATTTTGACTCTCCTATTGCTAATTTTTCATCTAAAGCAGTCTTGACTTGATGAAGAAGAGAGCCTTTTTTTTCTCTATTTCTAGCCATTTTAGCCCCCTAGAATAATTCTAAATTTAGCTCTATTTTAAGATTATCAGCAACCATTTCAATATCTTCTCTAGTTCGACAAGCTTTTATAAGCGAACTAGACATATCATTAAGTTTTCCCTGTTCCTTAGCTTGTTTTATAAGAAGTCTTTTTAACTCTTCGATATTCTCATCAGTTTCAAAAATATCAGCGATATTTTCCTCTGTTATTTCTTTTCTTGGAACAGGAGCAACTACTTTATCAAGTTTTTTCTCAATAGCTTCATTTGAAGAGTTTTTAATATCTTCAATTTTAGCAGTCATTAGAGAAGAAAAACTTTTAATCTCTTGATTATATTTTGAACTCTCTTCTAATGCTCTAATAATCAAGCTTTCATCATATTTTGATAAAAGTTTTTTCATAGCTTTATCAGAATATACTTTATTGATATAAATGCTCTTTTTAGCTTTCTTGATAGCTTTCAAAAGCTTTTCAGATAGAGCAATATCTTCCACTATTTCAGCATCTATCATTTTTACTTTAACTTTTTTATTAAATTTTATTTCAGATACTTTTCTACCTACTTTTATTTCATCAAAATTATAAGAATAATTATCATCACTATTATTTAATTCTTTTATAGATTTTTCTAAAACATATCTTTTAAAATCTTTATATTCTTTGTACTTATCTTCAGTTCCTGTCATTTTTCTTAACGTTTCTAAAGAATAGTTAGGGATATTGATTTTTTCATATTTTTTAAATATTTCATAAAATAACCCTGTATAGATACAACTAAAAGATTTTTGTTCTAAGAGTTTAATTGTAGTGTAATACAAAGGTTCTTCATTACAAAGTGCCCTATAAATTAAATGTGGAATTTCAACATAAAATGTTCCATCATCATTTTTTTTAAAAGCTGAAAGTAAGAAAAAAGCTCCCCATAATTGCCCTTTTGTATCTCTTGATATTACTCTAATCTTTTGCAAACTATCAAGATACTCTATAATATCACTATAATTTTTAGCGATTTCAAGAGCAGAGAAAATTTCACTTCCAGAAATATTCATATGATTAATTTTTTCACTTTGAAATTTATGTAATAAGAAATTATATACAGTATATTTCAATGTTGTTAAATATCCTCCCTCAATTTCAATTAATTGATTGGGTTTATGCACGACCAATTCTTTAATTTTTTCCATAAAAACCTCCACATATCTTAATCAAAGGTGGAAAAGAAAAAAAATAAATTCCACCTTTAAATAAGTATATCATTAAAGGTGGAAAAAGTAAAATAATATTTTTCCACCTTTAGTTGAAAAGTTTCCACCTTTAGTTGAAAAGTTTCCACCTTTAGTTGAAAAGTTTCCACCTTTAGTTGAAAAGTTTCCACCTTTAATTTTTTTTATAGCTCTAAACACCTCATAAATTCTAGCTTTCAGCGATTACAATTTTTGCCGTAAATATAGTAAATATAGTAAATATTATAAACATACTAGAAAAGTATGTAAAAAAGATTAAAAAATTTAAAAAAATCGCATAATTCTCAAGATACTTTTTCTTGGAAGTTAGCAGATTAGAATATTATTTAATTAAAGTTTAAGTTTTACTCAACCAATTTTTTTACAAAACAGGTAATAGTTTTGAATACTCTTAAAGAAATGTATTATTTCTCCATAATTTAAAGATTTATGGAATCTCATCATATCAACCTATAAAGCTAGGATTTAGTTTTTCAAAAAGATTACTCAACTAAAGTTTTACGATACTTATCAAATAAGATTGTTAGATTACATCAGCAAAGGCGTCAACTGTAATATAACTTTCAGCTATCTTATTTGAGCTACTTCCAAACTTTTGGAAGTTAGCAGTTAGCTATAAAATATATTAAATTTAGATATTATCATTATAGCAAAAAAATTAAATTATGTCAAAAATATCCGTTTACTCATACATAAATATATGAGTAACCGTCATTTTTTTCTGTTTTGTAAACAAAAAAGGAAGTTTTTAGTTGACACTAAAAACACCCCCCTTTAGCATTCAGACTACGTCTGACCACCCCCCTTATAAAAGGGGGATTATGCATTTTTTTCTTTTTTGAGATTTTGCAACACAATTACAGCAGACAGCGAGATTTGTCAATCCCTAAAAATTTTGGAACAAAATTTTTACCTTCGGCAAGGGGATTGCACAAATTCCTCTGGACTGTCTGCTATTGTGTGTTTTGCCAAAATCAAAAAGAAAAAAATTATCATAGGGGTGGTTCAAATTTACGAGGAACTTTCAAATCTAAGAGATAATAAATAAAATTGAGTTTTAAATAGTTTTGTGGTATACTATAAACATAAAAAAAGGGAAACTTAAAACCCACAAGGGTTGGGGTAACTCTAAAGAGTTATTCTAATAGTAAATTCTAAGCGACCAAACTTGAATACTATTTTGAAATAATTCTTCATAAGTTAAACCCCCTTTCTCGTAAGAATTAAGGTTTCCCTTGTGTTTATTATATCATAATTTTAGATAATAGCAAAAATAATATTATCACAACTAGAGTAAAATTTAAGAAGAGCTAAAAAAAAGACAAGAACTGCCAAGAATCTTGTCTTTTTTTATGCTTATGTGTTTTTTAATTGTATTTTCATTCTAACACTTTTATTTTTTTATATCAATACGCATTTCTCCAAAACGCGAATTTTTTGAAATTTTTAAGAGGTGTAAAGTATCGCCTAACCCTTGAAAAACCTTGTATATAGCGTTTTATAAAGCCGTTTTTTTAGAACTTTCTAATTTTTCTCTTATCTCTCCTTATATGCAAATATTGGAAGAAAATTCAACTAGATAAAATCTATCTGATGTTGATATTTTCAAGTTTAATAAATACTTGTGTAGTTTTATAGTTTCAAAAAAATTAGAACTTCTAGGAATCTCGTCCAAATAATCTAAATCATAGTATTTTTTTATATCTTCTATTATCATTTTTTTTACAAAAATTAGCTCTAAATCGCATAAATATGGAGTTTCAAGTCTGTATTTATATAATGGCAGATTATAACTATAATTTTTAACAGTTCCTCTCATATCCCCTTTAATTTTAAAATTAAAGTTTTTATTATAGCTTTCTTGATGAACTAATACATATCCATTATGGAGTTTTTTAGGATAAAGTTTTCTCTCTGCGTTACTCCTTTCCCTATTCATTCTCAAAAGGTTTTCATTTTGAGAAGTTAGAATTTTATTTTGATTTTCTTTTTCTTCTATCTCTGATTTTAAGAGAGTTTGCTCATTTTTTAAATCAGTATTTTCTGATTTGCTTGTATCTAATAAATTTTCTAATTCTAGTATTCTTAAATCTTTTAAGTGGTTTTCTCTTTTTACTTCCTCTAAAGATTTTTCTTTTTTTCTAAAGTCCTCAAATTCTTCTCTTGTGAGGGTTGCTTTTGTCCATTCTTCAGAATGTTCAGCATATTCTAAGAAAAAATTTTTCCCTTGAAATTTCATAAAATCCGCCATACCCCCCTATTTTCTGATATAATGTCCTGCGATTACTGATATTCTATTATGTCCAAGTGCTTGGCTAACTTCTAACATAGCTTTCTTATCATAGCAGATACCTTTTAAATCTTTTCTACAATGGTATTTTTCAGATTTTGGAAGAGAATTTACATCTCTAGCAAGTGCCTTATATAGTCTTGTAGCATATTCAGCCCTGTAAGAATGAATATCAGCTCCATTAGGTATTTTTTCAAAAACTTTATCTTCCCCTTTAGACCTCATAAGACCCTCTATAAAGGCTTTATCAAAAGTTAGTGGTATGTTTCTATGTCTACCACCTTTAGAACCTCTTATAACGGCTATAAAAAGCTCTCCATTGATTTCAACTAAGTCATTTCCCCTAAGTTGTTGTAATTCAGCTCTTCTAAGTCCTGTGGCACGGCAGAATCTCACTAAATCTTTATGATTTTCCTCTGAAAAGTGTTTATCTCTTACTTTTTCCCCACGACTCCTATTAATATTAGCCCTGTATCTAGCTTTAGACTTGTATATATCTTCTGATGAGATACTATATAATTTCATTAGAGCAGAAGTTTCAAGTTTTACAGTATAGGCAGATAGCCCCTGTTTTTCTCTCATTTCTAGCCATTCATTAACGTATTTTTTCCCCTCATCTAAAGATTTTATTTGATGATTTTCTTTAGCCCATTGGATAAAATATATATTATGTTTTAAATAAGTCTTGTAGGTATTCCAAGAGTATATTTTATCAGCAGTAGCCCCAATTTTTTTATCTTCAAATTTTGACTCTCCTATTGCTAATTTCTCATCTAAAGCAATCTTGACTTGATGAAGAAGAGAGCCTTTTTTTTCTCTATTTCTAGCCATTTCAGCCCCCTAAAACAATTCTAAATTTAACTCTATTTTAAGATTATTGGCAACCATTTTAATATCTTCTCTAGTTCTACAAGCTTTTATCAAAGAACTAGACATATCATTAAATTTTCCCTGTTCTTTAGCCTGTTTTGAAAGTAATTTTTTTAATTTCTCAATATTTTCATCATTTTCAAAAATATCAGCGATATTATCCTCTGTTATCTTTTTCTTTCTTTTCTTTGGAGTAGTAGCCACTTCATCAAGTTTTTTCTCAATAGCTTCATTTGAAGAATTTTTAATATCTTCAATTTTAGCAGTCATTAGAGAAGAAAAGCTTTTAATCTCTTGATTGTATTTTGAACATTCTTCTAAAGCTTTAATAATCAAGGTTTCATCATATTTTGATACAAGTTTTTTCATAGCCTTATCAGAATAAGCTTTATTAAGATAAAGGCTTTTTTTAGCCTTTTTAATAGCTTTTAAAAGTTTTTCAGATAGAGCAGTTTCTTCCACAATTTCAGCATCTATAATATTTTTATCTTTATTTTCTCTTATAAACTGAATTGAATCAACCTTTCTACCTAACTTTATTTCCTCAAAACTATAACTATAATTAGAATCATATTTATTAATCTCTTTAATAGCAGGATTTAAAACACATCTTTTAAATTCATAATAAACTTTATATTTATTAATTGTCTTTGTTAGTCCTTTTAATTCTTCAAGTGTGTAAGTAGGTATCCCAATTTTTTCATACTTTTTAAAAATTTCATAAAATATTATTGAGTACGAACATTTAAAAGACTTTTCCTCCAATAATTTTAAGGTTGTGTAATATAGTTCCTCTTGTTTCGTATCTTTTTTACATAGTACATTGTAAATGGTTGAAGGTACTTGAATAAAGATACCTTCATCAAGTTTTTTAAATTCAGATATTAAAACAAAACTCCCCCATAATTTTCCTCTTTTATCAATTGATTTTACTTGTACCTTTTGCAACTCATCTAAGTAAGTATATAGTTCATCATAATTTCTAGTATTATCTAAGTCAATATCGCTTGGAGATATAACCATTCTATCTGTATTTGCCTTTTGTAATTTTTGAAGTATTATATTATAAGCCTTTAATCCTGTACTAGATATAGGACGATTAACAACTTCAATCAGCTCATTAGGTTTAAAGATAATAGCATTTTCTTTTTTCATTCCCTTTTCCACCCCTATTTTAATTTTAAAAACTTTTCTAAAAATATTCTATCATATAACTACGTAGTAATCATTTTTTTTTTCTACGTAGTTATTCGTAATTTCTACGTAGTTATTCGTAATTTCTACGTAGTTATTCGTAATTTCTACGTAGTTATTCGTAATTTCTACGTAGTTATTCGTAATTTCTACGTAGTT
>ERZ838399.2455-NODE-2455-length-13882-cov-4.094742_pt1 | contig 13882 bp, 14 predicted proteins | sample MGYA00519683_ERZ838399 | MGnify/ENA primary metagenome ERZ838399 (study PRJEB31850, sample SAMEA3708833) | human gut metagenome | biome: human gut; feature: human-associated habitat; material: faeces | place: China | collected 2014 ...
GCCTATGGCAGCCCGTGTATCCCAGAAGGTTGGTGCAGAGGAGGATCCTACAAACTTCCTGCTGATGCATGCAATGGGACCAAACGTTGCCGGCGTTATCGGTACTGCGGTAGCTGCGGGATGTTTCATGGCTATATTTGGAATTTAATAAGGAGGAAAAGTCATGTCAGAAGTGGTAAAAAAACCATTAAAAATAACAGAAACTGTTTTGCGTGATGCCCATCAGTCACTGATCGCTACACGTATGACAACAGAGCAGATGCTTCCGATTATCCCAAAGATGGATAAGGTTGGATTCAATGCTGTAGAGTGCTGGGGTGGTGCGACATTCGATGCCTGCCTGAGATTCTTAAAAGAGGACCCATGGGATCGTCTTCGTAAATTAAGAGACGGATTTAAAAATACAAAACTGCAGATGCTGTTCCGTGGACAGAATATCTTAGGATATCGTCCGTATGCAGATGATGTGGTAGAGTATTTTGTACAGAAGTCAATTGCAAACGGAATTGACATCATCCGTATTTTTGACTGCTTAAATGATATCCGTAACCTGCAGACAGCAGTTACTGCATGTAACAAGGAAAAAGGTCATGCACAGGTAGCTCTTTCTTACACCCTTGGAGATGCTTATACTCTGGATTACTGGATGGAGATGGCAAAGCGTGTAGAGGATATGGGAGCTGATTCTCTCTGTATCAAGGATATGGCAGGTCTTTTAGTTCCTGCTAAGGCTACAGAACTTGTACAGGCACTGAAGGATTCTACCTCTCTTCCGGTAGAACTTCATACCCATTATACTTCCGGTGTAGCTTCCATGACATATATGAAGGCAGTAGAGGCCGGTGTAGATATCATTGATACTGCAATGTCTCCATTTGCTCTTGGAACCAGCCAGCCTGCAACAGAGGTTATGGTAGAGGCTTTCAAGAACACACCATACGATACCGGTCTTGATCTGAATCTGTTAAGTGAGATCGCAGATTACTTCCGTCCGTTACGTGAAGAGGCACTTGCAAGCGGTCTGATGAACCCGAAGGTACTTGGTGTAAACATCAACACTCTTCGTTATCAGGTACCGGGTGGTATGCTTTCCAACCTGATTTCCCAGCTCAAGGAGCAGGGAAAAGAGGACAAGTACGAGGAAGTGCTTGCAGAGGTTCCGCGTGTGCGTAAAGACCTTGGTGAGCCACCGCTTGTTACTCCGTCTTCCCAGATCGTTGGTACACAGGCTGTATTTAACGTATTGATGGGAGAGCGTTATAAAGTCGCAACAAAGGAGACAAAGGATATTCTTCTTGGTAAGTACGGCCAGACCGTTAAACCATTCAATCCGGAAGTTGTTGACAAGGTTCTCGGAGAGGATAAAAAGAATGCAATCACCTGTCGTCCGGCAGATCTTCTTGAGCCGGAGCTTGGTAAGATTGAAGCTGAGATGAAACAGTACAAGCAGCAGGATGAGGATGTATTATCCTATGCATTGTTCCCACAGGTTGCTACTGATTTCTTCAAATACCGTGAGGCACAGCAGACTGGCGTAGACGCAAAGACTGCTGATACAAAGAACGGAGCATATCCGGTATAGTCATATCCGGTTTCTACGAAAAAGACGCATCAGATCTGGTGCGTCTTTTTTTGATGGGAAAAATTCTTTTTGCATGAAATCTTGCATTTTCCGGTTAAAGTGATACAATCAAAAGTGCTGTTTGTGACACAGCGTTTATGGAATAAAGAGGAGAATATGATGTCAAATACCAATGATCTGTTAAACCGGATCAATAATTGTTACAGTTCGATGAGCAAGGGACAGAAACTGCTTGCAACTTATATTACAGATAATTATGATAAAGCGGTATTTTTAACGGCCGCAAAGATGGGGGAGACGGTTGGTGTCAGTGAGTCGACCGTTGTACGTTTTGCAACGTATCTGGGATACAAAGGATATCCGGAATTTCAGCGTGCCTTAGAAGAACTGGTGCGCAATAAATTAAACTCCGTACAGCGCATGGAGGTAACCTACGGAAGAATCAGCCAGTCGAAGATTTTAGAGACAGTTTTATCGGCAGACGCGGACAAGATCAAAACGACACTGGAAAAAATTGATCACAGTGCGTTTGAGGTGGCCGTCTCGACAATCCTTGAGGCAAAAAATATTTATATTGTCGGGATCAGAAGCTGTGCGCCGCTTGCAAGTTTTCTCGGATTTTATCTGAATCTGATGTTTGATAATGTGCGTCTGCTTACGACAAACAGTTCGAGTGAACTGTTTGAACAGATGGTAAGAATCGGGGAAAATGACGTTATTATCGGAATCAGTTTCCCACGATATTCCATGCGGACATTAAAGGCATTGGAATTTGCAAATAACCGGAGTGCAAAAGTAATTACAATTACTGACAGCATACATTCACCGATGAATCTGTATTCTTCCTGCAATCTCATTGCGGACAGTGATATGGCATCCATTGTGGATTCCCTTGTCGCACCGCTTTCCGTTATCAATGCGCTGGTAGTGGCTCTGTGCATGAAGAAACAGAAAGAAGTGGCGGGAACACTGACGATGTTAGAAGACATCTGGGATGAGTATCAGGTATATGAAAACGATGAGATCAATTATATTGATGATTCGATTAAGGTACATTATGCAAAATTAGGGGATATCGATAATGAGTAAAGTAATCGTGATCGGTGGAGGACCGGCGGGAATGATGGCTGCGTATGCGGCAGCGGAGAGCGGACATGCAGTGACGCTTTTAGAACAGAATGAAAAACTCGGGAAAAAGCTGTTTATTACGGGAAAAGGGCGCTGCAATCTGACGAATGCCAGTGATATGGAACAGCTGTTTGCCAATGTAGTCAGCAACCGTAAATTTTTATACAGTGCTTTTTACTCCTATGACAATGAGCAGGTGGTTTCTTTTTTTGAGAGTCATGGAATGCCTACAAAAACAGAGCGTGGGAACCGGGTATTTCCCGTGTCGGATCATTCTTCCGATGTGATTGCGGCGTTATCCACCGCATTGCGGGGGCAGCATGTGGAAGTATTCCTGCATACAAAGGTAAAGCGTCTGCTGCTTGAAAAGAGGGATGAAGAAAAGCGTGTTACCGGTGTTGAGCTGGCTGATCATACAAAAATGCATGCGGACGCAGTGATTGTTGCAACCGGAGGAATTTCCTATCCTTCAACAGGGGCAACGGGGGACGGTTACCGCATGGCAGAAGAGAGCGGACATAAGATGGTATCGCCGACTCCGGCACTGGTTCCGATGGAAATGAAAGAACCGTGGGTCAGGGATCTGCAGGGCCTTTCGCTGCGCAATGTCCGTATGTCGGTTACCCGGGGAAAGAAAAAACTGTATGAGGATTTTGGAGAGATGCTTTTTACGCATTTCGGCGTCAGCGGTCCGCTGGTATTGTCGGCAAGCGGATGTATCCCGGCAAAAGCATTTGACCAGGAGCTTTCCATGACGATTGATCTGAAACCGGCACTGGATGTGGAACAGCTTGATCACCGGATCTTAAGGGAATTTGATGAAATGAAAAATAAGCAGTTTAAAAATTCTCTGGGGCATTTGCTCCCGGCAAAAATGATACCCGTTATGATTGCGTTATCAGGCATTGATCCGGATACAAAGGTGAATGAAATATCCAGGGAACAGAGACAGAATCTGTTACATCTGTTTAAAAATATGCCGCTTACAATTACAGGGCTTCGCGATTTTAAAGAGGCAATTATAACAAAGGGCGGTGTTTCCGTGAAAGATATCAATCCTTCCACGATGGAGTCAAAACTTGTGCAGGGGCTGTATTTCTGCGGCGAGGTGCTGGATCTGGATGCACTTACCGGTGGCTATAATCTTCAGATTGCCTGGTCCACCGGACACCTGGCGGGAATATCCGTTTTGTAATTTCAAAGATAAATAATTTATTTTAAAGGAGAATAGAAAATGGCATTTAATATTGCAATTGATGGACCGGCAGGAGCCGGAAAAAGTACAATCGCCAAAAAACTTGCGGCGGATCTGGGGTATGTGTATGTGGATACCGGTGCAATGTACCGCGCGATGGCATATTATTTTTTACAGAATCATATCGATGCTTCCGATGAGCAGGCGATTGCGGCTGCCTGTCCGAAGGTAGACGTGACCATTCAGTATACGGGCGGAGAACAGCAGGTGATCTTAAACAAAGAGAACGTAAACGGCGTTATCCGGAAAGAGGAAGTCGGCAACATGGCCAGCGCGACCAGTGTTTATCCAGTGGTTCGTACAAAACTGGTAGAATTGCAGAGGCAGCTTGCCGCAAAGGAAAATGTGATTATGGATGGAAGAGATATCGGTACGGTTGTCCTTCCGGATGCCAATGTAAAAATTTATCTCACTGCAAGCTCGAAAGTGCGGGCAAAGCGCCGCTTTGATGAGTTGACAGCAAAAGGTGTATCCTGTGATATGGATGCGATAGAAAAAGATATTATTGAGCGCGATTACCGGGATATGCACCGGGAAACTTCTCCGTTAAAACAGGCGGAGGATGCTGTCCTTTTAGACTCATCGGATCTGGATATTGACGGCGTTGTTGAAGAAATGAAAAAAATAATCAAGAAGGCGGAATAGACAAAAATGAAGCTGACGATTGCAAAAAGTGCCGGGTATTGCTTCGGCGTGAAACGGGCAGTAAATATGGTATATCAGGAAGCAGAAGAGGCAAAAGTTCCGGTATATACGTATGGGCCGATCATTCACAATGAAGAAGTAGTCAGGGACCTTAAACAGCGTGGAGTTCATGTGGTCAGGGAGCTCAAAGAACTTGAGAATCTTCCAAAAGGAAAGATTATCATCCGTTCACACGGTATCAGCCGCAGAGAACATGAAGCAATGAAGGCATGCGGATTTGAAGTGCTGGATGCAACCTGTCCGTTTGTCCTGAAAATTCACCGGCTTGTGGAGAAGTACAGCAAAGAAGGGTACCGAATTGTGATTGCCGGAAACGAACATCACCCGGAAGTGGAAGGAATTCTCGGATGGGTGGAAGGACAGCCTGCCTATACGGTCACAAGTCAGGAAGATATTGAAAAATTACCGTTAAAAGAGGGAGAAAAAGTCTGTCTGGTGGCACAGACGACATTTAACTACAATAAATTTCAAGAATTAGTTGAAATTATAAAGAAAAAAGGTTATGATATAAGTGTTTTAGATACAATCTGCAATGCAACGGAGGAAAGACAGACGGAAGCACGCAAAATTGCTGCGGAGTCGGATCTCATGATTGTCATTGGTGACAAGCATAGCTCCAATACGCAAAAATTGTATGAAATATCTAAAAAGGAATGTGCAAATACTTACTATATACAAACGAGTAAAGATATGGATTATCATCAGATACAATCCATCAATAACGTAGGTATTACCGCAGGGGCTTCAACCCCAAACAATATCATCGAGGAGGTTTCAAAGAATGTCAGAAATGAGCTTTGAACAAATGTTGGAAGAATCTTTAAAAACAATAAGAAATGGAGAAGTGGTAGAGGGTACCGTTATTGATGTTAAGCCAGATGAAATCATCCTGAATATCGGCTACAAATCAGATGGAATCATTACACGTAATGAATATACAAACGAGCCAAATGTAGACCTTACTACAGTCGTAAAAGCCGGCGATACCTTAGAAGCCAAAGTTGTAAAAGTAAACGATGGTGAGGGACAGGTTCTCCTTTCTTACAAGCGTCTCGCAGCAGAGAAGGGAAACAAGAGATTAGAGGAAGCATTCGAAAATCAGGAAATTTTAAAGGCAAAAGTCAGCCAGGTACTTACCGGTGGTGTATGTGTCAATGTAGATGAGACAAGAGTATTTATCCCGGCAAGCCTTGTATCTGACACATATGAGAAAGACTTAAGCAAGTTCAAGGATCAGGAAATCGAGTTTGTTATCACAGAGTTTGATCCTAGAAAGAGAAGAATCATTGGTAACCGCAAGACTTTATTACTTGCAAAGAAGGCAGAGCTTCAGAAAGAACTGTTTGCAAAGATCAAAGTCGGCGATGTAATCGAAGGAACTGTAAAGAATGTTACAGATTTCGGTGCATTCATCGACCTGGGCGGAGTAGACGGATTACTTCATATCTCAGAGATGTCATGGGGCAGAGTTGAGAATCCTAAGAAAGTATTTACTGTTGGACAGAAAGTTCGCGTATTTATCAAGAATATTACAGATACCAAGATTGCACTCAGCATGAAATTTGAGGATGAGAATCCTTGGAATGGTGCTGCAGAGAAGTATGCCGTTGGCAACGTGGTAAAAGGAAAAGTTGCACGTATGACAGATTTTGGTGCATTCGTAGAGCTTGCTCCTGGTGTTGATGCATTACTTCACGTATCACAGATCTCCCAGGAACACGTAGAGAAGCCTTCTGATGTATTAAAGATTGGTCAGGAAGTTGAAGCAAAGATCGTAGACTTCAACGAAGAAGAAAAGAAGATCAGCTTAAGCATTAAGGCTCTTGCAGCTCCGGCTGAAGATGCTGAGACAGAGGAATAATTCACTGTAAATTTTCATAGGTAAGAAGTTGCCTTCGGGCAGCTTCTTATTGTTTATAGGGGGGTAAAAGTCTATGTTTGACAATTATGAAAAATTCAAAAAAGACGTCTATGCTCTGACAAAAATTGATCTGAATTATTACAAAGAAAAACAGATGCGCAGACGAATTGATACGATTGCGACAAAGCATGGTTGTAGCAATTATGATGAGTATATCCGTGTGCTGAAGACAGACAAGGACAAATTTGAGGCATTTGTCAATTTTCTTACAATCAATGTCTCTGAGTTTTACCGTAATCCGGATCAGTGGAAGCTGATGGATGAGAATGTTATTCCGAAACTTATCAAACAGCATGGAAAAAATCTGCATGTGTGGAGTGCAGCCTGTTCGACAGGAGATGAACCGTATTCTCTTGTCATGGCATTATCCAAACATATTCCGCTTTCCAACATTCATATTACGGCAACCGATCTGGACAAACAGGTTCTTCAGAAAGCGCAGGTTGGTCTGTACAATGAAAAGAGCATTGCAAATGTGCCGCCGGAATTTAAACGCAAGTATTTTAAACAGATCGGAAAATCATTTCAGATTTCGGATGAAATCAAGCGTTGCGTGACATTTAAAGAACATAATCTGTTAAAAGATCCGTATCCAAGGGATTTTGATATGATTCTTTGCAGAAATGTGGTTATCTATTTTACAGATGATGCGAAAGATATGATTTATCAAAACTTCCATCAGTCACTGAAGAGTCATGGGGTTTTATTTATCGGAAGTACAGAACAGATTACCAATTATAAAGAACTTGGATTTGACAGACTCAGCAGTTTTTATTTTGAAAAGAATGTTTAAACCAATAAAAATGCATGTTTTTATGCCTGAAACATAAGAACATGCATTTTTGCAGTCTTAAATTATTATTTTTTTCCCATCATATTTTTTAAGATGTGATCAATATAGCGGCGCAACATGATATCAGAGGTACAAAAATCATCCGTCATCTCAAAATAACTGATTTTATCCTTATACTCTTTACGGAACTCCGGTTGCATAACATTGTTGTATTGCGGAAGAAATTTGCCGGATTTGCGCGTATAACAGTTACTTGCTTTTGCATTTTCCCGGTATTCTTTGTCTACAAATGAGGCAACACTTTTGTGTATTGCCATATCTTCTTTTTTCAGATAATAGTAATCCCTGTAATTGGAATAAAAATAATGCAGTTCACCTTCGTAGACCGGAATACGAAGAGAAGTGCGGTTTTTTCCGATCATCAGATAAAAACAATCCTGTTTACAGGAAAGCTGGCGCGGAACGGGATAGTCGTTTTGCATGGTGATGATCCATTCCTCCCCTTCGGTTCCGTCATATGTGTGGTAATGGTCGATCCGGTGGGAGAGGATGGTGTACTGACCGTTTAATACTTCCAGATAAGATAAAACAGAGAGCAGATCAATCATGTGCAGAACATCTTCGTAATTATGAATACGAAGAAGATGCATCGTTTCTTCTGTCGGATGTTTCACATGCGTGAAATATACATGGATCAGATCCTCTCCCGTCTTTTCGTCTTCTCTTTTAAGACCCAGAAAGGATTCTATGGTTTTTTGCTTATAGTTTTCAAGTTTCAATAAAAATTTGATCGAAGAAACCGATTTAAATATATCCAGGTATTCAAAATCCCGAAAATGTTCCGGAAACTTATAATGGTCTGCTTTTGCCTTCAGGTAAGGAATGTCGAATCCCACACCGTTAAACGTAATGATGGTGGTATATGGTGACAGCATCTGAAAAAATGCGGCGAGGATTTCAGCTTCTTCTTCCGGTTTTTCAGCAAAAAACTGGTCAATACAGATCCGGTTGCTTTTGCGTCTGGCACATCCAATCATATAGAGTGTGGAAGCTGCAGGTGAAAACCCGGTAGTTTCTATGTCAAAAAATATAGAGTGTTCATCAAAAAGCTGGTCGGTGAGAGCGTCCTGACAGAGATCGGGGATTTCTTCATGAAACGTTTTCATAAATTCTCCTTTATATAATGTTTGGATTTTGTCTGTGTGTCTGGATTATACCATAAATCTCATTTTTCGTCATGTTTCTTTGTATTAAAAAGAATACAAAATATTCAGAAAAAATTAAAAATTTTACTACATATATGGTTAAAAAGTGCTATAATTTAATGTGAATTATGTTATAAACTATATGGTTTAGACAAAAAAATAAGGAAAGAGGGCACAAGGATGGGTTTGAAAACATTTATAGGCGGCGTACATCCCTATGAAGGCAAAGAACTTGCCAAGGATGCGCCAATCAAAGAAGTTCTACCCAAAGGAGAACTGGTTTTTCCATTGTCACAGCATATTGGTGCACCAGCCACTCCAATTGTCGCTGTAGGGGATAGCGTAAAGAAAGGGCAGAAGATTGCAGAAGCCGGCGGCTTTGTATCTTCTCCGATTTATTCTTCGGTATCCGGTACAGTGAAGAAAATTGAACCACGGCGTGTGGCAGTCGGTGATATGGTGAATTCCATTGTAATCGAGAGTGACGATCAGTTTACGGAGTGTGAGTATTCACCGGTGGATGATGTGACATCCTTATCCAGGGAGAAAATCATTGAACGGATTAAGGAGGCCGGTGTGGTTGGTATGGGAGGCGCAGGTTTCCCGACACATGTAAAACTGTCTCCGAAAGAGCCGGAAAAAATCGAGTATATCATTGCAAACTGCGCGGAATGCGAGCCATATCTGACTGCAGATTACCGCAGAATGATCGAAACTCCGGAAGATCTGGTTGCAGGTATGAAGATCATACTGCAGCTGTTTGACCATGCAAAAGGTGTGTTTGGCGTCGAAAATAACAAACCGGATGCAATTGCAAAACTAAAGGAACTGATTAAGGATGAGCCCCGGATGGAGGTCTGTGAATTGCTGACAAAGTATCCGCAGGGAGGAGAGCGTCAGCTGATCTACGCAGTGACCGGACGCGAAATCAATTCCAAAATGCTTCCTGCAGATGCAGGCTGTATCGTGGACAACGTAGAAACCATGATTGCAATCAAGCATGCAGTAAAAGATGGAGTGCCTGTGATGAAGCGAATTGCTACAATCACCGGAGACGCAATTACCACCCCGTCAAACTTTTTGTACAGTATGGGTACACCATACGAGCAGCTGGTGGAAGCTGCCGGAGGATTTAAAGTACAGCCGGAGAAACTGGTATCCGGCGGTCCTATGATGGGATTTGCCATTTTTGGACTGGATGTTCCTACCACAAAGACGACTTCTTCTCTGTTATGTCTTGGAAAAGATGAGGTGGCAGAGTTTGAACCGCTCGCATGCATCAGCTGTGGCCGGTGTGTGGAAGCGTGTCCGGAAAAACTGATTCCAAGCAGGCTTGCAAAGTTCAGTGAGCACGGACAAAAGGATGAGTTTGAACGCTGGCATGGATTAGAGTGCATCGAGTGCGGAAGCTGCAGTTATGTATGTCCTTCCCGCAGACAGGTGGCACAGTCCGTCAAGACAATGAAGAAACTCGTATTAGCAGATAAGAGAAAGAAAAAATAAGAGAAAGAGGTGGATTGTTGTGAGTGAGAAATATCAGGTTTCGTCTTCACCACATGTGCGTGCCAAGGACTCCACAAGCAGAGTTATGCTGTATGTGATCATCGCGTTGCTGCCGGCAACCCTGTTTGGTATCTGGAATTTTGGAATGCATGCATTACTTTTGATTTTAGTTACCATCGCAAGCTGTCTGGCTTCCGAATGGATTTTTGATAAGATCGTACATAAAAAAAACAGCCTGCCGGATCTGAGTGCGGTTGTCACCGGACTTCTTCTGGCACTGAACCTGCCGGCAGGACTTCCATGGTGGGAGGCTGTGATTGGCAGTGTATTTGCCATTGTCATTGTAAAGATGATGTTTGGCGGACTGGGACAAAACTTCATGAACCCGGCACTGGGTGGAAGATGTTTTCTGCTGATTGCTTTTGCCGCAGACATGACAAATTTCAAGAGTTCTAAGTTTGAGGCATATTCCGGGGCAACACCGCTTGCCATGATCAGAAATGAAGGACTTTCTTCCGTCAATGTCATGGATATGCTGACAGGAAAGATTCCGGGAACCATCGGTGAGACATCCGTGATCGCAATCCTGATTGGTGCGATGATCCTGATTCTTCTGGGCGTTATCACATTACGGATTCCGGCTGCTTACCTGATTACATTTGCGGTATTTATGCTGATCTTTGGCAAGGAACCGATGAATGCCAATTATCTGGTTGCAGAACTGTGCGGTGGTGGTCTGATGCTTGGTGCATTCTTTATGGCAACCGATTATGTGACTTCACCGATTACACCGGCCGGTCAGATTATTTACGGTATCTGCTGTGGTCTGTTAACCGGTATTTTCCGCTGTTTCGGAGCAAATGCAGAGGGTGTTTCTTTTGCAATCATCCTGAGCAATATTTTAGTACCGATTATTGAGAAGTTTACAATTCCGAGAGCTTTTGGACTGGCAAAGGAGGCAAAGAAGAATGAATAAACAGATTATACATGACGCTTTGGTTTTGACAGCCTTTACCCTTGTGATCGGCGTGATTTTAGGAGCTGTATATGGAATTACAAAGACTCCGATTGACAAAGCCAATGAGCAGACCAAAAAAGAAGCGTATCAGGCAGTGTTTGCAGATGCCTCCGGGTTCAACCAGCAGGAGTATGATGCGGATGCCGCAGACAAAATGGTTGCAGATGCAGGATATGACGATACGATTGACGATGTCGAGCAGGCCGTAGATAAGGATGGCAATGCACTGGGATATGTCATTACCGTTACTGCAAAAGACGGAAGTCAGGGAAGTATTACATTTTCCGTTGGTATCAAAAATGATGGAACCGTCAACGGATATTCGATTACCGATATTTCCGAGACACCGGGACTTGGTATGAAAGCAGAAGAGGAAGATTTCTACAGCCAGTTTGAAAACAAAACGGTAGACAAGTTTACGGTTGTAAAACAAAAACCGGCATCGGATGATCAGATTGAGGCAATTACCGGATCTACCATTACTTCAAAGGCAATGGCAAATGGCTGTAATGCTGCCATCTATTACTTCCAGAATGCGTTAGGAGGTGCTCAGTAATGAACAAGTATGTAGAACGTTTGTACAATGGTGTGATCAAAGAGAATCCTACCTTTGTCCTGATGCTTGGTATGTGTCCGACACTTGCGGTTACATCTTCAGCGATCAACGGACTTGGTATGGGACTCTCTACCCTTGTGGTACTGGTATTTTCCAACCTTTTGATTTCACTGTTCCGTAAGGTGATTCCAAACGGCGTGCGTATGCCGGCCTATATCGTGATTGTGGCATCACTTGTTACGGTCGTACAGTTTCTGATGCAGGCATATCTTCCAAGCCTTTCTAAGGCACTTGGTGTGTATATTCCGCTGATCGTTGTAAACTGTATCATTCTTGGCCGTGCAGAAAGCTATGCATCCAAGAATGGACCAATCGAATCTATTTTTGATGGAATTGGTATGGGACTTGGATTTACCATGGGTCTGACTATCATCGGACTGATCCGTGAGATCCTTGGTGCCGGAACCTTTTTCGGACTTCCGTTCCTTTCCGCAATCAAAGGATTTACTCCGATCACGATTTTCATCATGGCACCGGGAGCATTCCTTGTACTGGCATTCCTTGTAGCCGGAATGAATATTATCCGTAAAAAGATGGAAGCAAAGGGCAAACCGCTTGCAGAGCCGGCAGGATGTTTATCCGGAGACTGTGCACACTGTGGTCAGTCCGCACTTTGTACAGGAAAGAGTGCAGGAGCTTCTGATCAGGAACAGGCATAAGGAGGGAGAGAGACGATGAGTACATTAGCTGAACTGGTTTTGATCGCGGTAGGTTCTGCGATCGTAAACAACGTAGTATTGAGTCAGTTCCTTGGTATCTGTCCGTTCCTTGGTGTATCCAAGAAAACAGAGACAGCAGCTGGTATGGGCGCTGCAGTTGTATTCGTTATTACGATCGCATCCGCCTGCACAAGCCTTGTTTATGATTTCGTTCTCGTAAAGCTCCATATCGAGTATTTACAGACGATCGTATTTATCCTTGTAATCGCGGCTCTGGTACAGTTCGTTGAGATGTTCTTAAAGAAGAACATGGTAAGCCTTTATGAGGCACTCGGCGTATACCTTCCGTTAATTACAACAAACTGTGCGGTTCTCGGTGTTGCGCTGACAAACGTACAGAAGGGCTACAACTTCATTCAGAGTGTCGTAAACGGTATCGGTATTTCCGTTGGATTCCTGATCGCCATCGTCCTGCTTGCAGGTATCCGTGAGAAGATCGAGCACAATGATGTGCCGCACGCTTTTCAGGGATCTCCGATCGTTCTGATCACAGCAAGCTTAATGTCGATCGCTCTCTTCGGATTTTCCGGAATGATTTAAGGAGGAACGAGAGATGAACATGACAGGCATTATCATCGCTGCTGCGGTTGTCGGTATCGTCGGTATCGTCATCGGCGTACTCCTTGGAATCGCCAGCGAGAAGTTTAAAGTAGAAGTAGACGAGAAGGAAATTCTGGTTCGTGCAGAGCTTCCGGGCAACAACTGCGGCGGCTGCGGTTACGCAGGCTGTGACGCTCTTGCAAAAGCAATTGCAGAGGGCAAGGCAAAGGTTGACCAGTGTCCGGTCGGCGGCGCTCCGGTAGGAGAAAAGATCGCTGCGATCATGGGCGTTGAGGCTGGTTCCGCTGAGAAGAAGGTTGCATTTGTACGTTGTAAAGGATCCTGTGACAAGGTTAAGACTCTTTACAACTACGACGGTATTGATGACTGTGCAAAGGCATCTGTAGTGCCTGCCGGTGGTCCTAAGGCCTGCAGCTACGGCTGTATGGGATTTGGCTCCTGTGTAAAGGCCTGTCAGTTTGATGCCATCCACGTGATTGACGGCGTGGCAGTGGTTGACAAGGAAAAATGTGTGGCCTGCGGTAAATGTGTGGCTGCCTGTCCAAAGGGACTGATCCAGATCGTTCAGTCTTCAGGAGCTACAGTAGAAGGTATCGGAATTGCAATTGAGAAAGGATTCCAGTCAGGCGGAAGAATCATCCGTAACCTTGGATTCCAGCTGGAGTCATTGGCGATTGTGGACGGAATGGACGCTTCTACGGGTCAGATTTTCTTCAGAGAGCAGAATGCAGAGAACTAAGAGACCAATATTTTTGAAAAAGCTATAGTAAGCTTAAGAAAATCTTTTGAAACATATAAAAGCCTCCTTTAGATTTACAGAGTATTCTGTAGATAGATAAAGGAGGTTATTTTTTTAGGAGGAAACAAAATGGAGAT
>ERZ838399.2457-NODE-2457-length-13878-cov-4.232728_pt1 | contig 13878 bp, 10 predicted proteins | sample MGYA00519683_ERZ838399 | MGnify/ENA primary metagenome ERZ838399 (study PRJEB31850, sample SAMEA3708833) | human gut metagenome | biome: human gut; feature: human-associated habitat; material: faeces | place: China | collected 2014 ...
CCGGCTTGTGTACAGTAACTGCCCCGAGGAAGAAGTTCTGGCACAGGTATTTGAGCTGTTCGGCTGCAAAAAGCGGCTGTATGACCACCTTTTGCCCGATACGCCCATGCAGGTTGCCTCCTCCATCGGCCTGCAGTGGTGTGCTGCGGCAGAAACAGACGGCGGCAAGGTGAAAATGGTCTACCTGATTGGCCCCTATTTTACCGAGAACACCGTTCTGCGCAATATGGAGCTGGCCATGCGGCAGCTGCAGAATCTGAATCTCAGTGTGGAGACCACCATGCAGATTGAAAAGACCCTGAAAGCATTGCCGACCCTTGCCACGAACATCATGAACCACTATGCCATCATGCTGAATTACTGCGTGACCGGTGTGCAGAAAAACACCTTTGACATATACAACATTACAGATGAGGATTACGGAACCGTTGATGTGGAGGAGCAGCTTTCCACACGCGACCGCCATAAGGTCTGGACAACCGAGCAGGCGCTGCTGCGCATGGTGCGCGAGGGCGATCTGAACTACGCCCTTGTGGTCAATCAGGCCAACAGCGTCAGCAACGGCGTCAAGGTTGACACCAACGAAATTCTGGGGCAGGCGCGGATCTCGGTGATTGTATTCATCTCGATGTGCTGCCGTGCTGCCATTGAAGGCGGCCTTTCCCCTGAGGAAGGCTATACGCTGGGCGATGCCTACATTCAGCGCGCCACCGATGCCAAGGACAGCACGGAGCTGGGCGAGCTTTCCACCACGATGTACGCGGATTTTGTACACCGGGTACACCGCTGCCGCACCAACCCGGAGGTGTCCAAGCAGATACAGGACTGCTGCGCGTATATTGAGCTGCACGCCGAGGAGGAAATTCCCATCGACCAGCTGGCCAAGCGCTTTGGCTACGCCGAATACTACCTGACAAAGAAATTCAAGCGGGAGATGCACACCAGCCTGACAAACTATATCAAATATGTACGCATTGAGCGCGCCAAGCTGCTGCTGACCACCACCGGGCTTTCCCTGCAGGAGATTGCCGACAGACTGCATTTCTGCTCCCGCAGCTACTTCGGCAAGATCTTTCACGAGGTGGTCGGCTGCTCGCCGTTGGAATATCGCCAGAAGCAATAAGAGCTTCTGTCTGCATTATAGCGCCCATCGCCCAGTCCTGAACAACAATAAAATAGTCACAAATGTAAAAAATTCGTCTTGTTTTCCCAACAAGGCGAATTTTTGACTTTCAAGGCAAATCTATTACTGTTTTACCCGGGCAAAGCTCTGTATGATAGAGACAAGCAAATAGCACACCCACAAGAACCTCACTGCAAAGGAGAACATTATGCAACGATTTGACCTGAACCAGAACTGGGAATATCTTGAAAGCAGCCTGCAGAACCCCCTGATGGTGGGTATGCTGCAGGGCTGGAAAAAAACAAGCCTGCCCCATGACTACGCCGTGGAGAAGGCACGCTCGCCCGAGGCCGCGACCGGGCTGGATGAGGGCTTTATGGCCTGCGCCGGTCTTTACTACCGCAAGAGCTTTACCGTGGAACCGGAAATCATCGGCCAGCGCTTCTGGCTGGAATTTGAGGGCATTGCCGGCATTACCGAGGTCTGGCTGAACAAAAAGCCGATTGCCAAGCACAACAACCCCTATACCAGCTTCTGGGTGGAGGTGACGAATCTGCTGCAGGCGGGCGATAATGAAATCACCGTCTACACCGACAACCGCACCAAGCCCAACTCCCGCTGGTATGTGGGCTGCGGCATCTACCGCAGCGTGTGGCTGCACATGGCAAGCGCCGTCAGCGTCGCGCCGCACGGTATCCGCGCTGTTACCGCCGCGCTGGACGGCAGCAGCGCTGTGGTAGAGGTCAGCACCGCACTGACCGGCACGGCGGACAGCGTAACCTATGAGCTGGCGGACGCAGAGGGGCAGGTGCTGGCTACGGCAGAGGGCCTTGGAACGGTGCAGCTTGCCGCCAACGGCATTACGCCGTGGACGCCGGAAACGCCCGCCCTCTACACCCTGCGCGTGAACGTCACCGCCAACGGCACCGCCGACACGGCAGAGCAGCGCATTGGCATCCGCACGATTCAGGTAAGCAGCAAGACCGGTCTGCTGCTGAACGGTCAGCCCCGCACGATGAAGGGCGGCTGCATCCACCATGACTTGGGCATTCTCGGTGCGGCTGACCATGCCGCCGCCGAGCGCCGCCGGATTCGCCTGATGAAGGAAAGCGGCTTTGATGCCATCCGCGCCGCGCACAACCCCTTTGGCCCGGCGTTCCTGAACGCCTGCGATGAGCTGGGTATGCTGGTTGTGGAGGAAGCCTTTGACGAGTGGGTTATGGGCCGCACCAGCTTTGGCCTGCACGTCACCTTTGAGCAGTGCTGGGAAAAAGACCTTGAGGATATGATTACCCGCGACTACAACCATCCCTGCATTGTGATGTGGAGCACCGGCAACGAGGTGGAGGAGCGCGACGGCACGGCGGACGGCTTTGCATGGGCAAAGCGTCTTGCCGACAAGGTGCGTTCGCTGGACGCAAGCCGCCCGGTATCGGCCACGGCCTGCGCGCTGTTCTCGGAATACGGCAACCGCCCCGCAGGCGGCACCACCGGCAACCAGGCGCTGAATATGGCCTACGACACCTTTGCCGAGGGGCGCGACATCTGGGGCCCGGGCACCGCGCCCTACTTTGCCCCGCTGGACGTGGCAGGCTACAACTATAAGGTGGCGCGCTACGCCTACGATGCCGAAAAGTACCCCGACCGCGTGATTTACGGCTCCGAGAGCTACCCCCGCGCTGCACTGCTGAGCTGGCAGGGTGCGCGTGACAATGTCAATGTCATCGGCGATTTTGTCTGGACGGCATGGGATTACATCGGTGAGGTCGGCGTGGGCCGCTGGGAGGTCAGCGCCGAGCCGCGCCCCAGTCAGCCCGCATGGCCGTGGCTGACCGCCAACTGCGGCGACTTTGACCTGCTGGGCCGCAAGCGCCCGCAGAGCTATTACCGCGATGTAATCTGGGGCAACGACGCACCGCATATCTTCTGCCTGCCGCCCGAGCTGGTTGACAAGCATCTGGCACGGCTTTCGTGGGCGTGGCTGCCGGTGCAGCGCAACTACACCTTCCCCGGCTGCGAGGGGCAGGACGTGGAAGTCAATATCTACGCCGACGCCGACGAGGTAGAGCTGCTGCTGAACGGTCATTCCCTTGGCCGCAAGCCCTGCACCGAAGCGCAGGAGTACCTTGCGGTGTTCTGCTTTGCCTATGAGCCTGGCACGCTGGAGGCTGTCAGCTACAAAAACGGCGTTGAAACGGGCCGCGACACGCTGGCAACCGCAAGCAAAACCGCCGCTTTGCGCCTGACGGCCGACCGCCCCGCCATCGCCGCGGACGGAAAAGACCTCTGCTTTGTGCAGATTCAGTGCGTTGACGCCGCCGGAAACCCGGTTCTTGCCGACCAGCGCGAAATCAAGGTGGAACTGCTGGGCGGCGGCACACTGGCCGCGCTGGGCACCGCCGACCCCAAGCCCGACCGCCTGCTCCCCTTTGCCGGGCCGATTTGCCCGCTGTATGACGGTGCCGCTATGGCAATTATCCGCAGCGAGGGCGGTGCCAAGGGTGCGCTGCTGCGCGTGACGCTGGGCGAGCTGGTGGCCGAGCTGGGCATCGGCTTCACCCCTGTTGCTGCGCAGTCTCTGCCTGTGCATGAGGCTGCCCCCAGTGCCGCCGACCTGCCGCTGGGCACCCTGCTGGAAAACGAGAAAGCCCGCGCCGTGCTGGCAAAGGTGCTGGGACCGATGCTGGAAAGCCCGATGCTGGCCCAGATGAAGAGCATGAGCCTGAAGAAGCTGCTTTCGATGGGCGGTCAGGCCCTGCCGCCGGAGGTACTGCACGCACTGGATGCGGCGTGCGCCGGGGAATAAACAGGAGGAAAGCTATGCTGAAGGTTTCCAAAATTCTGATTGACCGGCAGGAAAACCCTGCCGCATTGAGTGAGCCGACGCCGTATCTGGGCTGGCAGCTCGAAAGTGACCGCCGGAACGTACACCAGACCGCTTACCGGATTTGTATCAGGGACGGCCTGATGCCCTTTTGGGACAGCGGGCGCATCACAGGCAGTGAGAGTGCCGCCGTCCGCTATGCTGGCCCGCCGCTGAACGAGGAATGTCACTACACACTGGAGCTGACTGTCTGGGATAACCACGGCGAGTCCGCGCAGGGCAAGGCCGAATTTTCCACGGCACTGTTTGCGCCGCGCTTTCTCACCGCGCAGTGGATTACCCACACCCTGGCGGACAATCACAGCGAATGTCCTGTTTTTGTGCGACATTTTTCTGCCGAGCCTGTGCAGAAGGCAAGGCTGTATCTTTCCGCCTGCGGCATCTATACCGTGCGGCTGAACGGGCAGGAGGTCTCGCAGGACTGGTTTGCTCCCGGCTGGACCGAGTACGCAAGCCGCCTGCAATATCAGGTATATGACGTCACGGCGCTGATTCAGCCGGAAAACACGCTGGAAATCACCACCGCAAACGGCTGGTATGCCGGTTATCTGAACGGAACGCGGCAGGTGTACGGCAAGCAGACGGCCATCTTTGCCGAGCTTTCTCTCACCTGCATGGACAGCCACCGCGTCACGGTTGCCACCGATGCGCGCTGGCAGTGGTACCTTGGGCAGCACCGCGAGGCGGAGTTCTACCACGGTGAGCGCATCGACCGCACCGCTGTGCCAACTGCACCGCAGCCGGTTGTCCTTGCAGAAGATCTGAACGCCCATGCCCCGGCGCTGGTTCCCCAGCAATGCGAGCCGGTGCGCGTGCTCGAGCGCCGCGCCCCTGTGCAGCTGCTGCATACGCCGGACGGCACGCCGATTCTGGATTTCGGCCAGAATATGGCCGGTGTTGTCCGGCTGGACTGGCAGGGTTCCCCCGGGCAGGAAATCACCCTGCGCTTTGCTGAGGCCCTGACGCCGGACGGCAGCCTGTATACTGCCAACCTGCGCACCGCCAAGGCCACCGATACCTTTGTGTGCAGCGGCGGCAAGGATACGTTTGTCCCCCGCTTCACCTACCACGGCTTCCGCTATGTCTCGATTGCAGGCATGGGCGGCAACCCGCCGCTTGACGCCTTCACCGCGCTGGTGCTGGGTACGGACGCTGCCGCCACCGCGCAATTTTCCTGCTCCTCCCCGCTGGTCAACCGCCTGTGGGCGAACATCGTGTGGGGCCAGCGCTCCAACTTTGTCGATGTGCCTACCGACTGTCCGCAGCGCGATGAACGGCTGGGCTGGACCGGTGACGCTGCTGTTTTCTGCCGCACCGCCGCGCAGAATGAGGACGTCTACCGCTTTTTCCGCAAGTGGCTGGCCGACCTTGCCATTGGACAAGCCGCGGACGGCGGTGTGCCGCACATCGTGCCGAACGTGAACGGACAGGGCAGCGGCGGCGCTGCCGTCTGGTGTGACGCCGCCGTCACCATTCCGTGGACGCTCTACGAGCTTTACGGCGAACGGGATATTCTGGAACGGCAATACCCCAGCATGAAAGCGTGGGTAGAATCTATGCGCCGTCAGGAAACGCCCGACCATCTGCGGCAGTGCGGCTTTCAGCACGGCGACTGGCTGGCCCTTGACCGCGAGGAGGGCCGCGGCAACCGTGGCAGCACCGATGCCTACCTGATTGCCAGCGCCTACTACGCACATTGTACCCAGCTGCTTGCCAAGGCGGCGGCCGTGCTGGGCAAAGCACAGGAGGCAGACGAATATACCGCGCTGCACCGCGCAATCTGCAGCGGCTTCCAGCAGGAGTACATCACCGCAACCGGGCGCGTGGTGGGCGAAACTCAGACCGCGCTGGCGCTGATTCTTCTGTTTGACCTTGCCGGGCCGGAGCACCGCGACCGCATTGCCCAAAGCCTTGTACAGAATCTGGACAAGCATCAGGGGCACCTGACAACCGGCTTTATCGGCACGCCGATTCTGATGGACGCGCTTTCTAAAATCGGCCGCAATGACCTTGCCGGAAAGCTGCTGCTGAACGAAGATTTCCCCGGTTGGCTGTATGAGGTGCGCTGCGGCGCAACTACCATGTGGGAGCGCTGGGACAGCGTCCGCCCCGACGGCAGCTTTGACGAAAGCGGCATGAACAGCTTTAACCACTATGCCTTTGGCGCTGTGGGCGACTGGCTGCTGGAGCAGCTGGTCGGTATCCGCCCGGCTGAACCGGGCTACCGCGCCATTACGCTGCAGCCGCAGCTGATTCAGGGCATCACGCAGGCTTGTGCCCTGCGCACCACCCCCTACGGCAGGGTGCGCCTTGCGTGGCAGTGCCTGAACCATCTCATCACCGTGGAAGTGGAAATCCCCGCCAACACCACCGCACAGCTTTTCCTGCCGGAGCAGGAAGGCTCCATCACGCTGGGCAGCGGCAGCTATCAGTATTCCTACGCCACTGAAACCGATTTAACCCCGCAGCGCTTTACGATGGACACACCGCTGCGCACCATGCTGGCGGACGCCGACGCCAAGGCGGTGCTTTCCGCTGCCCTGCCGGGTATGCTGGACGGTCCTGCCGCCGCATTCCTTGCCGGCAAGAGCTTCAACGACTTGAAAGGCATGATGCCGGGCGGCGAGGCACTGTTTGCACAGCTATTGACAAAGCTCAACCAGCTCTGCTGACAGACCAAACAAACGCCATATTATTTTCTTTGCATTTCCGCACTTTATGATGGATGTAACACAAACGCAAGGAGACAACACTATGAATTTTCCCAAGGAGTTTTTACTGGGTGCGTCCACGGCGGCGCATCAGGTGGAGGGCAACAACCGCTACAGCGACCTGTGGGCACAGGAGCAGATGGAACATTCCAGCTTTGCCGAGCCGAGCAACGATGCCGTAGACCACTACCACCGCTATGAGGAGGACATTGCTCTGCTGGCCGGGGCCGGGCTGAATGCCTACCGTTTTTCTATCGAGTGGGCGCGCGTGGAGCCGCAGGAGGGCTGCTTTGACGAGTCCGAGTTGGAGCATTACCGCAAGGTAATCCGCTGCTGCCGCGAGCACGGTGTTGAGCCGGTGGTAACGCTGCACCATTTTTCCAGCCCCAAATGGCTGATTGAGCGCGGCGGCTGGGAGGCCGAGAGCACGGTTGACTATTTCAAGCGCTATGCCGTCAAGGTTGTGGAGGCTTTCGGCGATGAGCTGCACTATATCTGCACCATCAACGAGGCCAATATGGGCCTGCAGATTGCTGCCATCTCGAAGCGCTACATGATGCAGATGCAGAAGGCCGCCGCGGCCAGAGCAGCCGCCGGGCAGGCCGAAAGCAGCGTGCAGATGGGTATGAATTTGCAGAAGATGCTGGAAAACCGCAAGGCAGCCGCCGCGGAATCTCTGGCGCTTTTCGGTACCGAGAACCCGCAGACCTTCCAGACGCAGCGCACGCCGGAGGGCGATTTGCTCATTATGCGCGCCCACGCCGCGGCGCGGGATGCCATCAAGGCGATTTGCCCCGAATTGAAGGTCGGTCTGACCCTGAGCCTGCACGATTTACAGCCGGAGCCGGGCTGTGAGGCACTGGCCGCCAAGGAGTGGGCCGAAGAATTTACCCACTATCTGCCCTACATCCAGAACGATGATTTTCTGGGCGTGCAGAACTACACCCGCACCCGCATTGGCCCCGATGGCCAGCTGCCTATGCCGGAGGGCGCGGAGCTTACCCAGATGGGCTACGAGTTTTACCCGCAGGCGCTGGCCAACGTGCTGCGCGCCGTGGCCAAGGATTTCCACGGTGATTTGCTGATTACCGAGAACGGCATCGGCACCGGCGACGATACCCGCCGCGTGGAGTTTATCCGCCAGGCGCTGGCCGGTGTGCAGGATTGCCTTGCCGAGGGCCTGCCCATCAAGGGCTATCTGCATTGGAGCCTGCTTGACAACTTTGAGTGGCAGAAGGGCTTTTCGATGACGTTCGGCCTGATTGCCGTCGACCGTGCCAACGGCCAGACCCGCCACCCGAAGCCGAGCCTTGCCTTCCTGGGCAGCTACGCCGCCGATTGATAAGCCCCAGGCTGCAGCTTTGTTACAAGTAAGGAAAAATCCCCATAAAAAAACAAGCGATGAACCCGTTTCTTCCCCTGTGGGAGTACACCCCCGACGGCGAGCCGCATATCTTTGGGGACCGTATCTATCTGTTCGGCTCCCACGATACCGAGGGCGGCGATCGCTACTGCTCTAAAGGCGACTATGTCGGCTGGTCTGCCCCACTTGACGATCTAAGCGACTGGCGGTATGAGGGCGTTATGTACTCCGCCGAACAGGACCCCCACACCCGCCCCGGTGTTACTGATTTGTACGCGCCCGATGTGGTGCAGGTCAAGGACGCCGCTATTACCTCTACTACACGCTGTCCGGCACAGCGGCGCTCTATCTGACCTACCACGGCGAAGGCCCTGCGGATTTGCTGCCAATCCGTTTTGAAGCGCTGTAACCCACGGTTCCGGGATATTTTTCCACAAAAAACAGCCGATTTCTCTGGGCAGCAAATAAAGCCAAGCCGCCACGCATTTGTATTGCAATATGTAATACAATGTGCTATACTGAAACTTAGAAAGGTGGTGCTTTGCATGGCAACTAAAACTTCTAATGTTACTGCGCGGGTTGAGCCGGAAGTCAAAGAACAGGCTGAAACCATCCTCTCCGATTTAGGAATTCCCGTTTCCACCGCAATCAATATCTTCTATAGGCAAATTGTCCTTTGGAACGGACTGCCGTTTCGTCCCTCCGTTCCTGCAGCGCGGCCCAAATCCCGAAGTGAAATGAACGATGCTGAATTCAATGCACGAATGTCTGCCGGTTATGCTCAGGCCAAGCAGAATCAAGCGGCACCTTCCGATGAAGTATTTGACCGTTTAATTGGTGAGATTCAGAATGGAAAAGCAGTATAAGGTCAAAGTCACTGTACGTGCAGAGCAATCTCTGCGCGAAATCAGCCACTATATTGCGGTTGACTTGATGGAACCACAAACTGCGGTAAAATTGCTGCGAACATTGCAAAAGGCCATCAATTCATTGGATATGTTCCCTCACCGTGTTCATCTTACACCGGAAGAACCATGGCACAGTCTGGGCATTCATCGCTTGGTAAGCAAAAACTATTATATTTACTTCTGGATAAACGAATCAAATCTCTGCGTTCATATCACAGACGTGATTTACGCCGGGCAGAATCAGCCTGTACAATTAGAAAATATGAATCTCGAAGATTGACCACCAACTGACCACTAGCAGTGATTTTTGCTGCCGGCGGTCAGTTTTTATCGTTGACACATTGTTTTATGCTGTTTTCGTCAGGTGTGTCATAGCAGTGCAGAACCAACAAAAAATCGCAGTGTATCATCATATTACGCGCCGTGTCGTAGTTCTCCGACCCGGAAAGCCAGAGGTTCGAATCCTCCCGGTCGCACCAAGAGCAGCACCTTATGGGGTGCTGCTCTTTTTGTTATGCGCGGATTTTATGGGGCAGTAAAAGAGGGGAATTCGAACAGCCCGTGCCCCGCGGCTTGGCGAATTCCTTCGGGAGCACAAAAAGCACATTGTAATGTACTTTTTTCAATGCGCTTTTTTGTTTTAATGTTATTCTGGTTTTAGAATAATTTTAGCAGCATATCATCTGCGGCATCAGTGTATTGCCCTTTTGCCAGTTGATCATTTCTTAGTTGATTTACAGTGGTACACATAAGGCAAATTTCTTCTGCGGAGAAACTTGCCTTTTTATCAGCTGGGAGAGAATTGATTTTTAGTATCAATCTTCCCGACTCCTGTGTGCTATGCCCAAGCGCCCTTTCACGGTAATAATAAGGTGCAAGCGCTTTCAACAGGATACTTTTGTTCGCACGTGTCAGCTTGATTTTTCTCATTATAGTCCAATCGCCTTTCCGAGTTTCTCTTGTGCTTTGCGTTTATTTTTGTCAAATGCATGGGCGTAAATATCCAGCGTTGTGCTTGCCTGTGCATGACCCAGCAGGCTGGCAACCGTTCGTACATCCACGCCCTGCGAAATCAGCAGGCTGGCATTGGTGTGGCGCAGGCTGTGCAAATTCAGGTCTGTTGGCAGTCCGTTTTGTTTCAGAATTTTCTTGAATCGGAATGTAAATGTACTGGGATTCATGGGCTTGCCGTTGCTCTGGCGGAATAAGTAATCATCTTCCGACACTTCCTCGTCTGCGGCCTGTTTTCTATCCCACTCACATTCTTTCTTCCACGCTTTAAGCAACTGGCACATTTCCTTGCTCAGATAGACCATTCTATCACCGCTTGTCGTCTTAGGGTCTTTTGTAATTGATTCTTGGTGACTGAGTTTGACCACCCCACGCTGAACATGAATCGTCCGTTTGCGCCAGTTGATGTCACTCCATCTCAGCCCACAGGCTTCACCACGCCGCAGCCCGGTTGCCAGTACCAGCTTGAAATAGGCTTCGTATTTCATACTCTGACCTTCAAAGGCAGTAATTAACTTTTTGACGGTTTCCTCGTCAGCCACCGGGCGCTCTTTCTTCTGCCCTTTCGGCTTGTAACACCGCCATGCGGGATTATGCGTAAGATATCCCTCGTCAACAGCGGAGGACAGTACGCTGCATAGAGTGTTATGTAAGCCTTCGACCGACTTCTCGGATAGATTTCCTCTGCCGTCCAGACGCGACGTGTGCCGCATTTCCTCGTAAAAATTCCGGATAATCTCTTTGCGCAAATCGGTCAGTTTATAATTGCCAAGCACCGGCAGGATTCTCCGAATGTCCTGCAGATCTCGTTGGTATGTAGAGTCCGCCAGTTTCTTCGGTCCTATATCAGCCGCCCAATGCTCAATGTACTTTGCCAGTGTAATGCTTCGGTTGATGGGTTCCGGCGTATGTTGTACCTCTCGTTCAAATAGAATTGCTTGCTCCTTTACCCATTTCTCGGCTTGCTTGGGAGTATACTCTTTGGGTGGCTTGACGGTTTTCTGCACAGATTTCAACCTGTTGCCCTCATAATCGTACCCACGGGATACCACAATCAAATAGCTGTTACTGCCGCGTTTTCTGATAGATGCCATTGTTTTCAACGCTCCTTTGTATGTTTTATTGACCTCTGGTACTACAAAGCATACCGACAACTGCGACAGAAAGCTATCACCACACCCAACAATCTTTATGCTAAAAATTCACCTATTACTGACAAAAACGGCACCGCCATTTCTGACGGTGCCGCGTATGTTATCCTACTTTTTTGCCTTTAAGAACGAATTTGAAGGGCTGATAATAGATATTTTTAGGTGAAAGCAAATCCTCCATCAGGTTCGCAACCTCACGCTTTGCCATATTCTGCGGGTGGCAATAGGTACATTCCAGAAATGCCGTATTCGCATGCCCCAGCAGGTCAGCCGCAACCTGCTTGCTGGTTCCCTCCTGCAAAAGGTAGGTCGCATAATAGTGCCGCAGGGTGTGCAGGTGGTACTCTTTCGGGAAGCCATTCTTGGCATACAACTTGCGCAGATGTCGGGTGAATGTGTCAGGGTTGGGCACATGACCGTCCAAATCCGTGAAGGTAGGCTGGCTGTTATCCGGCTTGCCGCTGCGAATTGTTTGCCAATGTCGCAGGCTCATCAGAAATTCCCATACTTGCGCCGGAATTACGATAACGCGCTCACGATGATTCTTGGTGTCGCTTTCTACAATTCCCTGTCCGGCTACATAACTTCGGGAGCGGCGGATTGTAAATTCATAGGGACCTGTTATATCCTCCCAGCGCAAGGCGCACAGCTCGCCGCGCCGCAGCCCTGTGGCAATCGCCATTGTGTAATAGGCTTTGTACAGAATCGGTTCGTCCATAATAATTTTCAACAGTCGCTGCATTTCGTACTTCTGTGGAATATGCTGTTTCTCTTTCTCCGCGCATTTCTTGCGGACTCGGTGCGCAGGGTTGAACGGAATGATGTCATTTTTCTTGGCATCCTCCAGCACCGAGGAAACGGTTTCAAGATACTTCTGCACGGTGCATTCTTTTACAGAGCCATTTCGACCCGGCCGCTTGCGCAACTCCTCGCACATCTCCTCCAGCGTCAGCGGACGGATTTTTGCAAGCGAAATACCGCCGATGAACGGACAGACAATTTCCAGATTGCGCCGGTATCCGGCCAGCGTAGTGGCTTTGAAGTACGGTTTCTGCCGGTTCAGCCATACCTCGGCGTAACGGTCAAAGTGTGTCTGCTTGCTTTCCTCAATGCCGTATTTGAATTTTTTCTCAATGCGCTCAGCCTCTGCCATGACATATTGCTGGATACCGCGCTTTGGCACAGATGATGGCACAGTGATGGTTTGCGCTTTCATCCGCTTCTGCCCATTGACCTTATAGCCGTTGCAGACCGTTATTTTGAATTTGCGTTCGGATTTTTTCTTGATGTAAGCCATTATACCTCCTTGCTTGTAACTCAAATCAGCGTCATTGCCGGTTTTAGCGTCATTTTTCTTTTTTGGCATTTCAAAAGCAGCGTCATTCTTGACGGTTACCAAAATCGTCGTTTCTACGCTTATATTTGTGCCGTTTAAGCTATTTTCCACGAGGTTACGCCCCATATTTTCCGCGCCAAGGCTTGGCCGATGACGCTAATGACGCTTGTGACGCTATTTTTGAGATATCCCAGCCGGATAATTGAGTTATGTCAATATCAGCGTCATTAGCGTCATCAGCGTCATTTTCAGAATGGGAAAACTTCAGCAAGCGCGTCTGCGATGTGCGATGAGTTTCATAGCGGATATCCTTTGGTACAAATACCGTGTCAAAGTGTTCCACGATTTTTCGGGTAAGCATATGGGGCAAAACGCCGTCAACACCAGCTGCAGATAACAACTCGGTAGCTGTTCCCTGCCACTTTCCGGCTTGCTCAATGTAGTCTGCAACTTTCCAGAGGTATTCCGGCACGGCCTTCAGCCGCTGCTCCTCGGCGGTTTCTTCCTCGTCCAACAGCCAGATACAGTTTTCCTCATGCAGATACAGCGTTCGCCTGTCCAAATCGCGCCCAGTCAGAATAATGTCAGCATTCTTGCTCGTTCGCTTGCGCTGCATAACCCATGTGGTGTCTGCTGCCCCCATCAGACCATTTGAGCCGGAAATCTGGTCGAAGGGGTCAGACGCAGCCTGTTTACGCAGATGATGAATCAACAGAATGCAGATGCCGTACTTGTCTGCAAGGGATTTCAGCGCACTGACGTCCTTGTAGTTGCTGGCGTACATACTGCCGCTTTGGTCGCAGGAGCGCACTTTCTGCAAGGTGTCAATGACTACCAGCCCGGTATCCGGATAGTTATGAACAAAGTCCACAATCTGTTCCTCCAAGCCTTGCCCAATGCCCGGACATTCGGTTTGCAGGATCAGCCGCTTCGGGGTATCCTCGCTGCCTACAAGTCGGAACAGACGGTCTTGCAGGCGGTTGAGCGTGTCCTCCAACGAGAGGTACAGCACCGTGCGCGACTCAATTTCTCGCCCCCACACCGGCTTCCCCTGTGCGACCTGCAGACAAAGCCACAGTGTCAGCCAGCTTTTGCCCGCCTTGCTGGGACCTGCAAACAAGGCAAGGCCAGCCGGGAGCAGGCCGGGGATAATCCACTTGACCGGCGGCAGCGGCGTGGAGAGCAGTTCTTCTGCAGTGATTGTTTTCGGAAGTTTCGTAAAAGTCATTTGCATCATCCCTTCTTGTTTGGTATACATCTATTATCTCATAGTATCGTAATTTTGCGTGTAGTAAGTTTTACTCTCTAGTGTTAAGTTGTACGGCTCGCGCCGCCACACAGCCCCACAAACGCGCCAAGCGGCGGTTTTGCGGGTGATGTCGCGTCCGTGT
>ERZ838399.2466-NODE-2466-length-13829-cov-4.900319_pt1 | contig 13829 bp, 14 predicted proteins | sample MGYA00519683_ERZ838399 | MGnify/ENA primary metagenome ERZ838399 (study PRJEB31850, sample SAMEA3708833) | human gut metagenome | biome: human gut; feature: human-associated habitat; material: faeces | place: China | collected 2014 ...
CATCGACTCCATCTTTTACCCATGTATTCCTTATGAACGTAAAGAGTTCCCGGATGCAGGCAACAACTACAACTGCCCGATTGTTACTTCTTATGCAGAAAATATCAAAAACAACGTAGATGACATTACATCCGGAAAAGTAAAGTTATACAATCCATTCATGTCATTCGCAGATGAGGAAACTTTAACAAAACGTCTCGAAGAAATCATGAAAGAAGATTTTGATATTCCGGCTTCTGAAGTAAAAGCTGCTGTACACGTTGCATGGCAGGAACTTGCAAACGCCCGTAACGATATGCGCAAAAAAGGCGAAGAAACCATCCAGTGGTTAAAAGACAACAAACGCCGCGGTATCGTACTTGCCGGCCGTCCATATCATATTGACCCGGAGATCAACCACGGTATTCCGGAACTGATTACATCCTACGGATTTGCAGTTCTGACCGAAGATTCCATCTCCCATCTGCATCAGGTAGAACGCCCGCTGATCGTACTTGACCAGTGGATGTACCACTCCAGACTGTATGCAGCTGCAAATTATGTAAAAACGACCGACTTTTTGGATCTGATCCAGTTGAATTCTTTCGGTTGTGGACTGGATGCTGTTACCACCGATCAGGTCAGCGATATCCTGACTCATTCCGGCAAGATTTACACCTGCCTGAAGATTGATGAGGTAAACAACCTTGGCGCTGCACGTATCCGTATCCGTTCTCTCATCGCTGCCATCCGCACCAGAGAGAAAAATCCGAAAGAGCGCAAGATTGTTCCTTCCAGCTACCAGCGTGCCGTCTTTACAGAAGAAATGAGAAAGACGTATACAATCCTTGCTCCGCAGATGGCTCCGATCCATTTTGAACTGTTAGAGCCTGCATTTAAGGCTTCCGGTTACAACTTGGTCGTTCTCGGAAATGACAACAAAGCTGCTGTCGATGCAGGATTAAAATATGTAAACAATGACGCCTGCTATCCGTCCCTGATCGTTATCGGTCAGATCATGGATGCACTGCTGTCCGGCAAATATGATCTGAACCGCACCGCTATCTTTATGAGCCAGACCGGCGCCGTGCTTCCAACTATGTCGGATTCATCCGTCGTGCACTGGAAAAAGCCGGATATCCGCAGATTCCGGTTATTTCACTGAACCTGAGCAGTCTGGAATCCAACCCGGGATTTAAGCTGAATGCCTCTCTGATCCAGAAAGGTATGTACTGTCTGGTATTCGGTGATATCCTGATGCGCTGTATCTACGCAACCAGACCGTATGAAGCAGTTCCGGGTTCCACAAACGAACTGCACAAAAAATGGGTACAGAAAATTACAGACTTTGTATCTACCGATAAGCTCGTCAGTCATAAAAAGTATAAACAGTACTGTCGTGAGATGGTGCATGATTTTGATGTACTCCCAAGACTTGATATTCAGAAACCAAAGGTAGGTATCGTAGGAGAGATTCTGGTTAAATTTATGCCAATGGCAAATAACTACCTTGCTGATCTGCTGGAATCTGAAGGTGCTGAGGCAGTCATTCCGGATCTGCTGGACTTCTTCCTCTACTGCTTCTACAACAACAACTTCAAGACAGACGTCCTTGGATTCAAGAAATCTACCAAGACAAAATCAAATCTTGGTATCTGGGCAATTGAAAAACTGCGTGGAGTTGCGCATAAAGCATTGGAAGAAAGTAAGCATTTCACACCGCCGGCAAATATTTACGAGACTGCAAAAAATGCAGAATCCATTGTATCTCACGGTAACCAGACCGGTGAAGGATGGTTCCTGACTGGTGAAATGGTTGAGCTGATCAACTCCGGTGTCAATAATATTGTATGCTGTCAGCCATTTGCCTGCCTGCCGAACCATATTGTAGGTAAGGGTGTTATCAAAGAGCTGCGTCATCAGTATCCGATGTCCAATATCGTGGCGATTGACTTTGATCCGGGTGCCAGTGAAGTAAACCAGTTGAACCGTATTAAACTGATGCTGTCTACAGCGCAGAAAAATCTGAAAAAGTCACAGAAACAGGACGCGTAAAAGAATAGTTTCTTTTGTGGCTAAACTTTAGGGTATAGAAAGTGGGAGTGCTTCATTTTTCTCCGCGGCTAATAATCGCCTGCTGAGAAAAATGAAGCACTCCCACTTAATTTACACACGCAACTACGATACACTGTTTCATCTATTGTTTCGCATACAATAGTGCACTATCTGTAGTGTATTGGCATTTACTATTACTTTATATATACGTAAACGGCGCGCCCGGTGATTTTTTCTTGGAAAGCGATTGTTAGCTGACAAGACAAAAGCACCGGGCGCGCCTTCATTAAATTATATCTATTATTTAATTATTTCAGAAGATTTTCGCTTACGCGCTCAAGTTCTGCACGAATCTGAATATGCTGCGGACATGCTTCCTCGCATTTTCCACATTTTACACACTCATTTACACGTTTCAGTCCATGGCCACCTACCAGCCAGTTTTCCTGATGTACCGCCATATCTTTATCGCCGTACAAAGTCAAATAATTCATTGCTGTGAAGGAACCTGAAATACCAATCTGCATCGGACAGACTTTTGCACAGTAATTACAGGTTGTACATGGAATCAACGGAATTTTATTCAGTTCTTCCTGCGCCTGTTTTAAGGTCTGCAGCTGAGCATCATTTAATTCATTAAAATCTTTCATATAGGACAGGTTATCTTTCATCTGCTCTATGTTGCTCATACCGGATAATACGGTGATAACACCTTCTAAGTTTGCCGCAAAACGAACAGCCCAAGACGCAACAGATGACTCCGGTTCCGCATCTTTTAATACTTTTACTACGGATTCCGGCGGAGTTGCCAACATACCACCCTTTACAGGCTCCATGATGATGACTGGTTTGCCATATTTTCTTGCTACTTCATAACAGCCTCTGGACTGAATGGTCGGGTTCTCCCAGTCTGCATAGTTGATCTGAAGCTGTACAAATTCCATCTCCGGATGTTCTTTTAAAATTGCTTCCAGCTCTTCCGGTGTGGAATGGAAAGAAAATCCTACGTGTTTGATCAGACCTGCTGCCTTTTTCTCAGCCACCCAGTCCACATATCAAATTTGTCAAAATATTCGGTTCTTGCCTCACCCAGATTATGCAGCAGATAAAAATCAAAGTAACCTGCACCGGTCTGTTTTAAAGAGGTGTCAAACTGCGCATATGCTTCCTCTTTTGTCTTACAGTTGATCCATGCCGCATTTTTTGTCGCAAGCTGGTAGCTTTCACGTGGATAACGCTCTACCAATGCCTGACGGATGGCATCTTCGGAACCTGCGTAAGCCCATGCGGTATCAAAATAAGTAAATCCTGCATCCATAAACAAGTCTACCATCTCTTTGGTCTGCTCCACATCAATGACACCGTCTGTCTGCGGCAGACGCATCAGACCAAAACCAAGTTTTCGAATGTTTTCACCTAAATAACTCATAATCTCTTTTCCTCCTGCTATTTTTTATACACAAAGCTTCTCTTTCATCTATAACAAACATATCTGAATCACTGTAATTCATACAAATAGATAATGAATTTTATATAAAATTGAAACAGCTTTTATTTTTATATCAGATATGGTTGTATCAATATCATCAGATAGTTTTTACAATATTCCTGCGTGCGTTCCCTAAAACTGTACGCACCGTCGCTCATACACCAACAAAGCATTTCTCCATACAGAACATCCACCAGCATTTTTGCAAAGTCTTCCACCGGAAAATCTTTTTTCAGCAATCCACATTCTATACCATAGAAAAATAATTCCTGCATGTCTTTCAGATCTGCATGCAGCTTATTTTTGTCAAAGGAATCCGTCACCAGATTGGGATTTACCACGTTTTTCACCCATTCCTGTGCCATCTGCACACTTCCCTGCTCGATATAACCGGAAAAATTCACCATGTAAAATTCCAGTTTTTCTAAGAATGTGCCTTCCAATGACTTTGCCTGTTCCAGAATTTCCCCGAACATGCCTCGACTGAGTGCCAGTACGATATCTTCTTTTTTCTTAAAATACGTGTAAAAAGTGCCTTTGGAAACACCGGCAGTTTCTGTGATCTGTTCCACCGAAGTGTCATTTAATCCTTTTTCACAGATCAGCTTTTGCGCTGCCTCCATCAACTTTCGTTTTGTTTCCAAAGCTGCCAGTTGGCGATTGTTCATAATGATTTCCTCTCTTGTGATCGCTTTACTATACTTATTATATCTTTTCATTGACTGTCAGTCAATGAATTTTAAAACAGACTACAAAAAATATCCGCATCTTTTGACACGGACATTTTCTATATGACATTACATTATGCTTCTTTATTTTTTTCTGTATAATCTTCCATCTTTTTTTACAGAAACGCCAGTGGGCAAATGCTCTGGCGCAAACACCCGATTTACTTTTTGAATCAGCCCTGCGGATTCATCCATTTCAAGTTCTGCCACAGGTATGTTCTGATGCATAAAAATATATTCCATTGCGATATTCTCCCTCCTTTCACATTCGTCGTATTATTATTTGTTGTTACAATATCAGTAATGCGAAAGGGTGTCAATAAACCAATGATATACAGGCAGCTTTTCATTCTTGTTTAATATTTTTCACTTTTTGGAATTGAAAAACTGCCCGCATCGTCTGATACGGACAGCTTTTTTGTCTAGCACGTATTCTTTTTTGTAATCCCCTCCCATACTCGATTGATTATTTTTTTTAATGGGTATGCAATTTACTGTACGATTCCGCACTCCAGACACTCTTTTCCAATGAGCTGCACTGCATAGCGCTCCAGTTTGATACAGTCCGCTTTCGGGGCTCTTTTTCTTGTTTTTCCTAACATATAACACAGATATACTTTTCCGATCGTTATATTTTTATTTTGAAAACGAAATCCATATCGCTCCGGGTGCTTAATCGCATCGCAAAATCTGGCATAACACTTTGCATCCGCACGCAATGTTTCTCCGGCATTCTCATAAATCTGTCCTACCATACGGCTCATGCCATCCACATAGCATTCTACAAATTCATCATCCGTCAGTTTTTCATGCTCTGCAAGCTCCAGTTTTTCCCTTACTGCCTCACCAAACAGATGAATGTTCTGGTCAATGAGATCTACAAAATACTGATACGTGTTTTCCTTTTTTGATGCGAATATCATAGTGTGCCTCCTCATACGTCTTCTTTTTACTGGCAATTTTTATGTCAGAGCTACATGTTCCACATCACATATAGCCCTGATTATTTTTATATTGCCAGTGCACAAACTGAGATCAGTGTAGTTACGATCCAGCCAGATGCATAATATGCCATAAACTGTACACCGGTATGGATTCCATAATGGTTGTTTAAGAATCCACCAAATACACCGATTACCAATGCAGTGATAATACCAAATAAACCTGCCTCATGGAAAGCCAGCATACAAACCAGTCCCATAAATGCGCCGATCAGTGCCTCATGACTGATGGAACGGAACATCTTTTCAGACCACTTACGGGCTTTTTTGATTGCCATCGGATATGCAAACATACAACCGAAGATAATACCGATAAATCCGTAAATGAAGTAATCTGACATGGTCAGATAATCATGTAAATTAATCTGGTTGAATAACGGAGATGCCGGACCTAAGGCTACCGGACTCAGCGGCAAACCAAATGCAATCATCGGGATCAGAAGTTCTCCCAGATAAGTTGCATTGGAAACCGCATCCTGTACACCAAGGGTTGTGGTGACACGGTCAAATAACTCTTTCTTTCTGGATGCTACCAGCTCACCCAGCATAACCGTCATACCAACCGGGGAAAATGTAAATGTGCAGGCTGAAATTGCAGAACAGCCGGCAACGTAACCTATGGATGATTTACCAAAAAATTTAAATGGGTTCGGGAAAAATGGCATTTTTTCTTTGGAATCCGGTGCAAGCCAGATCTCTGTCGGTTTTTCCCTGCGGTTCTCCGCACGTTTTGCAGGAATCATAATGTTGAAGATTTCTGCGATCATCGGGCCAATCGTAATTCCCATGAAAATAGATGTAAATAATGTCTTACCTACCGCTTCTGTGGAAATTCTCTGTAAGCCCTGAATCAGGAATGCAAACGGAACCAGTGCTACCACTGCTCCGATCTTTGCCTGTGACATAAATGCGATAACGCATGCCGCAATGGTAAAAATCAGTCCACTGTACTGTGTGATAATGTCGCTTAACGGTGCCAGAATCTGTGCAAACAGAATGGCGATCGGTAAACCGATCAGGGATCCGATCATGGATCCGGCGGACATTTTTCGCATGGAAATATGCGGAATACCAAGTTTTTTACCGATGTTACTGTTTTCTACCATGGGTACTGCCATGGTGGAACCCGGAAGAGCCGCCATCGCTGTCGGTATCGTATGTGTGATCTGCATCGCAACCAAAATTGCGATAAACCATGCAAAAATAACAACCGGTTCAAATCCCATTAAGACAAGGATCAGGGTAATTGGTGCCATGGTCGCTGTCTCATCTGTACCAGGGATAATTCCGATAATGGAGAAGATGATTCCTCCGATAATTGAAACAATAATTGCCTGTATAATCAGCATGTTGTCTACCTCCTATGCATCTTTTTTGCTCTGACCTCCCGCCAGTTCTCTGTATTCCGGCTTGTAATTGTTTGCTCCTTCCGGAATCAGTGCCAACAGACCGTACAGTTCCAGATCTTCCAGTTCTTTGATTACATCCGGTCCGACCTTTGTCAGTGCCTCGCCTTCCTCTTCCGGTGTCATATGTGCGTATTCCAGTACTTCTGCAATATCTGTCGTACTGTCAAGTTCCGCAACAAGACGTTTCGGTCGGAAGGATTTCGCAGAGATTACGGCTGCAATAAAGCAGCCGGCAATCCCTACAAAAAGAGCATATCCTTTCGCAAGATTCTCTTCAATCGTTCCCATACTCATGAAGATCTTACGTCCGATCAGGTAGAAACACATGGTAAAAATAACCCCTAAGATAATCGATATCGCCAATTCCTTGATATTAACGGTATCTCCCCATACTTCCGTCAACACTTTTTCTTTTTTCTCAGGTTCAGTATTCATAAATACGCTCCTCCTGTATTTTTGTTTTATTTTCAATATGTCACATATTATTTGCTGTATTTTTCAAACAGTTCCTGTGCATATTCCAGACGAACTTTTTTCTCGGAAACCATCTGTTTTACAATTGCTTCCAAAACTTCGCCTTTTGCTCCTACAGTAGAAGCCAGATTTCTTGCATGCAGTGACATATGCCCTCTCTGGATGCCTTCTGTCGCAAGTGCTTTCATCGCTGCCATGTTATTTGCCAGACCAACTGCTGCAATGATCTGTCCCAGTTCTGCTGCTGTCTTAACGCCAAGCATTTTTACAGCTACCTGTGCGGTCGGATGAATCTTTGTCGCTCCACCTACTAATCCAACTGCCATCGGCATTTCGATTGTTCCAACCAGATCGCCGTTTGCATCTTTCTCCCAGGTTGTCAGGGAAGTATATCTGCCATTTCTGCTTGCATAAGCATGTGCGCCTGACTCAATGGCACGGGTATCGTTTCCTGTTGCCATAACAACCGGGATAATTCCGTTCATGATACCTTTGTTGTGTGTTGCTGCACGGTATGGATCTGCTGCTGCAAATGCATAAGCGTTCAACATCTTATCTACTACTTCCTCGCCGCCGATTGCCTCTTTTTTGAATACGGCACGGGCTGTTACCAGTCTGTGATCTGCAAGGTTGGATAAAATACGAAGCTCTGCGGTTCCACCAGTAATTTCTTCCAGGTATGGTGCGACTGCTTCTGCCATTGTATTAACTGCATTTGCACCCATTGCATCCAGTGTATCAACCAGCAGATGAACGATTACCATCGGACCAACCATAGAATCAATGACACGTACTTCTACCTCTCTTGCTCCGCCGCCAAATTTCACAAGTACCGGATCTTTCTCATTACACTTCTGGATAATCTCATCTTTGTGCTCCAGAATCATGCTCTTTGCTGCAAATGGTGTCGGAACATTCAGAAGCTGAATCTGGGAAATCATAACTGTTCCGGAAGAATGTGTCGTAAATCCACCGCCAACGCGTGCCATCTTTGCTGCGTTTGTGCAGGCTGCAACTACGGAAGGCTCCTCAGAAACCATCGGGATAACATAATCTTTGCCGTTGATCTGGAAGTTGATTGCCACACCAAGAGGAAGTGCAAAACGTCCGATTACATTCTCGATCATATGATCCGCCTTGTCCATATCCAGACTGTCCGCATCCTGCAGCACTTTCTGGTCTTCTTCTGTCAGATTTGCAAACTCTGCAACTTCTTTCATTCTGTCCTCAACTGATAATTTGAAAAATCCTGAATATTTACTTGTTTTCATTGTCTTATTCTCCTTTACCCTTACCGATACAAATTACTGATGTATTTCTCTCTATTTTCTAAAATTTATAAATGATTTGCTGTTTCTTGTCTCTTTCTCAAAACACACTATCGAATGGAACTTGTAAATGAACTTAATTCTCTTCCCAAAATACGTTCTACCATCGTTGCTATTTTATAACATTTCTGCTCATCAATACCAGTCTCAATTCCCATCTGGTTCAGCATTGTCACAAAATCACAGGTCTCTACCAGACCGGTTCTGCGTGTGTCAAAATAATAGTCTCCGATTCCTTTTACCGGAACGTTATCAACGATATTTGCCACCTGACCACCAATGCCACCCATGGAACAGTCAAACATTGTCACGCCGGCTTCCATTGCTGCATAGTAGGCTGTTAAGCCCATGCCTCTGATATCATGTACATGGAAACTGTGTGCAGACGTATCCGGATATTTGTCCAGTACAGTGGAAAAATATTCAAATACTTTCGCCGGATCTGCAATTCCATCCGGATCGGAATGCTCAATCTCATCAAATCCGATATCAAAACATCTGTCGCAGAATTCATATGCCTTTTCCAACGGCACTTCCCCCTGAATCGGACAGCCGAAAATGGTACCGATGTTTGCAAATACTTTTTTAACACCATGATCATGTAAAAACTTTACATTCTTTTCTGCTTCCGCAAACAGCTCTTCGTGTGTACGATTCATATTTTTTCTTGCATATGCTTCACTGGTTGCAAGCTGTCCGCATAAAACGCGGTCAATCTGTGCTCCGTCTTCCAGTGCCTGAACGGTACGCTCACATGCTTTTGTATTCAATGCCAGTACTGTGTACTCTACATTTTCATTCTTTGGCAGTCCCTTTAATACTGCCTCGATATCCTTAAACTGCGGAACATATTTGATATGACTGAAGGTTCCGACTTCGAACTTTGTAAATCCCGCGTCAATCAGTTTGTTTGCGATCCAGAGCTTTGCTTCTGTCGGTACAAACATTTCCTCATGCTGGAAACCATCTCTTAAAGTAACATCCATTACTTCCACTTTTTTTGGTAGTTTCATCTGTTCTTCTCCTTTTCTATCTTCCTGCAGGTTTGTGACCTATTATATTGCAAAGCCGATGCCAGTTTTGTTGTGATATCTGGCAAATATGTGATTTATGCTCATTTATGTTTGTTTTTTTAAAAAACAGGCAAAATCAATTCGCATTTCGTGTTTTTGGGATAAAAAAAGGAACATGACAATTCCATCATATCCCTTTCTAAACTATGTTCGTTTTTGTATAGTGTCATTTTTGGCACTTTCATTTTTATATATGGGTGCAACATTTGGCATATATGCCATTTATGGCACTATTCTGTTTTTTATGCATATTCTTTCAGCTCAAGATAATCCATACTCCGCCAGTTTCCGGTAAAACGTCCGTCTTGACACTTTCAATTCCTGAATTACTGCATTACGATTCCCCTGACATCTCTCCAAGGCCGCCGCGATCACATGTTTCTCGTAAGCCTCCACCTGTTCCTTCAGACTGTCAAAATGCATGCCGTCTTCCAGCATCGAAAGTTCCTTCGTCTGCGCATCCTGCTGCACGTTTTCTTCCGCAGCAACACCGGAAATATACTCCGGTAAATCTCCCGCACCAATGGAATCCGACATCGTCAGTACCACTGCACTTTCCACCACATTTCGCAGTTCTCGGACATTTCCCGGCCATTTATAATTCATCAGTGCCTGATACGCACTTTCTTTCATATGTTTTTCTTTCTGATATTTGTGATTAAACGTATCCAGAAATTCATTCGCCAGCAATATCACATCACTGCCACGTTTTCTGAGAGGCGGTATCTCAATGGAAATAACGTTCAAACGGAAATACAGGTCCATTCGAAAAGTTCCATCCTCGATCATCTGCTCTAACGGCTGATTTGTCGCGGCGATCACACGCACATCGATCGGCACACTTTTTTGTCCACCGACTTTTTCAATCTCGCCTTCCTGAAGTACACGCAACAGCTTTGCCTGCATTGCCATCGGCAGATCGCCGATCTCATCCAGAAAAATCGTTCCTCCATGAGCCAGCTCAAATTTTCCGGCGCGACCACCTTTTTTAGCCCCGGTAAAAGAACCTTCCTCATAACCAAACAATTCACTTTCGATCAGGGCTTCCGGAATTGCCGCACAATTCACCTTAATAAATGGCTGATTCCTTCTGGCACTGTTTTCCTGTACGATCTTGCAGATGACTTCTTTACCAGTTCCGTTCTCGCCACGAATCAACACTGACGCATCTGTAGACGCCACCATCATCGATTTTCGAATGCAGTTCAGATAGACTTCACTCTCACCGATAATATGATTCGTTTTCAAAAAATCTCTGGCACGGATCTCCTGATTGTATTCTTCTGCCACCTGAGAAATACGCTGCACCTCACTGGTCAGATGATTCAGCTCCGTAATATCCGTAAACAGAGAACACGCCCCTATGAACTCTCCCTGCTGATACAATGGAAACATATTTACCGATACATATTTCTGCACTGACTGAATCAACTGTTTTTCACGACGTTTTGGCTTCTGTGTTTCCAATACTTCCAAAAGAGCTGCATCTTTTTCAATCTGATTCATATAACGACCGATAATTTTTCCCGGCGCGACATTCAAAATATCCGAATAAGCTGGATTTACATAGAAAATCCGACTTTCTTTGTCCACCGCAATCACGCCAATACTCAGATGCTCCAGAATCTGAGCCATATCCAGCGTCTGATTCCACTGATAAATAAAACGCAGACGCTCCACCTGAATAGCTCCCAGCATTTCACCATTTTCATCCACAATACCGATATATTTTTCTTCTGTATTCAGTACGCGCTGATCAATATCCCGGATTCGAATTCCTGCTGGAAGAAAACTCTTTGTCTCAACATTCTTTCGATTCGGGTTCATAAAACGCGTAATTTCCATTGTTCCCACCAACTTTCTATCTTCTGCCTTTATTTTTAATCCACCTGTAGTGTTACCACAACTTCAACAGTCGAATTGCCTTCCCCGCCAGCTTATACGTCACGTTTTCCAATTCTTTTGACGCATTCTTCAGTTCCTTTCGAATTGGAATCCCCTGCGGGCAGTGCTGCTCACATTTTCCACATCCCACACACTGAGAAGCACTGGTCGGCGTCTGTCGGAAAATTGTACACTGCATATATCCCTTTCGCGCCGTCTTTTTATTCTCGCTGTAAATCAGATTGTAAAAACTGAAGGTACCCGGAATATCCACATTTTTCGGACATGGCATACAATAACCGCAACCGGTACATCCTATCTTCATACTGTGATTGATTGCATCCTTTAACTCATTGACAAACGCTGTCTCTTCCTCTGTAAAAGCTCCCGCCTTCGTTTCAGACGCAATCCGACAGTTTTCCTGCACCATCTCAATGGAATTCATGCCAGAAAGCACCGTTGTCACCTCCGGCTGGTTCCAAAGCCAGCGAAATGCCCACTCTGCTGCACTGCGTCCGGATGGATGTGCTGCCACCTTCTGTTTTGCTTCTTCCGGCAGCAGATTCACCAGCTTGCCGCCCCGCAGCGGTTCCATGATCATCACCGGAAGTCCCTTTGCCGCAGCATACTGTAATCCTTTTCGTCCCGCCTGACTGTTTTCATCCAGATAATTATACTGGATCATACAAAAATCCCAGTCATAGGCATCCACCAGCTCACAGAAATCCTTGGTATTGCCATGATAGGAAAATCCGATCCGGTGAATCTCCCCGGAAGCTTTCTTCTTCGCGATCCATTCCTCGATGCCAAGACCTTTTAGTTTTTCCCATGTTTCCAGATTGGTCAGCATATGCATCAGGTAAAAATCAATGTAAGTCGTCCGTAATCTGCGCAGCTGCTCCTGAAATGTCTTTTCCAAACCTGCCGCAGATTTGATCAGATAATGTGGCAATTTATCTGCAATGTAAATCTGCTCCCGGCAGTGATTTTTTTCAAAAACCTTTCCCATGGCTTCTTCGCTGCCACTATAAATGTAGGCTGTATCAAAATAGTTGACACCAAGTTTCATTGCTTCCAAAATCTCAGCTTCTGCTTTTTCCAGATTGATTTTTCCATTTTCTTTTGTAAAGCGCATGCAGCCATAAGCCAGCATGGATACTGGATTTTTTTCTTTGTCATATCGATATTGCATATTCATGCTCCTAATTTGCAAGTGATTCGCTAGTTTGTTTATCTTTCTTTTCTATATATTCTGAAGTACAATTCGTAATTACACACAACTCACGTTTCTGTAGAATCATATTCCATAATTCCTTTTTTAACAGAATTATACTTACTTCTTCTGATTTCCATAATACGGAATCGCAATTTTTCGCAGCAACCGTTCAAATCCATTCCAGGAAAGTCCCAGTGTCAGTCCCACCGAAATCAGCAGCTGCCAGCCAATCTTATTAAATATCCAATCATTAAACGGCGTATACATCAGAATCAGAATTACAATCGTATGTAGCAGATATACACTTAATGTATTTTTTCCGATGACTTCAATCACCGGAATCCGTCTGGTCGGCACCCACACGATCAAAACCCAGATCCACAAAAAGGCGATAATCCATGCCAGGATTCGTGTATACCAGGTATATACACCTCCATCAAAGCTTTCCGTTCCCCAAAATAACTTTCTTGTGCTCAGTCTGCTGACCAGAATAAATCCCATAATAATTCCAACTGCAAGAAACGCTGTTGCAATTTTTGCCTCTTTCGGATTTTTCTGTTTCCCATATCGAAGGAAAAATCCACCGTCTTTTTCATAATATCCCGCCAGGAAAAACGGTAAAAAGTTCATAATTCTGGACATTGCCATAAAGTTCTCCGTATCCGGATTGTAACCGATCACAATGCCAAGAATCATAGATAAAAGCAGATATGCCACCCGGTGCTGTTTGTTTTTCGTGTCAAATACCGGCAACAAAAGCTGGTAAATGATCATGGCCATCAGATACCACAACGTCCAGCGCGGTGTAAAAAACTGCATATCGATTTTCACCGGATGTCCCCACTGAATACTGTCCAATATGAAATCCAGCAAAAAACGAAGCAGCTGAAATACGATATACAGCGGAAAAATCCTTGATAAAATCTTCTTTGGTTCTACTTTTGCAAAATACCCGGATACAAATATGAACGCCGGCATATGAAAACTGAATATGATTTTATAAATAACATCTACTTCCGGCGTATCCGCAAAGGTACTGATCATGTGCCCGAATACTACCAGAAAAATCAACAAAGCTTTTATATTATCAAAATGATAATTTCTTTCTCCTGCTATGTCTGTTCACTCCTGTTCCTTCTATAAAAATAACATCTTCAAGAATGCTCCGGCATTCTTGTTGCGAGGTGCGCGTC
>ERZ838399.2470-NODE-2470-length-13819-cov-9.397849_pt1 | contig 13819 bp, 8 predicted proteins | sample MGYA00519683_ERZ838399 | MGnify/ENA primary metagenome ERZ838399 (study PRJEB31850, sample SAMEA3708833) | human gut metagenome | biome: human gut; feature: human-associated habitat; material: faeces | place: China | collected 2014 ...
GCGGAATGTCAGAATACCGTCTGGTAATGAAAGGCGTGGTCAAGACCTTCCCCGGTGTCAAAGCCCTGGATCATGCTCAGCTGGAGCTCCGTCCCGGCAAAGTCATGGCTCTGATGGGTGAAAATGGCGCCGGTAAGTCCACTCTGATGAAATGTATGTTCGGCATTTACAAGATGGACGAGGGCGAGATCGAATACGAGGGGCAGAAGGTAAACATCCCCACCCCGCTGGATGCACTGGACCGCGGCATCGCTATGGTGCATCAGGAGCTGCAGCCCATTCCGGCCCGTACCGTGGCTGAGAATATCTGGCTGGGGCGCTACCCCACCAAGAAATACGGCATCGTCACCGTTGTGGATCATGCCAAAATGTACAAGGATACCGATGAACTGCTGAAGAAACTGAAGCTGGACATCGACCCCCATGCAAAGCTGGGTTCCCTGAGCATCGCCCAGATGCAGATGGTGGAAATTGCTAAAGCTGTTTCCGCCAACTGCAAGGTGCTGATCCTGGACGAGCCCACCTCCTCTCTGACCGCAAACGAGGTCGAGAGCCTGTTCCGCATCATGCGGGAGCTGAAGGAGCAGGGCGTTGCGCTGGTCTACATCAGCCACAAGATGGACGAGATCAAGGTCATCGCAGACGAAGTTACCATCATGCGCGATGGCCAGTACATCGGCAAGTGGGACGTTGCCAACATGACCAAGGAAGAGATCATTGCAAAGATGGTCGGCCGTGAGCTGTCTAACCTGTTCCCCCCGCTGGAGAACGTGCCCTCGGACGAGGTCATGATGAAGGTGGAGGACTTTACCTCCATCCATCCCCGTTCCTTCCGTCACTGCAGCTTTGAGCTGAAAAAGGGTGAGATCCTGGGCGTTGCCGGTCTGGTGGGCGCTCAGCGTACCGAGCTGATGGAAGGCATCTTCGGCCTGCGTGCCCATACCTCCGGTAAGGTGTGGATCAAGGGTGAAGAGGTCAACATCAAGCAGCCCCGCGACGCCATTCAGAAGAGCGTTGCTCTGCTGACCGAGGACCGCCGTGCTACCGGCATTCTGGGCGTGCTGAGCGTTGCCGATAATATCTCCATCGCTTCCTTGGATGCCCTGCGGAAGGGCCCCATCATGCTGGACAACCAGAAGATCCTCGATCTGGTGGCAACCAACAAGGAAAAGATGGCCATCAAGGTACCCAGCCCCAAGACCCAGATCAAGAGCCTTTCCGGCGGCAACCAGCAGAAGGTGCTGATCGCCCGCTGGCTGGCCAACAACCCCGATGTGCTGATCCTGGACGAGCCCACCCGCGGCATCGACGTCGGTGCCAAGTACGAGATCTACTGCATCATTGCCGAGCTGGCCAAGCAGGGCAAGAGCATCATCATGATCTCCTCTGAAATGAGCGAGATCATTGGTATGTCCAACCGTGTCATGGTCATGTGCGATGGCCGTATCACCGGCTTTATCAACGGTAAGGATGCCACGCAGGAGAACATCATGGCGCTGGCTACCCAGTTCGAGACCGCACCTGACGCAGCTGCGGCAAATCAGTAATTAAGGAGGCTGTCTATCGTGGAAGCTACCAAAAAATTGAATGGCAAGGCTGTGGGCAAGTGGCTCAGCAACAATGCCATTATCATGATGATGCTGGCCGTCACCCTGATCGTTGGCATCATTCACCCCAACTTCTTCTCCGGCACCAACATGATCAACCTGTTCAAGAACGTGTCCATCCGCTACATCATCGCGCTGGGCATTTCCGGCTGCCTGATCACCACCGGTAACGACCTGTCCGCTGGCCGTCTGGCCGGTTTTGCCGCCTGCCTTGCCTGCATTTTTGCGCAGACCGAAGGCGCTTCCGGCAAGTTCTACCCCAATATGCCCACCCTGCCCACCCCCGTGGTGTTCGTTCTGGTCATTGCCATCTGCGCCATCGTGGGTCTGTGCAACGGTCTGGTGGTCAGCTACCTGAAAGTGCAGCCCTTTATTGCTACCTTGGGTATGCAGCAGGTGGTCTACGGTATCTGTCTGGTGTACACCGGCGGTACCCCCATCGGCTCCCTGAACTCCAACTTCACCGCACTGGCAAAGGACACCCTCCTTGCTGTTCCTGTGCTGATCTGGATCGCCCTGATCGTGGCTGTCTGCTTCTGGTTCCTGTACAACAAGACCCGTCACGGCAAGTACATGTACGCCATCGGCGGCAACGAGGCTGCTGCTGAGGTGGCCGGTGTCAACGTTTACGCCACCAAGATCCGCATCTACATCCTGGCTTCCTGCATGTTCGGTCTGGCAGGCTGCCTGCTGGCTGCAAAGTCCGGCGGCGCATCCGTCAACACTGCACAGGGCTATGAGCTGGATGCCATTGCGGCTTCTACCATCGGCGGCGTTTCCACCACCGGCGGTGTCGGCACCGTGCCCGGCATTCTGGTCGGCGTTCTGGTCTTTGAGCTGATGAAGGTCGCTCTGCAGTTTATGAACGTCAACTCCTCTTACACCTATATCGTCCAGGGCCTTGTCATTATCGTGGCTGTGGCCATCGATATCCGTAAGTACCTGGCAAAGAAGTAACTCCCCATTCGCATACAGAGAAGCCCTCCGCCGGGAGAACCGGCGGGGGGCTTCTGCTGTTATTTCCCCAGCTGTCGCTGCTGCAGGCGGTACTGGCGGGGTGTCAGCCCTTCCTGCCCTCCGCGTTTTCTCGCCCACTCTCCGAAAAAAGTTGGAGAACTTTTTCTTTTTCGTTGAATTGCACAAGAACTTACCTCCTTGTTTGGCGGTTACGTTGAATTTGTGAACGTTCTTTGAATTTTGATATTTTCCTTCGATTTATTATTACACAGCTTCCGGGGAAGTGGTATACTACAAGCCAGAAACAGTGCTGTTAAGTTCGGAAAACAAAGATCGTTGAATGAGGTGTGTCTTATGAGCGTTTACGAAAAAATTTCCGGTTTTGCGGATGAGATCAGCCAGGACTTTGACCAGCAGCTCAAAACGGTGACGGATCTGGGGATGAAGTATATCTGCATCCGCAGCGCCGAGCACAAGGGCATTGCCGATTACACCCCTGAGGAAGTACGTACCGTTCTTCTGCCAAAGCTGCGGGCCGCTGGTGTGGGCGTTTCCAGCCTGGGTACGGCCATCGGCAAGGTGGAAGTGGACGATGAAGAGGGCTTTGCCAAGCAGCTGGAGCAGCTGGAAACACTCTGCGAAACGGCCAAGCTGCTGGACTGCTCCTTCATCCGGATGTTCAGCTTCCTCATCCCCAAGGATGCCGATGCAGACCGCTATACCGATGTGGTGCTGGATAAGCTGCGTCAGTTTATCCGGATCGCGGAGAAGCATGATGTTGTCCTGCTCCATGAAAATGAGAAGGGCATCTACGGAGACACCGGTGCCCGCTGCAAATTGCTGTTCGACCGGCTGGCCTGCCCCCACTTCAAGGCGGCGTTCGATTTTGCCAACTTTGTTCAGTGTGAGCAGGACACCGCGGAGTGCTGGGAATTGCTCCATGACCAGATCGCTTATATCCACATCAAGGATGCTCTGCCCGGCTGCCTGCTGAATGTGCCCGCAGGCACCGGACTTGGCAAGATCCCTGAGCTGCTTCGCCGGGCTTTCTGCGAGGAGGGCTACCACGGCTTCCTGACACTGGAGCCCCATCTGGCGATGTTTGATTTCTTTGCACCAGGAGCAAAAGGCGGTGAGAGCCAGAAGCTCCAATTTGAGAATAACCCGATCGTCGAGAAGATGAAGTCCGAGATGGCCGAGCCGGGCCGCCCCAAGGACGGCGCAGAAGCTTACGCCACCCAGTATCATGCACTGGTCGAGATCCTGAATCCCATTCTCAATTGATATCCACTCTCCGTTTACCCATAAACTGCCACAGCAGAAGCCCCCTGCCGGGAGAACCGGCGGGGGGCTTCTGCTTTTTGCGGCAAAAAAGCTGGGCCAGATGCTGTCAGCAGCTTTTCATTTGGAATAGGGCAATATTTTTGCGGCTTGTCAGTCACTGGCAGGCCGCTTTTTTCTTTGTCAAAGGCAGTTTCGTGGAAATGACCGAAAGAGGATACCTGATTTGTGAATATTGACAAAAGTTTTCAAAGTACTTGATTTTAATTTAGGGGGGGGGGGTATAATGAAATGACAAGAAATTCCTTTGAGAACAAAGCACTCAGCAACCTGGCTGAGACCTGCAATGCGGAAAATGGAACCTACAGGGGAGGTGACAGTGCGGTAGGAATCTGGAGGGTTCCTTGCGGGGAATCCGTTGCAAAAATGCAAATAGCGATGAAAGGAATGAAGAGAGTTGAAACAGAAAAGTCAAAACCGGTTTTTGGCGGCCCTGCTGGCAGTGGCAATGATGCTTCAGATGCTTCCCATGCTGGCTTTTGCGGAGGACGCACCCGACGCGCATGCGGTAAAGATCGACGGTAAGGAGGGGAGCTATGCGAAATTGGAGGATGCTGTGAGAGCGGCATCGAGCGGTGATACCATCATCCTTGGCGAGGGCAATTATACACTGTACAAGATCTCCAGCGAGGGTATGACCAAGGGAAAAAACCTGACCTTTGTGGGTCAGGGGCCTGACAAAACGGCCTGGAATATCGGTGCTGAGGTGCCGAACCCGGAGTATTATGGCACAGAGTATAACGGCGATTACAGCTTTGATGGTGCCGGAACAGTCACCTTCAAAAATATGACGCTTCGCTCCGGTGATAAAGATTATCTGGGCTTCATCCGTATTGACAATACAGTGGTAGAAAACTGCGTCATCAACGGCGAGACCTTCTACTGGGGTTATAAAAGTGCAGTGTTCACTAATACGACCTTCAATGCTCCAGATGGACGATATGCACTCTGGACGTATAGCTCCCCGATCATGACATTTGATACCTGCACCTTTAATGCAAGTGGAAAGGTAATCAATGTTTACACGGATTTCAGTGCAGGAAAACATGACATCACGGTTAACTTTAACAACTGCACCGTGAATTCCTCCACTTTCTTCCTCTATAAACAAGCGCTGAACATCAATGACAGCAACATGGGCAGCTATAAGTACATCATCAACATCAATGATCCCCAGACCGTCACGGCTGTCCGGGATACAACGACCTGCTCGCAGGTGTTCGGTTTTGGCGGTAAAAAGGACAACAATAGTGGTCGGACAGAGGTGTACTGGAACAATAGTGTGGAGCCGGTCTGGAAAGATGGCAAGATGCAGACACACTCCTATACCGATGGTGAGCATGACAATGCTTTTACCACCAGCTATTCGGAGTGGGAAACAATCGATGCACGAAATGAGTGGCGGGATGTAACGAAGACCTGCGATTACTGCGGCTGGTCGGAAACACAGAAGGAAATTGCCAGTGTATACCGCCTCCAGTACAACCTGAATGGAGGCGATGGCGACGAAACTGCCTACGAAGATGCTTTTTCCCATGAAAAGGAGAGCGTGAAGCTTGCAGCAGCTCCCACACGAGAAGGCTACCAGTTTGCTGGATGGCTGAGCCTTAAAGGTAAGCTCTATAACGCCGGGAGTGAGCTTGTCCTGACGGGTGATGAGGTGTTTACTGCACAGTGGAAGAAGGATGAGCCTGTCGTCAATCATACCCTGACCGTGACCGGCGGCACCTTTGCTGTGAAAAACGGCGACATTGATGTGACCGATACACTGGAAACCAGCACCGATGAGACCAGCGGCAAGCAGACCTGCCTTGTGCCGGATGGTGCAGAAGTCACCGTGACGCTGGACCAGACGAAGGTTCCCGAGGGTATGGTGTTTGATCTCTGGTCTACCGGCAATTTTGACCTGCCGCTGGATCAGGATTACAAGGCTGAGGCCATTACCTTTACCATGAATGGTGATGTGGATGTGGCTGCACAGTACCGCAGCGCTGACATTGAGGATGGTTCTGATGTTGTTGGCCCCATCATTGTCGGTACGGCTGTTGTGGCTGGCGGCGCACTGGTCGGCTACACGCTGGGCACCGATCTTGTGGGCAAGATGTGGGGTCTGCCTTACTTCCCCAGCAACCGCAGTGCTCTTGCAATGATGCTGTGGGAGGATGCAGGCAAGCCTATGCCGGAATCTGAGATCCTCTACCCCGATGTTGGCCAGGAAGAACAGGATATGGATCTGCAGCATGCTGCCCGCTGGGCCATGGAGCACGACCTCCTGCCTGACCTGAACGATCAGGATGCAGAGCTGCCCCCTGAACAGGTGAAGTTCTATCCGGACAACATGGTTACCAAGATCAGCGTGCTGCGTGCTTGGAAGAAGGCACAGGACCTCAAGCAGAATGCGCAGTAAAATTTGACATTCTCTGATATATCCCAAACACAGCAGGAGCGCCCCGCCGGTATGACCCGGTGGGGCGCTCCTGCTGTTTCTCTGTTAAGCTTCAGGAAAGGGGAACACAGCCCACTCAGCGGCCCACGATGAGGTCGCGGCGGCAGCGCAGGCCGACCGTCAGGAAAGCGCTGCCGCCCAGCTGCCGGAGCACCACCCGCTGGGTGTCGGTCTGGCCCTCGCACAGCAGGGAAAGGTTCAGGGTGGTGGAACCCTTCTCGGTGGTGAGCACCAGCGTGGATACGCCCTGTTCCATCAGGGTCTTCATGTCCTGAATGGTGGTGCGGAAGGTGGCGGCACAGTCCGGCACGTCCAGCGTCAGGACCCGGCCCTCCTGCCGGGCGGTGTAAAGGACCTGACGGCCCAGCAGGCCCTTGACGGTGTAACGGGCTTCGGTGGTCTTTGCCTCGTCAGCGGAGATCAGCATGATGTCGCCCTGGATGGGGTCACCCTCCGGTGCGCCGTAGCCGCCGTAGGCGGGGTCGGTCTCGCCCACGGCAACGTCGCCGCTGTGCAGCGCGATCTCACCCTGAAGCATCACGCTTTCGTCCTGCGGGGGCAGATAGCCTGCAACAACAGTGTCATCGGCGGCAGCTGCAGCGGCAGGCTCTTCGGCAAATGCGCCGACACTCATGGGGATGGCAAGGGACAGCACCAGGGCTGCGGCAATGGCCTGACGGCCCAGCATGGTATTCAGAATCTTCATAAGAAATATACCTCCTGTACTATGGACGAAAAACCGCCCGTTCTGTAATGAATACGGAACGGGCGGCTTGTTTATTGCAGGGGGGTAAAAATTATTCCTCCCGGTTCAGGATCTCCATGAATTCGTCGCCGGTGATGGTCTCCTTCTGGTACAGATACTGGGCCAGCTCATCCAGCTTTGCGCGGTTGTCGGTCAGGATCTGCACAGCCTTGGCGTGCTGGGCCTTGACCAGCTCCACCACCTTCTGGTCGATCTCACACTGGGTCTGGGCAGAGCAGGCAAGGGAAGTGTCGCCGCCCAGATACTGGTTGTTGACAGTCTCCAGTGCCACCATGTCAAACTCATCGCTCATGCCGTAGCGGGTCAGCATGGCGCGGGCCAGCTTGGTGGCCTGCTCGATATCATTGGAAGCGCCGGTGGTGATGGAGTGGAACACCACTTCCTCGGCGGCACGTCCGCCGGTGAGGGTGGCGATCTTGTTTTCCAGCTCCTCTTTGTTCATCAGGTAGTGGTTGCCCTCGTCCACCTGCATGGTGTAGCCCAGAGCACCCGAGGTGCGGGGGATGATGGTGATCTTCTGCACGGGGGCGGAGTGGGTCTGTTTAGCGGCGACCAGAGCGTGGCCGATCTCATGGTAGGCTACGATGCACTTTTCGTGATCGGTCAGGATGGAGTTCTTCTTCTGGTAGCCTGCAATGACCACCTCGATGCTCTCCTCCAGGTCGGATTGGGTTACGCTCTTGCGGCCTGCACGGACGGCACGCAGCGCGGCCTCGTTGACAATGTTGGCCAGCTCGGCACCGGACGCGCCCGAGGCCATCCGGGCCACGGTGGTAAAGTCGATGCCCGGGGCCAGCGCGACCTTTTTGGCGTGGACCTTCAGGATCTCCTCGCGGCCCTTGAGGTCGGGCAGCTCCACGGGCACCCGGCGGTCAAAGCGGCCGGGGCGGGTCAGGGCAGGGTCAAGGGATTCGGGACGGTTGGTGGCGGCCAGAATGATGACACCGGTGTTGCCCTCAAAGCCATCCATCTCGGTCAGCAGCTGGTTCAGGGTCTGCTCGCGCTCATCATTGCCGCCGTACTGGCCACCGCTGCGCTTTTGGCCAATGGCATCGATCTCATCAATAAACACGATGCAGGGTGCTTTCTCCTTGGCCTGCTTGAAGAGGTCGCGTACTTTGGAGGCACCCATGCCCACGAACATCTCCACAAACTCGGAGCCGGAAATGGAGAAGAAGGGCACGTTGGACTCACCGGCCACAGCCTTGGCCAGCATGGTCTTGCCGGTGCCCGGAGGGCCCACCAGCAGGATGCCCTTGGGCATCTTGGCACCAATGCTCTCATACTTGCTGGGGTCGTGCAGATAGTTGACAACTTCCTGTAAGTTTTCCTTGGCCTCGTCCTCGCCGGCCACATCCGCAAAGCGGATGCCTGCCGTGGACTGCACATAGACCTTGGCGTTGGATTTGCCCATGCCGCCAAACATCATGGAGCCCGGGCCGCCGCCGGCCTTTTCCATCAGCTTTTTGTTCATCTGGTTGCCGATGGCCGAGAACAGGATGATGGGCAGGACGAACCAGATCAAAAAGCTCAGTACCGGCGAGGACTGTTCCACGATCTCACTGGAGAAGGTGGCTCCCGCATCGTACAGCCGCTCGGTCAGGCCGGTGTCGTTCATCAGGCCGGTCTTGTAGACCTGCGTCTCGTCCTTATCGGTAAAGATGATCTGGTTGGATTCAATGTCCACCCGGCCGATGTTCTTTTCCTCGGTCATGGTCATAAAGGTGCCGTAGTCCACCTCTTTGATCTGGCGCTCCTCCATCCACGGCAGCAGCACAAAGTTGAGGAGCAGCAGCATCAGCAGCACGATGGCATAGTAGATCGCCAACGGCTTGCGCGGTGTCTTGACTTCTTTCATAGGATTTCCTCCTTAGTAGGCTTTGTCTCTACCCCAAAGCATAGCACGACTGATTTTAAGAAACCAGCCTTTTGAGGGCTTGTTTCCAAAAACTTCCCAGATTCTTAACAAACCTAGCATCAGGGCCAGCGGGTAGTACCCACGCAAGTGAAACGGGCCATTCCATCGCCCGCCCTATTGCCTGCGGCAACAGGGTCCCACCCCAGCGGACACTTGCTTAGGGTACCACCCGCCGCCCCTGACCATACGCTTGGTGCAAAATTTGGAAAATTGTGCCGCCACTGATGTGAATTTGTTTCATTTTTGATATGAGAAAAACTTCTTGACAGCAAATCCGGTGTTTGGTACAATAAGCTCACTTTGAAACACAAAGACCAAATGCGTTGACGGGGAAAAAACGATCTTCTTCTGCTTCAGAGAGCTGCCGGGCGGTGCAAGGCAGTGCGGAGGGTTTCGGCTACTGGCCCCTGAGCGGCAGAGCTGAACGGAGAGTAGGCTCTGACGGATGCCCACCGTTACCGGGGCAGCGATTCGCCGCCAAAAGCTGATCGTGTGAGTGGCTGGTTTTCCAGCAAAGAGAGTGGTACCACGGGTGCTCTGTTAGAAAAAATGACAGGCCCTCGTCTCTCAAGGCTTATCGCCTTGGAGACGAGGGCCTTTTACTTTAATTTTAAGTAAGTGTAGGATCTGGAGGAAACGAGAATGATGGACGCAACCAAGTACGCACCGGGATATTACCCTGTCCCCGCCGGTTATGACAGCTGGGTGAAGAAGGATCACATTGAAAAGGCCCCGGCCTGGTGCAGTGTGGATCTGCGCGACGGCAATCAGGCTCTGATCGTGCCCATGAGCCTGGAGGAAAAGTTGGAGTTCTTCCAGATGCTGGTAAAGATCGGCTTCAAGGAGATCGAGGTGGGTTTCCCCGCCGCCAGCGATACCGAGTACGAGTTCCTGCGTACCCTGATCGAGAAAAACATGATCCCGGAGGACGTGACCGTGCAGGTGCTGACCCAGTGCCGCGACCACATCATCCGCAAGACCTTCGAGGCCGTCAAGGGCGCTCCCCGGGCGGTCATCCACTTCTACAACTCCACCTCTGTGGCCCAGCGCGAGCAGGTGTTCCACAAGAGCAGGGAAGAGATCAAGAAGATCGCCACCGACGGCGCAAAGCTGGTCAAACAGCTGAGCCAGGAGTACGAGGGCAACTTCCTGTTTGAGTACAGCCCCGAGAGCTTTACCGGCACCGAGGTGGACTATGCTGTGGAGGTCTGCAACGCAGTGCTGGACATCATGCAGCCCACCCCTGACCGCCCCATGATCATCAACCTGCCTGTCACGGTTGAAATGAGTATGCCCCATGTTTACGCCAACCAGATCGAGTATTGCGACAAGCACCTCAAGTACCGCGACAGTGTGATCATCTCCACCCATCCCCACAACGACCGCGGCACCGGTGTTGCCTGCGCCGAAATGGCCGTTCTGGCCGGTGCTCAGCGGGTGGAGTGCTGCCTGTTCGGCAACGGTGAGCGCACCGGCAATGTGGATGCCGTGACTCTGGCCATGAACCTGTACAGCCACGGCGTAGACCCCAGACTGGACTTTTCCGATATGCCCGCCATCTGCGCTACCTATGAGCGCGTGACCCGGATGCACATCTACGAGCGCACCCCCTATGCCGGTCAGCTGGTGTTTGCAGCCTTCTCGGGCAGCCATCAGGATGCCATTGCAAAGGGCATGGCCTACCGCAAGGAGCGGGGCGAGCATCGCTGGACCTGCCCCTACATCCCCATCGACCCCCACGATATCGGCCGCACCTATGATGCCGATGTCATCCGCATCAACAGCCAGAGCGGCAAGGGCGGTATCGGCTTTGTGCTGGAGCAGAACTACGGCTACAACCTGCCCCCCAAGATGCGCGAGGTGCTGGGCTACAAGGTCAAGAGCGTGTCCGACCACAGCCACAAGGAGCTGAGTGCAGGCGAGGTGCTCCGCATCTTCGAGGAGAGTTTCCTCAACCGTGAAAAGCCACTTCGTGTGGTGGAGGCTCACTTTGCACAGGTCAACGGCATTACCGCCACGGTCACCCTGAACCTGAACGGCCAGCGCAAGGTGGTCACCTCGGTGGGCAATGGTCGTCTGGATGCTGTGGCCAACGCCATCCAGAGCGCCACCGGGATGGACTTCCATCTGGAAAGCTACTCGGAGCACAGCCTGGACGAGGGCAGTACCTCCCGTGCAGCTTCCTATGTGGGCCTTGCCTGGGGGGATGGCAGCATGACCTGGGGTGCCGGCACCGACACGGACATCATCGTTGCCGGCATCAAGGCGCTGGTGAGCGCGATCAATAATAAGTAACTCCCTCAGTCACGGCGCAGCCGTGACAGCTCCCTCGGAGAGGGAGCCTTAAAGCCTCCCTCCTTGAGGGAGGTGGCATCGCCGCAGGCGATGACGGAAGGAGTTTGTCAACAGTATAAAAGGAGAGTATCACCATGGGAATGACTCTGACGCAGAAGATTCTGGCCGCACATGCGGGCTTGCCGGAGGTCAAGGCAGGCCAGCTCATCAATGCCAGGCTCGATATCGTGCTGGGCAACGATATCACCACCCCGGTCGCCATCAACGAATTCGAGAAGGCGGGCTTTGACGGCGTGTTTGACAAGGCGCACATCGCCATCGTGCTGGATCACTTCGTCCCCAATAAGGACATCAAGAGCGCCACCCAGTCCAAGCAGTGCCGCGAGTTTGCCAACAAGTATGATATCCTCAACTTCTACGATGTGGGTCAGATGGGTGTTGAGCATGCCCTCCTGCCCGAAAAAGGCATCGTGACCGCCGGTGACTGCATCATCGGTGCCGACAGCCACACCTGTACCTACGGTGCACTGGGCGCATTCTCCACGGGGGTGGGCTCCACCGATATGGCCGCCGGTATGGCCACCGGCATGGCATGGTTCAAGGTGCCCTCTGCCATCAAGTTTGTGCTCAAGGGAAAGTTCAGCCCCCGCGTATCCGGCAAGGACCTGATCCTGCACATCATCGGCATGATCGGTGTGGACGGGGCGCTGTACAAGTCGATGGAATTCACCGGCCCGGGCGTGGCTTCCCTGACCATGGAGGATCGCCTCTGCGTCTGCAACATGGCCATTGAGGCCGGTGCCAAGAACGGCATCTTCCCTGTGGACGAGGTCACAAGAGCGTATCTGAACGGCCGCAGCCAGCGCACCCCGGTCTACTACGAGGCTGACCCGGATGCCGAATACGAAAAGACCATCGAGATCGACCTGGACAAGCTGGAGCCCACGGTCAGCTACCCCCATCTGCCGGAGAACACCCACCCCGCCAGCGAGGGAAAGGACATCCGGATCGATCAGGTGGTCATCGGCAGCTGCACCAATGGCCGTCTGGAGGATATGGAGGCCGCTTACAACATCCTCAAGGGCAGACACATTGCCAAGGGCGTGCGGGGCATCATCATCCCGGCCACCATGGCGGTTTATAAGGAGTGCATCCTGCGCGGCTGGACCGAAGCCTTTATTGATGCGGGCTGCATCGTGTCCACCCCCACCTGCGGCCCCTGCCTGGGCGGCTACATGGGCATCCTGGCCGAGGGGGAGCGCTGTGTCTCCACCACCAACCGCAACTTTGTGGGCCGCATGGGCCATGTCAGGAGCGAAGTCTATCTGGCAAGCCCGGCCACTGCCGCTGCCAGCGCCCTGACCGGCTATATCACCGACCCCCGCACGGTCTGATCGAAAAGGAGAAACAACGATGAACGCAAAAGGTTCTGTTTTCAAATACCCGGATAACGTGGATACCGATGTCATCATTCCGGCCCGTCACCTGAACACCCAGGACCCCAAGGAGCTGGCCAGCCACTGCATGGAGGACATCGACAAGGACTTTGTCCGGAACGTCAGGGACGGCGATGTTATGGTGGGCGGCTGGAACTTCGGCTGCGGCTCCTCCCGTGAGCACGCCCCCGTGGCCATCAAGGCCGCGGGCATCTCGGTGGTCATTGCCAAGAGCTTTGCCCGTATCTTCTACCGCAACAGCATCAATATCGGCCTGCCCATCATGGAGTGCCCCGAGGCTGTGGATGCCATCAGCGCAGGGGATACCGTCAGCGTGGATTTTACTACCGGCCTCATTACCGATGAGACCACCGGCAAGACCTTCCAGGCGGAACCCTTCCCGCCGTTTATCCAGAAGATCATTGCCGACGGTGGCCTGATGAAGTCCATCAAAAATAAGAAGTAAGGAGCTTTCCCATGGAAAAAAACATTGCTGTCATCTGGGGCGACTGCTCCAGCCCCGAGATCGTGAAGCAGACCCTCCGCGTTCTCGATAAGGTGGCCGAAAAGTACGGCCACACCTTCCACTACACCGACGCTGCGATGGGCGGCGAGGCCATCGACAAGTACGGCGACCCGCTGCCCCAGCATGAGCTGGACAAGTGCCTCGCGGCCGACAGCGTCCTTCTGGGCGCAGTGGGCGGCCCCAAGTGGGAGGGTCTGCCCGGTGAGCAGCGCCCTGAAAAGGGTCTGCTCCGCCTCCGCGCCGGCATGGGCCTCTACTCCAATAACCGCCCGGCCAGGATCTGGCCCCAGCTGGCCCCGGCCAGCCCCCTCAAGCCCGAGATCGTGGCAAAAGGCATCGACTTCATCATCGTGCGTGAGCTCATCGGCGGCGTCTATTTCGGCAAGCACGAGACTTACACGCTGGAAAACGGCGAGAAGCAGGCGGTGGATTCCATGCCCTACGCGGAGCACGAGATCGAGCGCATTGGCCGCATCGGCTTCGAGACGGCCATGAAGCGCCGCAGGAAGCTCTGCTGCGTGGATAAG
>ERZ838399.2473-NODE-2473-length-13808-cov-2.614557_pt1 | contig 13808 bp, 10 predicted proteins | sample MGYA00519683_ERZ838399 | MGnify/ENA primary metagenome ERZ838399 (study PRJEB31850, sample SAMEA3708833) | human gut metagenome | biome: human gut; feature: human-associated habitat; material: faeces | place: China | collected 2014 ...
GGCGGCGGCAGTTTTATGCTGCTGTACATTATTTGTCTGGTCGTGCTGGGTCTGCCCGCCATGACGATGGAATTTTCCGTTGGGCGTGCAGCGCAGGCCAGCCCTATCCGCATGTACCAGAAGTTGGAAAAGCCCGGCTGCAAGTGGGGTATTTTCGGCATTGCCAGCCTGATTGGCAACATTGCCCTGATGGCATTTTACACCGTGGTGACCGGGTGGATCATCTATTATTTCATCAAGTTCCTTACCGGCCAAAACGCAGATTTCGGATTTACCCAGATGATTACGAACCCCACGGTGAATGTGGTGTTTTTGCTGGTGACCGTTGTGGTAGCATTTGCCATTTTAAGCTTTAACCTGCAGGGCGGGCTGGAGCGCATTACCAAATATATGATGCTGGCCCTGTTGGTGCTGATGCTGGTGCTGGCGGTGCACAGCCTGCCCCTGCCGGGCGCGGCAGAAGGCTTGAAATTTTACCTGGTGCCGGATTTTGGAAAGATCGATGGCAGCGTTGTGGTGGGCGCCATGAACCAGGCGTTCTTTACCCTTTCCGTTGGCATGGGCGGCATGGCGATTTTTGGCAGCTACATTGAAAAAGAACACTCCCTGATGGGGGAATCCGTCCACATTATTGTGCTGGATACTTTGGTTGCGGTGCTGGCCGGCATCATCATGTTCCCCGCCTGCTTTACCTATGGGCTGGAAGTGAACGCCGGGCCCAGCCTGCTGTTTGATACCATGGCTACCGTGTTCAACAACATGACCGGGGGCCGCTGGTGGGGCACGCTATTCTTTTTGTTCATGGTGTTTGCTGCACTTTCCACCGTGTTGGGCGTGTGCGAAAACATCCTTGCCATGGTGCGGGAGCTGACCGGGTTAAGCCGCCCCAAGGGCGCTTTGCTGTGTGGCGTGGGCATCTTTCTGTTGGCGCTGACCACCGCGCTGGGCTACAGCGTACTGCATTTCCAGCCGTTTGCCGCGGGCACGACCTGGCTCGATTTCTGGGATTTCCTGGTGTCGAATAACATCATGCCCATAGGTTCGATCCTGCTGGCAGTATTTTGTTGTTATAAGGTCGGCTGGGGCTGGGACAAATTCCTGGAGGAAGCAAATGCCGGCAAAGGCTTAAAAGTGCAGCCCTGGATGAAGCCGATCTTCCGCTTTGTGGTGCCCGCCGCCATTGCGTTCATTTATATTTACGGCATGGCAACTTTTGCATGGAATTGATCCCCCCGCTTTTTATAAAACCTTATCTTTCCCTGCAGGCAGTGTGGCGGCGTTCCGTCATTCTGCCTGCTTCTTTTTGCCCAATTTGGCGGGAATACCAAAATCTCCGTTTAACATTGCGCTTTCGCCAACCGGATGTTAAACTGTTAACAAGAGTATCCTGCGATAAACACATGTAAGGAGCACCCCCATGGACAACGTGAAAATTCTGGAAGTAAAACAGAGCATTTTTGCTTCCAATGATGAACAGGCCGCCCAGCTGCGGCAGAGCCTGAAAGAGAAAAAGATCTTTCTGCTGAATTTGATGAGCGCACCGGGCAGCGGCAAAACCACCACCCTGCGCAGCACCATTGCCGCGCTGAAAGATGAGCTGCGCATCGGTGTGATGGAAGCGGACATTGATTCCGATGTGGACGCCAAAGCCATTGCCGCTGCCGGGGCAAAAGCCATCCAGCTGCACACCGGCGGCATGTGCCACCTGGATGCCGAGATGACTCGCCAGGGGCTGGAGGGCCTTGGCCCCCAGGATGTGGATCTTGTGGTGCTGGAAAACGTGGGCAACTTGGTCTGCCCGGCAGAGTTTGATACCGGTAGTGTCAAGAATGCTATGATCTTATCGGTTCCTGAGGGGGACGATAAGCCTTTGAAGTACCCGCTTATGTTTTCTATCTGTGATGTGGTACTGATCAACAAGTGCGATACACTTAGCGTATTTGATGATTTTTCAAAGGAAGCAGTAGAGGAGCGTATAAAGAAATTAAATCCAAATGCTCAGGTGATCTTTGTTTCCGCAAAGACCGGAGAGGGATTTGATGCCTGGTGTGACTGGCTTCGCAAGGAAGTAGCAGACTGGCAAAATAATTAATAAGCATAAGAAGAGAAATGTGGAGGAAAGTATGGAAAGAAGTAAGGACGAAAAGTATCTGATGACACCGTATTCATTGGATGAGGATCGTAACAAAAAGGATCCGAGAGCGGGATATTGTATCGAAGAGTTAAAGAATAAGCCGTTCCGTGAGCCACTTGCAAAGTTTGCAAAGGCTGTTACCGACCGTGCAAAAGTACAACTTGGCAAGGAAGATATCACAGCAGAAAGCCCGGAGTACTGGGGACTTTACAATCTTGTTACAGATGAGCAGTGCGAGATCGGTATCAAGATGGAGAAGCGTCATCCAAGAACACTTGCTGATATGAAGGCTCTTTGCCCGGAATATTCTGAGGAAGAACTCTTGAAGCAGTTGGAAGAAATGTCTTATAACGGTGTGATCGAGTGGAATTATGAGAATCCACAGCATGAGAAGCAGTGGGTACTTCCTATGTATGTACCGGGTTCTGCTGAGTTCGGCAACATGAATGCAGACCTTTTGGAGAGACATCCGGAAGTAGGACCATTCTTCGAGCGTATGAGCCGTATCCCATTGGAGGGGCTGACCCAGATGGTACCACAAGGCGGCGCAGGCGTTGGTATGCACGTTATCCCGGTAGAGGATGCTATCAGCATGGAGAACAATTCTTCTTCATTGGAGCATATCTCCTACTGGCTGGACAAGTACGAAGGAAAATATGCAGCCAGCCCATGTTCTTGTAGAAAGTCCCGCAAGACTTTTGAAGAAGGCTGTGCGGATGATCCGGAAGGCTGGTGTATCGCAATCGGCGATATGGCTGACTACGTTGTTGAGACAAACAAGGGTGGCCGCTATATCACCAAAGAAGAAGTATTAGAGATCTTAAAGAAGGCTGAGGACAATGGTTTTGTTCATCAGATCACCAATATCGACGGCGAGGAAAAGATCTTTGCTATCTGTAACTGTAATGTCAATGTATGTTATGCACTGCGTACATCACAGTTATTTAACACACCGAATATGTCACGTTCTGCTTATGTAGCACATGTTGTAAAGGATAACTGTGTTGCCTGCGGACGTTGTGTTGAGGTTTGCCCTGCCGGTGCCGCAACCTTAGGACAGAAACTCTGCAAGAAGGACGGATCTGAGGTCGTATATCCTAAGATGCCACTCCCAACCGAGCAGAAGTGGTCTCCGGATATGTGGACAGAGGATTACCGCAATATCAACCGTATCAATACACACAAGACCGGTACTGCTCCATGTAAGACAGCATGTCCTGCACACATTCCGGTACAGGGTTATTTGAAGATGGCTGCACAGGGCAGATACGAAGAAGCCTTGGCTCTGATCAAGAAGTACAATCCACTTCCGGCAGTCTGCGGCCATGTATGTAACAGACGTTGCGAGGATGCATGTACCCGTGCAACGATCGATGAGGCGATCGCTATCGATGAAGTAAAGAAATTTATCGCAATGCAGGATCTCAAGGCAGACAAGCATTATGTACCAAAGAAGGTCATTCCAAAGATCCAGGGTGGCTTCGACGAAAAGGTAGCCATCATTGGTGCAGGTCCTGCCGGTATTTCCTGTGCATATTATCTGGCAGAAAAAGGCTACAAGCCAACCTTGTTTGATAAGAACAAGAAGCCGGGTGGAATGGTTACATACGGTATTCCTTCTTTCGTTATGGAAAAGGATGTTGTTGAGGCAGAGGTTGACGTACTCCGTGAGATGGGCGTTGACATTCGTCTTGGTGTTGAAGTAGGTAAGGATATTACCTTAAAGCAGTTGCGTGAGGAAGGCTACAAGGCATTCTATATCGCTATCGGCTGCCAGGGTGGACGTGGTGTCAATGTTCCTGGTGAAGATGCAGAAGGTGTAATGAAGGGTGTTGACCTTTTACATACCGTTATTGACGATGAGTCTTACACACTTTCCGGTGACACCGTTGTTATCGGTGGTGGTAACGTAGCCATCGACGTATCCCGTACCGCAGTTCGTTGTGGATCTCCTAAGGTAACACAGGTTTCTTTGGAGACACGTGATATCATGCCGGCACTTCCGGAAGAGATCGAACTGGCTGAATCCGAAGGTATCGCATTCGCAGGCGGATGGGGACCAAAGGAGATCCTTACAGAAAACGGTAAGGTGACCGGTATCGTATTCAAGAAGTGTACACAGGTTAAGAATGCAGAAGGACGTTTTGATCCGAAGTACGATGAGAACGAGACTATGACAATCGCATGTAGCAACGTCATCCTTTCCGTAGGTCAGGCAACCATCTGGGGTGACCTCTTAGAAGGTGAAAATGTCGAGTTTAGAGGACCGGCTCCGGTTGCAGACAAGGTTACCTTCCAGACAAGTGTTTCGGATATCTTTGTCGGTGGTGATATGTTCTACGGACCAAGATTTGCTATCGACGCTATCGCATGTGGTAAGGAAGGCGCAATCTCTATCCATAGATATGTACAGCCGCATTCATCACTTACGATCGGTCGTGATCCAAACTACTTCTTAGAGTTGGATAAGGATGATATCAAGGTTGAGAACTACGACAACACCGGTCGTCAGACAGCAGTAATCAAGAAGAATGCAGATGGCAAGTTGACCTTCCGTGATATGAAGGAAACCTTTACCGAAGAACAGGTGAAGGCAGAGACAAGCCGTTGCTTAGGCTGTGGTGCGTCTATCGTTGATCCGAACAAGTGCGTAGGTTGCGGTCTTTGTACAACCAAGTGTGAATTTGATGCGATCAAACTTACAAGAGACAATCCAAAGGCTTCTACTATGCGTAAGTCAGAGGATAAGTTGAAGTATATTCTGCCAAATGGTGCTGCACAGGCAATCAAGCGTCCATTTATCAGAAAGACTTCGAAAGAGACTGCTTGGTACGTTGAAAAATAAGATATAAAAAGAATTGACCCTCTCCCTGTTGGTATGTGATACTGACAGGGGGAGTGTTTTTGTATTTGACGAAAGTAAACCAGAAACTAGTTTTGTAATCAACAAAAATTTTAATAGATTTTTGCTATGTCTTGTAATCGGATTGCTTGGATGTGGAAAGGCAACAGGTGTGTCAGAGGCAGACCAATACTTTGGAACTTATATGACAGATGATGGTTTGACAAGTGCTATGACAAAAGGAGTATCGCGGAAGTCTTCTTTTGACAGAGAAAGATGGTCAGTGGCTGGTAGATGATGTGGCAAAGCAGTAGTGAAAATCAGTTTTTCTATAAATGATTATGGTACTTAGGGGGAAAAGAATTGAGAAAGAAAAAAATCATACAGTGGATGTCCATCATTTTATTGCTTATCTATGCGGTTATCTTTGTTATCATGCTGGTTAATTTGGGGATGATGCAGCAGGCGGCAGAGGACATGAGCAGCGGTGTTCTTGCAACGACAAGGGCAGCGGTTTATTATGCCCTGATTCATGGTGGATGTAATTTATGTTTCAATGCTATGGCACTCTTGTCCTTGAAATATAGAAAACTTACGATACCAACTATATTTGTGGGACTGCTAATTTCTGTCGTTATGTGCTTTGTATCAAATTATTTGTTAGGAACGTATTGGAATAGTTCACTCGCCTTTGTTCTGCGGATGGTTATGATAGTATTACTGTCCTTACTTTATCGGGATACTATCAAGGACAGGTACTAACCCGTCCATAAAGCAGATCCCTGCAGGGTGCATCTTTATTTCTCTGGCAGAATATGGTACAATGCTCTGACAGAATGTGATTTTTAAGGGAGATAAGTGCTATGAGTGCTATGCCGGGCAACAACTGGGGAGAAATTTTTTACAATCTGCTTGTTATTTATTTGTTTTTGTCATTGGTGCTGACTTGTTATTCGGTCATCCGTATGTATATTGTTAAGCATTTCTGCAATGGCGTAAAATATGGCAAGGCGCGTATCAAGCAATTGACAGCCCAGGGACGTTTTCGTCAGTTGCCGGTCTATTCTCTGGACGAGATTTATGAGGATAAAGACTTGGGAACTGTTCGTTTGAGTGTATTTCCGAATGATTCCGGAGAAAAGACAAAATATGTGCTGATCTTACCAGGCGGTGGCTACGCGCATTGTGTGACACGAGAAGAAGGCTATCCGATCGCGGCAAAGTTTAACGAGATGGGATATACCGCTTTTGTATTGGAATATCGTACCGGCTTTCACTGTACCCCATATGCACCGATGGAGGATGTATCGCGTGCAATCAAGCATATTGAGGAGCATCAGGTTGAGTACAACATCGACCCGGAAGGCTATGCCCTCTGTGGTTTTTCAGCCGGAGGCAATCTTGCGGGTATCTATGCCAGCCATAATCATGGATATGAGGAGTATGGCACACGCCGTCCGGCAACTATCATGCTGGGTTATCCGTGGACCAATATGCAGCACTGGCTGGATCACCCATATTGGAATATCTGGAAAGGAATCATGGGTGTCTGGCTGTCTGAGCGTGGCTTTATCTATATGTTCGGCCGTTCCTGCAATCATGAAAAGAGAGAGTCTTTATGTGTGCAAAAGCAGGTGCGAGATGATTATCCGCCGACCTATATTTTTTCCGGTGGACGTGATGTACTCGTTCCGGCGTCCCATCATGCTGAGGTTATGGTAGATGCGCTCGAAGACCATCATATCAAGTACCGTTATCGCAGGTTTTTCGCCCTGCCACATGGCATCGGTCTGGGGCTGGGAACCAGTGCAGAAAAATGGTTGAAAGAGGCTGTGGATTTCTGGCAGGAAAATGTAGCAGAAAAAGAAAATTGAGACGAGGTAAGTGCATATATAAAAAGTGGGTACCAAGGATGGAAAATCCGAGGTACCCACTTTTAAAATGCTTATTTTTTGTTGTAGAGTTCGCAGATAATGTGAACACAGGTTTCTTCGCCGAGTTCCCCACTATCTAGGGCTACATCGTAATTGTGGTAGTTACCCCACTGCTGATCGGTGTAGTATTTGTAGTAGGTCTTACGTTGCTTATCCTTTTTGGCAAGACGTTTTTCAATGCCGACATTCTTAATCTCGCCATAGCGTTTGAGAACACGCTCTGTACGATGTTCCATGTCAGAATGGATAAAGACGTTCAGACATTTGACGTCCTCTTTGCGCAGGATATAATCCGCACAGCGTCCGACAATGACGCATGGTCCTTTGGCTGCACAGTCAAGGATGACGCGCTTTTGCGCGATGAAGATCTCGTCCTGTGGACTTTGGAAATACATGGCACTGGCTGCTGAAATGTCAAACCATTTATTCGCAGAGGTAGAGTATTCGCCCTGTTCTTCGATCAATTCTTTGGCATAGCCACTTTCTTCTGCCACGCGTGTCACAATTTCCCCGTCATAAAATGGTATACCGAGTTTGGCTGCAACCTTTTCGCCAATGCTGTGTCCGCCACTACCAAACTCTCTACTTATCGTTATTACTGGGTACATATGCATTACCTCCCTTCTTTCTTACCCTTATTATATTTAAAATTGTCAGAAAAATCAATGCGAAATCTCGGAAGATTTGTTAAATTTGTCCTGCAATTATAAACTTTATTTAATAAAAAGTTAATATCCAGTTCACCCACTTTTACCGGAAATTGGATATAATAAGAAAGTAAGTTAGGGGGATTGATAGTATGTCAAGCGCAGCGAGAGCAGTACGAAAACAGACCGTGGCATCTGTAAATATGGGGACAGTTGCAAAGACCAAGAACAAGGGGAAGAAAATGAAAAAGGGGAAACAGGATATGGAAGAAAGACAAGAAGAAACAATCGAACAGGATATAGAAGTGCAGGAGACCTATGAAGAAGAACGGGGTTCAACGGCATACCAGACCGTCGATGGTAGGGCAGAGACGATCGAGGTCTATGAACTCATGACCGCACAGGCGACGACCGGGGAAGATATGCGTCATATGGCGGATATCCATGATGAATTTATGCACACCATGGATCCGATCCTTCGCATGTATAATGCGGCTATGAACGTTACGGAAACCCGTATGAACATCATCAAGGATGAGTTCAAGTATCGCGGACTCCGCTGCCCAATCCATCATATTGATACGCGATTAAAGTCTATGAAGAGCATTGTCGGCAAGTTGGAGAAAAAGGATCTGGATCTTTCTTTGAATGTTGCCTGCAACAATATCTATGATATTGCCGGAGTTCGTGTCGTATGTCCTTACATCAAGGATGTATATCTGATCCGTGACCGTTTGATGGCACAGGATGATGTACATATCATGGAGATCAAGGACTACATTGCCAATCCGAAAAAGAACGGCTACCGCAGTCTGCACATGATCATCCGTGTGCCGGTCTATTTTATGAATAAGAAGCAGTTCGTACCGGTCGAGGTGCAGATCCGTACCGAGGCCATGGATATGTGGGCAAGTCTGGAACATGATATCAAGTACAAGTCTCTGTATCAGGATATCGGTGTGGATTTTACAGGTGAGTTATTGGAGTGCAGCAAACTCATCTATCAGGCAGAAGAGAAGATGGAATACATGAATAATGTGTTGGAGGGATAGAAAGTTCTATTGACTGACAATAAGATAAAAAGTGTGAAGAATATGTGAAATTAGCACTCGGCACTTGACAGTGCTAACAAATGGTGCTATAACATAGTCAGAACAAAGGAAGAGGGAATAAAAAGAGAACCAGATGTTCCCCGAGTTTCCTTAACAACTTCGTTCCAAAGAAACAAGGTAAACAAGCATGAGGTGTTGCCAGAGGCGGCACGGTAGAAAAGGAGAGATGACTTATGTTAATGCCTAGTATTTTTGGAGAGAATTTATTTGATGAGTTTGATAACTGGATGGACGCTTCCTTCCATGATGTTGACAAGGCTTTGTATGGTAAGCATGCGAAGAACATGATGAAGACAGATGTCAAAGAGACAGAGAAAGGATACGAAGTCGATATTGACCTTCCGGGATTTAAGAAAGATGAGATCCAGTTGGAATTAAATGATGGTTACCTGACCATCAGTGCAGAAAAAGGATTGGATAAAGACGAGGAGGACGAAAAGAAACACTACCTGCGTCGTGAGCGTTATGCCGGCAGCATGAGCAGGAGTTTCTATATCGGTGAAGGTATCACCGAGGAAGATATTCATGCGAAGTATGAATATGGTATCCTGAAATTATCTATTCCGAAGGAGCAGCCAAAGGCGGTTCCTGAGAAACACTTCATTTCCATTGAAGGATAATCGGACGATCCAGAGCCGGTGCTTTCGGGCACCGGTTCTTTTTTTGTCCTTTTTCCTGTTTGTAACCTTATTTGTCCGGGTGTGCTATAATGAAATGAAATGTTTTATGATAGGAGTTAATCACACATGAAGATCAATGAAAAATATAAGGGGATTTTCTATATTATCCTGGCGGCATTTGGTTTTGCCTTTATGAATTTATTTGTCAAACTGGCGGGAGATCTTCCGGCGATCGAAAAAAGTTTCTTTCGGAATCTGGTCGCCGTCTTTTTTGCCTTTGTTGTCATGAAAAAGGAGCATATAGCCTTTTCTATTCCCAAAGGCAGCGGCAAGTATATCTTCTTTCGTTCCCTTTTTGGAACCATCGGTATTTTTGCAAACTTTTATGCGATCGGGAAACTCTATATTGCAGATGCATCCATGCTCAATAAGTTATCCCCTTTCTTTGCCATTATCTTTTCTTATTTCCTATTAAAAGAGAAGATTCAGCCATACCAGTTGATCTGTGTGATCACGGCATTTATCGGGGCACTTTTTATCCTGCGCCCGGGCTTTGACAGCGTCGCAACTTTGCCTGCATTTATTGGTATGATCGGCGGTATGGGAGCGGGGCTTGCCTACACTAATGTGCGCATTGCGTCCAAGCATGGGGCCCCGGGACCGCTGATCGTCTTTTGCTTTTCCGTATTTTCCTGCCTGTGTGCCGTTCCTTTTATCATCGTCGATCACCAGCCTCTTGCCTGGTGGCAGTTGGCATCCCTTTTGATGGCGGGACTTTCCGCAACGCTGGGACAGTTCTCCATCACGGCGGCTTATACCTATGCGCCGGCGAGCGAATTATCCGTCTATGATTATACGCAGATCGTCTTTGCTGCTCTGCTTGGTATCATCTTCCTTGGGGAAGTGCCGGATGTTATCAGTATTCTGGGTTATCTGATCATCTGCGGCGCCGGTATTGCCATGTTTTTGATCCGCAAGAAAAAAGAAGCATAAGAGGGTAAATATGAAAAAACTCATGGTTGTTATGCATATGTCCGGGGCATATGCCGAGCAGACATTTTATAAAGAAAAGAAAGAGGGCTGGCAAATATGCCAGATCACTTGTCAGGATATCGAGGGGACAAATTGCTACTGCGATGATGCGGCAAAAGAAAGCCTGCGTGAGAGGGTAAGACCTTATTCTTATGAGGGCATACATTTTTTGGATTCCGGAAATTATCACTATCTGTCCCTGCTCTGGCTGGAAAAGATAAAAGAACCTTTTTCTTTGATCTTATTTGATCATCACCCGGACTTACAGGCTCCGTCCTGGGGCGGTATCACCTCCTGCGGCGGCTGGGTAAGGGAAGCACTGCTGACCAATGAAAAGTTGCAAAGGGTATATCTTGTGGGTGTGGATGCGCATCTGATTGAGGACGTACGCGCAGAAGATGAGGCAAGCAATAAAGCAGGCGTGCAAATGTCTGATGCGACAGGAAATACGATATCTGCAAAGAAATTGTGGGAAAAGATCCGGATTGGCATGCCGGATTTTTTACAGGAAAAGCATCCCATCTATGTCTCTTTTGATAAGGATGTTTTGCGTGAAGAAGATGCTGTCTGCGACTGGGATCAGGGAGATATGACTCTGGATGAAGCAGTGGAAAAATTGCAGGAGATCAGGGAAAGAGCAGACAAAATTCTTGGTATGGATATCTGCGGGGAGGATGCGCGCTGGAAGCAGACACAGGGGGCAGGCACCTGTCAGATCAATGACCGGTGCAACCGGAGACTTGTGGAAACGCTGGAATAAGCACTTTTATCTAGCAAGGAACACAAAGGAATGTGCCGAAATGCATGTTCATGCCTTACACAAAAAAAGAAAGTGATGCAACGCACACATCACTTTCAAGTAAGGGGGAGTTATGAAAAAGTTATGTTCTTGTCTTTCGACATTATTTATATTACAGGTCAGATGTGACGAAACTGTGTTGCCTTTATTAAAGAAATATGAAGAATTTCAGAAATAAAATTTATAGTTTTCATATGCTGATAGCAGGCATATAAAAGCGGCGCAGTTTGACATTTTTATGGAGGCAGTATATAATCTCACGGAGAACTTTGACAAGTGAATAATTGATAATATGTGACACATTGTCCTCATTTTAGCGCCAGGACCTTAGAAAAAGGTCGACGAGGAGAAGGGTTATCGAAAATTCGGCGGATGCCCTTCCGTAGATCTCAATGCGACATATATTGGCAAATATGTGGGTAACTACAAAACAAATCCAATATAATGAGAGTAAGAAAAAATAATTGCAGTCCGGTGGATCATCCGGCTGCTTCGTATAGAAAGAATGAGGATTTAAAATATGTGTGGAATCATAGGATTTATTGGAAATGATGCTTTAAATGGCATTTTAAACGGGCTGGAACTGCTGGAATACAGAGGTTATGACAGTGCGGGATTTGCTATCCGAAGAGCCGGCGAGAGCCTGCCGGAGATTCACAAATGCCAGGGACGTGTCAAAGACCTGCGGGAGATTTCTCCGAAAACCGGTGACTATACCTGTGGCATCGGTCATACAAGGTGGGCGACCCATGGCGGCGTGTCTGATACAAATGCGCATCCACATCGTGTGGGAAAAGTAACTCTGGTCCACAACGGGATCGTGGAAAATTACAAGGAACTGAGTGAAGAGTATGAGGTGGAAGACCAGTTGGTATCAGAGACGGATACCGAGGTGGTAGCGGCTCTTTTGAACAAGTTTTACAAGGGAGATCCGAACGAAGCCATCCGCAGAACGGTCAAGAAATTAAAGGGTACCTATGCTTTAGTGGTCATGTTTGATGATATCCCGGATACCATTTATGCGACTAGAAACGTAAGCCCGATCGTTGTGGCAAAGAACGAGGAACTGACCATTCTGGCATCCGATCCGGCTGCTCTGTACGAGTATTCCAAGGAGTTTTTCGTCTTGGATGAAAAGTGCATCTTAAAGGCGACCAAGGCGCAGGTTTCTGTTGTTGATTTCAATGGACAGGAAGTGCAGCCGAAAATGCAGGTCGTTGACTGGGATGCAGGAAACACCGGCAAGCAGGGCTATGCTTATTATATGGAAAAAGAGATCAACGAGCAGCCGGAGGCTTTGAAGCGGATCCTGACAAACTACCTGGTGGATGGCAGTATCGATCTTGGCTATGAAGGGGCTGTGGATAAAATGCTGACCTCTTTTAACCGCGTCTGCATCGTAGCATGCGGAACCGCTTTGCATGCAGGCATGATGGGAGCTCATCTGTTTCGGAAATGGCTGGGTATTCCGGTCGAGACAGAGATGGCATCGGAATTTATCTATTCGGACACCGTCTTGGATAAGGACACACTCTTTATCGCAGTATCCCAGTCCGGCGAGACCATTGATACCATGGAAGCATTAAAGAAAGCGAAAAAAGAAGGCGCTGCCTGTCTGGCAGTCTTAAATGTCAGAGGTTCATCCATTTCCCGTATCGCAGATTATACGCTTTATACCGATGCGGGACCTGAGATCGCGGTTGCCAGCACAAAGGCATATACGACCCAGTTGATGATCTTTTATCTTCTGGTATTGCGCTGTGCATCTTTGCGGGGCAGGATGACAGAGGCGGATCTGGAGCATGCACTGGAAAATCTCAGAAGAGTGCCGGATGCTATTACCCAGGTCATTGCCATCAAAGACGACATCCATCGTCAGGCTAAGGAAGTGATCATGGCAAGCGACCTCTTTATGATCGGTCGCGGCATGGATTATCTGGTTCTGCTGGAGGGAGCCTTAAAACTCAAGGAGATCTCTTACATCCATTCCGAGGCATATGCTGCCGGAGAATTGAAGCATGGACCGATCGCCCTGATCACAGACGGAACACCGGTCATTGCAGCAGCGACCCAGACCAAACTGATCTCCAAGGAACTTTCCAATGTAAAAGAAATCAAGGCGAGAGGCGCCAATGTCGTGCTCCTGACCAAGGAAGAACTGAAAGCGGACTTTGCCCAGAGCGATGAGTATCATGTGATCGGTCTGCCAAATCTGGACGACGAATATATGTCATTCCCGGAGATCGTTGCTTTGCAACTCTACTCCTACTATGTGTCAGCAGATAAGGGGCTGGACGTAGATAAGCCAAGAAACTTGGCAAAAGTTGTAACTGTAGAATAAAATCGAAAAAAATAAGGACAATGTCATATTATCAACACAGGTCAAAGAATTGGGAAAGCAGGTATATCTGCTTTCTCTTTTTTATGCAGATATCAATTATTTAATAAGTTTAAAAAATATACTTGCATTTTACTGATCTAGGCTCTATAATTAGTTAAATGAATTAAATAATTAAAGCGAGGGGGTTTTTACAATAAGAATTGAAGAGATTTTAAAAATGGAAGTAAGCATTGGTTCCGGGGAGAATCAGTTTTCCATGTCCAGAGGAAGTTTCAAGTACAAACAGAAGATTTCCGGGAAAAGAAAACTGACCTTACAGAATCAGGAGAAGACCGAGGAGGGCTATC
>ERZ838399.2480-NODE-2480-length-13778-cov-7.335641_pt1 | contig 13778 bp, 14 predicted proteins | sample MGYA00519683_ERZ838399 | MGnify/ENA primary metagenome ERZ838399 (study PRJEB31850, sample SAMEA3708833) | human gut metagenome | biome: human gut; feature: human-associated habitat; material: faeces | place: China | collected 2014 ...
GCTTCCCGAAAGCGAGTGCAAAGGTACAACCTTTTAACGTAAACACCAAACGTTTTACCAACTTTTTCCCGGGCCAATCCCGACACAAGGACACACAAACACAACCATATGGACAAAAAAAACACGCTGTAAAACACGTGTTTAACAGCAGGAAGAGGCAGAGAGAAAGACACTACATTTTTTTTTCTCTAGAAATGAGATTTGCATGGGTTGGGGGATTGCAGTACCGGGAAGTGCATCCGCGTTGCCCTCCGGCACATCTTTGTGACGCACCGGCCGGGGCAGGACCGGAAGTCATTCTAAGCCGAATGATCTTTCATTGTATATTAATTAATCTTATGCTTTTCAGCTGAAAGTAATTTTCCGTCCAAACGCGAACAGGGGAGGAACCGTGACAAAGCTTCACTGCCGCGTAAAACCTCATCCTCAGGCAGCCCTTAGCCGCCCTCCCCTCCATACAGGAAGTTTATCCGGTTCCACATTCGCATCTTTCAGACACTCTCATCATCAATCGCTTACGGTGAAGGATGCCATGTTCTAGCCTTCACCACGGATTCACCAAACATTCACCGCTGTGGGGCAGAATAGGGGCACGGAAGCCTTCTATAAGGAATGCCGTCCTTCCCGCAGACTACCCCTACCACATGGAGTTTACAAAAACATCCTTCAGGATGCAAGATAATCCGCTCAGGATACAGACGTTACATATTGGAGAATATTTAAGAACATAACTCACTATATGACAACAAGTTGGAATATTGCCTAAAAGATGAAGGATGTTTTTGCAAACTCCCCAGGAGGGAAATCATACGACCATGGAGAAGTACCCATTAAAATCAGACTAAACCGGATGACAGTGAAATTGCTTCTAAGTTATGTATCCAACAATGTTGAGACCATAGAAGAATATGACAGAATGGTAGGCATAGAAATACCTGATGCCCTCAAACTGAAACTGGTAAAAATTTAAATAGTTCATTTAAATATATTATAAATAAATGTGAAACCAGAGAAGTTGATATGGGAACATGAGGCAATACCACGTTTTGGTAAAGGAAAGAGAACATGTGACCGGTCGTGACATTCTCACCGTGACGTTTAAAGAAGAAAATGGTAATTTATGTGCCCAAATAGAATGGACTGATGATTTATTCGGTTTTTAACACCAATACACGAAAAGGCATATCATAACTCCCCACACCCCAAAAAGTTACATACTGCAACCACAAAGCCGAAAAGAGTCATACCAAGCTCTATTTTGAGAATGATACGACTCTTCTTTTTGCCTTTAAGGATGTTCAAGTTTCAAATCAAAAACTCATATAGACTAAAATTGAGTTTTGACACACTGTCTCTTTTCATATAAAAACATACTTCATTAAAGGTAATCCGGCAAATCGTAAAGCCTCGTACTATGACTGCCTTTAATCAATATATAATACCCTTTGGGTTTCTTGATTTCCAAAGCCTTCTTTACCTGCTCCACATTATCAAACGTACGGAAAGGATGACGCGCCGCCTTGAACTTCGGCCCCACCAACCACACATGCTCGAAACCGGATTCCACCAATAAATCGGCAATGGCCTGATGGGCTTTCCAACTGCAGTCCCCCAACTCACCCATATCCCCGAGTATAGCCATCCTGCGTTCCACTTTCATATCCCGGAAATTTTCTATGGCAGCTCTCATACTGGTAGGGTTGGCATTATAAGCATCCACCAAGAGCTTATTATCATCCGTCTCCGTGAGTTGGGAACGATTGTTTTTAGGCTCGTATGCCGCCAATGCCCGGTTAACAGCATCCACTTCTACCCCGAAAGTACGTCCTATCGTTGCTGCGGCCAACAGATTTTGCATGTTATAGGCACCTATCAATCCGGTCTGCACCTCTTGCCACTCACCTCCGGCAGGCCGCCAACGGAACTTCAGGAAGGGAGCACATTCGAGCACCTCTCCTTCCACGCTCAAAACCTCGTCACATGGGCTCCCATAACAAATTTGGTGCAAGCCCCCGGCTATGCGCTTCAAGTCTTCACCATCATGGTTGATGAAAACCGTACCATGCTTGGCACGCAAATAGTCATAAAGCTCTCCTTTCGTACGCACGACCCCCTCGAAAGAACCGAACCCCTCCAAATGTGCCATGCCCACATTGGTAATCAATCCGAAATCCGGATCCACAATTTCAGCCAAAGCCTTAATCTCCCCGGGGTGGCTTGCCCCGGTTTCAATGACGGCAATAGTATGTTCCGAAGTTAGCTCCAACAAAGTCTTCGGAACCCCGATATGATTATTCAAATTTCCCTGCGTATACAATACGTTGTACTTTTGGGAAAGCACCGACGCTGTGAGTTCTTTTGTCGTGGTCTTTCCGTTGGTCCCCGTCACCTGAATTACCGGAATCTTAAATTGTTTCCGGTGATAGTGAGCCAGTTGTTGCAATGCCGCCAGTACATCTTCCACTAAAATGTAACGCTCGTCGTCCCCTACTGCGTACTCAGCTTCATCCACTATCGCGTAAACACACCCTTGCTCCAAAGCTTGGGCTGCAAAAGCATTTCCATTAAAAGAATCCCCTTTCAATGCAAAGAACAAAGCCCCTTGCGGGCACTTGCGGCTATCGGTGGTCACCACCGGATGCTGCTTATAAATTTCATAAAGTTCTGCTATCTTCATAATTCTGTATTTTACCCCACAAATATAATGTAAATCGAGAGCAAAATATCAAACTTGCTTGAAATATTTTGCCGAGATGCCACCTATGTTATATAAATATAATCCAAGAAGCACGAAAAAACGGATTATTCTGTGTACATTTGCATGTAAATACTGCAAAAACAATGGAAGGACATATAGAACGTACCATAAGAGTCAACGGACAACTTATGAACCTTTCCACACCGAAAGTCATGGGCATCCTGAACGTCACGCCCGACTCCTTTTATGCCGGAAGCCGCAAGGAAACCACGTCCGACATCGCATACCGGGTGGAACAGATTATTACGGAGGGAGCCGACATGATTGACATTGGTGCCTATTCTTCGCGTCCCAATGCGGAACACGTCAGCACGAAGGAAGAAATGGCGCGCCTTCGAAAAGGTCTCGAAATCATCCGCGAAGTCGCCCCCGAAGCCATCGTTTCCGTCGATACATTCCGGGCAGACGTGGCCTCCATGTGTGTGGAAGAATACGGCGCAGCCCTCATCAATGACATATCGGGCGGACAAATGGACGAGCGGATGTTCGACACCGTAGCTCGTCTGAACGTCCCCTATATCATGATGCACATGCAAGGCACTCCCCAAGACATGCAGCTACATATACATTATAACCATCTCCGCATGGAAATCATGCAATACTTTGCTCTCAAGGTGCAAGAGCTGTACGCCCGAGGCGTCAAAGACATCATTATAGACCCTGGATTCGGATTCGGAAAAACTTTGGCGCACAACTACGAGCTGTTCAAGCATTTGGAAGACTTCAAGCTATTCGGACTTCCCTTATTAGTGGGCATTTCGCGCAAATCAATGATATACAAACTGCTCGACAGCAGCCCCGAAGAAGCACTGAACGGAACTACCGTATTGAACACCATCGCCTTGACCAAAGGGGCAGACATTTTGCGTGTGCATGACGTAAAAGCGTGTGTGGAAGCCGTGAGAATATTCAATCAAATGAACGAACAGAAATAAAAAAAACATTTCCATGCCATTAGAATTCGGACTGAAAGACTTTATCGACATCTTCCTTGTCGCGCTGATGCTGTTCTATTGTTACAAGGTCATGAAAGAGTCGCGTTCACTGAACGTATTCTTCGGCGTGCTGATTTTCGTCGTATTCTGGTTGTTTGTCTCCCAAATATTGGAAATGAAGCTTTTGGGGTCCATCCTCGACAAGCTGGTCAGCGTCGGTACACTGGCACTGATTATCCTGTTCCAAGAAGAAATCCGCAACTTCTTTTTCACGATTGGTACACACCGGCAAGTGGAAAGCCTCCTCAAACTCATCCGGCGCAACAAGAAAGACAATAAAAAGACAAACAAGGACGACATCATGCCCATCGTCATGGCCTGCATGAGCATGAGCAAACAAAAGGTCGGGGCATTAATCGTCATCGAACGTAACTTGCCCCTCAACGACATCATACGCTCTGGCGAACTCATCGATGCCAACATCAACCAACGGCTTATCGAGAACATCTTTTTCAAAAACAGTCCGCTGCACGACGGAGCCATGATTATCAGCAAGAAACGTATCAAAGCAGCAGGCTGCATCCTGCCGGTATCCCACAGCATGGACATTCCGAAAGAATTAGGCTTGCGCCACCGTGCCGCCAAAGGCATATCGCAGGAAACCGATGCCTTGGCCGTCATCGTTTCCGAAGAAACGGGCAATATCTCCGTAGCCTACAAAGACACATTCCATCTCCGCCTGTCCGCTGAAGAGTTGGAACGTTTTCTCACGGAAGAACGCACATAATCAGTTCATCATCAAACCCAAATAAGGACAGGCGTCTTCCAAAAGCATTTCCGGCAGCTCCCGAATATGTATGCTACGACAAACCCCGCCGCTTTCCGAACAACAAAAGGCACCGTACCCTTCTTTCCGGCATTGCCCATCGCCCCACACGTAAACTCCGTTATTCTCCGTGATATCCTCATCTCCGACCACACGTATCCGACCGGCCGTGTCCGCATGTTGCCGCGCATACAACTTCAAGACCTCATACACATGTATCACACGCAACTGCCCCCTGTTTTCCTGACGAATCATTGCGACATTCCCGGCAAAGCCGAATGCCTCCCGCACCTGCTTATACAAAATATTCTCAACGACCGCAGAAACGGAAAAACACTCCAAAACCCATAGTTTCCCTTCACGCGGGACGGCCCAAACCAGTCCGACGCAATGTCCGTCGCAACGCGCCACCACGACACAACCGTTCCCAAGGAACAAATCTGCACACACTGTATACAAGTCTGTCTCATCATGCAACACAGCATAAGGGGCACGGCGCAAAAAAACATCCAAATCAAACTGCAAATCCCCCAACACTGGTTCAATTTCATGCATAGCGGTATAAACTTCACATACCACCTTATCGGCATCGCATGATTCCTCTCGCTTCGGTAATGCCACCCCAGGACAAGTATAATAGCCAAAACGATGGTAAAAAGCAAACAAGCCCTCATCAGCCGGAATCAAAAGGCTGAACAGACACCCGTCGGCATACATTTTACGGTGAGCCTGCCCCATCAGTTCCGTCATCAGTCCCTTGCCTCGGCATTCCGGCTGCGTGCAAACCCCTGAAACATAAGCCACAGGAACAACCTCTCCTCCAAACATCATCCGGTATGGCAAACGTTGCAAAGCCGCAACCACACGCCCGTCCCTTACGAGGCAACTGTTTCTTTCAGGAGTATATTTACGGGTAAAATAAAGTTTCATAAACTCTTCCGTATCACCGAAACACAAGCTCCACAATGCACGGGTCTGCCATTTTATCAAATGCTGTTCCGGTGTCAGCCTACCCTCTTCAATCTCCGCCTTCACCGTACAAGACGACCACACACTGTATTTCACCAACAACATTTCCGGTTGATAAGACAGTTTAGCCTTTCGCAAGCCTTCCATCCCCAAGTCTTCTTCCCGGTTCACATATTTATATTGTGCCGGCAACCGTGAAACGAACTCCTTGTTGATTACCGTATAAGCCCCCTCAAACTCCACATCGGCTTTCTCCACGCACACATCAAAGGTATCACGACAAATCGGGGCCCCGTAAGTAAATGCCACGACCTGTCTCCCAACCAACAATACACCTCCCCTCAGATCCAGTTCATCCCGATGTGCCAATGCACGTTGAATGGCTTCCGACTCCGCTGCCACCGCCCTTTTCTCCGCTTCGTCCTGACGCGCCTCCACCCAACGGCGAGTCAAATCCAAACAAGCCGGAACCCATTGCTCCGCCAGTTCCTCATAACGATAATCCGGATACAAGGCTTTAAAACGATTCACATGATTACGTTTGGGCTGCAACTTCTTACCGGACAAGGTAGCCAAAGACTCGCGCAAGTAGACATAATCCGCATGGTCCCGATTGACATTCACACGGCAGTCCTCCCCCATGCACCTTTCCACCTGCGGCATCAAATCCTCACAAACGCCTAACAGTAAAAGAGGATGAGACAACCGGCACGCATCTTCTTTCAAAGCCTGCAGGATGGCACACCAATCCCCCTCGCCCACAGGCATAAGATAAGCCAAATGCCCATCTGCATAAAAACGAAACACCAGAAAACCGCCCCACTCCGCCACTTCCGTGCGATAAAGCATTCTCCAGGCATAAAGATTGGCAAAAGACAAATCACAGTTGCGGCGACCTGCGTTTTCAGTATACTTCCATACAAGCGAACGGTCTGCTAAAGACAAAGGACGAAAATCAAGGGACATAAAATATTTTTTGATACCAAAGTAACATAAAAATTATGAGAGGAACACCATTCCGGAATATAAAAAAATAAAATAGGAATCATACGGTTATTCGGTCAAAAAGCAGTAATTTTGCACAATCCTACTAATTGCAATGTAGAGTTATCAATTTAAAGATTTTAAATATGGACTTAATCAAAGAGATTGTCTCACGCGCTCAAGCTAACAAGCAGCGCATCGTTCTTCCTGAAGGTACGGAAGAGCGCACATTAAAGGCTGCCAACCAGATTCTTACCGACGAGGTGGCCGACTTGATTTTATTAGGAAACCCTTCAGAAATAGAAGAAGCGGCAAAAAAATGGGGATTGGGAAACATATCCAAGGCTACTATCATAGACCCGGCTACCAGCCCGAAAAAAGAAGAATATGCCCAATTGCTTTTCGAATTGCGTAAGAAAAAAGGCATGACGATAGAAGAAGCCCACCAAAAAGTGCAGGACCCCTTGTTCTACGGTTGCCTGATGATTAAGGCCGGTGATGCCGACGGACAGTTGGCCGGTGCACGCAACACGACCGGCAACGTATTGCGCCCTGCCCTCCAGATCATCAAGACCGCCCCGGGCATCACCTGCGTTTCCGGAGCCATGCTGTTGCTCACCAAAGCTCCTAATTACGGAAAGAACGGCATTTTGGTCATGGGCGACGTAGCCGTCACCCCCGTACCCGATGCAGGACAGTTGGCACAGATTGCCGTTTGTACCGCCCGCACAGCCAAAGCCGTGGCCGGAATCGACCCGAAAGTAGCCATGCTGAGCTTCTCCACCAAAGGTTCGGCCAAACATGAAGTCGTGGACAAGGTAGTGGAAGCCACCAAGTTGGCACGAGAAATGGCTCCAGGCCTCAGCATCGACGGTGAACTCCAGGCTGATGCCGCGCTTGTGCCGAGCGTAGGCGAAAGCAAAGCCCCGGGTTCCGAAATCGCCGGACATGCCAACGTGCTAGTTGTGCCCAACCTTGAAGTCGGCAACATCTCCTATAAATTGGTACAACGTCTGGGACATGCCGAAGCCATCGGCCCTATCCTCCAAGGCATAGCACGTCCGGTCAACGACCTTTCCCGAGGATGCTCCATTGAGGACGTTTACACCATGGTAGCCGTCACGGCTAATCAGGCCATCGCGGCAAAAGAACAAAAATAAACGGAAACTTTAAAATTACACCTATTTATATAATATGAAGATTTTAGTATTGAACTGCGGAAGTTCCTCCATCAAATATAAATTATACGACATGACCGACCATTCCGTCATGGCACAGGGCGGCATAGAAAAAATAGGCCTGCCCGGTTCTTTCCTGAAAATGACCTTGCCGGACGGGACGAAGAAAATCATCGAGGAAGACATCCCCGAACATACCAAAGGCGTACAATTCATCTTCCACATCCTGACCGCCCCGGAACTCGGTGCCTTGAAATCGTTGGAAGAGCTTGGCGCCGTAGGACACCGTATGGTACACGGAGGAGAAAAGTTCAACCAAAGCGTGTTGCTCACTCCCGAAGTGTTGGAAGCCTTCACAGCCTGCAACGACTTGGCCCCGCTACATAATCCCGCCAACCTGAAAGGTGTAAATGCCGTATCGGCCCTTCTGCCTTCGATTCCCCAGGTAGGCGTATTCGACACAGCCTTCCATCAGACGATGCCCGACTATGCCTATATGTATGCCCTGCCCTACGAGATGTATGAAAAATACGGCATCCGCCGTTACGGCTTCCATGGCACGTCCCACCGTTATGTATCCCAACGTGTCTGCGAATACCTTGGCGTAGACCCTGCCGGCAAACGTATCATCACTTGCCATGTGGGCAATGGCGGTTCCATTTCGGCCGTAAAAGACGGCAAATGTATCGACACCTCCATGGGACTGACTCCGCTGGAAGGCCTGATGATGGGTACCCGTTCCGGCGATGTAGACGGCGGCGCGGTAACCTTTATCATGGACAAGGAAGGGCTTGCTCCTTCTGAAATGTCCAATCTCCTGAACAAAAAATCCGGCGTGGCCGGTGTCACGGGAGTTTCTTCGGACATGCGTGAGGTGATTGCCGCAGCCCACGAAGGCAACCCACGCTGCCGCTTGGCTCTCGACATGTACGCCTACCGCGTGAAAAAGTATATCGGTGCTTACGCTGCGGCCATGAACGGGGTGGACATCATCCTTTTCACCGGAGGCGTGGGAGAAAACCAGGCCGACATGCGCGAAGCTTTCTGCAACGGTCTGGACTATCTGGACGTATCGCTCGACAAAGCCAAAAACAACACCGTACGTGGCGAAGAAGCCATCATCTCCACACCGGACAGCAAAGTGACGGTATGTGTCATCCCGACCGACGAGGAACTGATGATTGCCAAAGACACCATGGCTTTGGTGTGAGCCTTAATTATGCCCAATATGCTTTTCTCATATTGATATGAGAATTACCCCTGATGTAATCGGGCGTGGAATCGCTTCCGCGCCCGATTTTCGTTCCTGTCCCACACCGTCCCCCGATGAAGCCCGAGTGAAGGCCCGGTGAAGGCTAATCCCCGAGAAAGTTCACCTTAACAAACTGAATTACAGCAAGTATGAAGGATGCGAACCTTTTTTTGAATGAACACATTGTATATGGAAGCAGGCATCTCTATCCCGTTGGCCTTAGCCCCGTCCTCCGTTCACAGCAGAACAAAAAATCGTTTGGAGCACATCGGAGAATCGTTTGACGGTTGTTTCTACAGTGTCTTTCCGACTCCTTGGGGCATTTCTCACAACACCTTTTACAAGATATAATTTTTACACTCTTCAAGCTATTTTGAATAGAAATATGCTTAATAATACACTTTTGTGTCAAAACGAAATTTTAAAAAAATCATTCAAAAAGTTTGCAGTTTATTCCCAAACCACATATATTTGCAATGACACTTTGGGAGGGAGAGTCTCACAAAGAAACATTATAAACGAACTTAAAATAAGAACTATGAAATTGAAAACAACTTTAGTATCTTTGATTGGTGCAATGGTAATTGGTACTACGGGATACGTGGGGTATCAAACTTATGAAAAGAACAAAGCAGCGAATGAAAGTGATTTGTTCCTTGAAAACATTGAAGCCTTGGCAAATAATGAAAGTTATAAAGGATGGGAGGTAATTTCTAGTCCGTGTCCTTACCAGATTGACTATAAAAATTCCGTAACTTGTAAGAGATTCGGTGATGCCGATGACTGTGTACCAAGTGACTGCTAATTTTTATAAAATTCGGGCTTTTGACATCAATTAAGAGCCTGCATTTTGTTTTTCATTATCACATACGATACCATGTATATACGTAATTTTTCATTGGGGATTTGTTTATCCTTATTTATTTTATTCTCTTGCACACAAAAAGAAGAGAATTATGAAACTATTAAACTAACCAACACTGAGTTTTCTGATTGGTCTTCTTTAATAAAGGTAAATGATATTGTTCCTTTGGGGAGCGAAGCGGATTCTGTTTTTTTGTCTCTTGCTCAAAAGTGCATAATAGGGACAAACCGTATACTTTTTTGGGATTACAAAGCTAAGACTGTTTATGTATTCAATCATAAAGGCGATTTTCTGTTCACGGCAGGAAGAAGAGGGAACGCACGAAATGAATACATTGACTTGCGAGATGTAAATTTCAACAAAGATGAATCTAACATAGAAATATTAGACCTTAGTGGTATTAAGGTTTATAATTCAGAAAACGGAAGCTTCATTTGTAAAAGAGAGATAGACAATATTGACATGGGGAACTTCTATAGTTTCATGCCTTATGATAAAAAATCCTATTTGCTTTTTTCTACAAACAAAGATTATAGCATTTACCAGTTGGACAGCGTCAGCGTTTTAACGGGTTTAAGAGAACGTAAAGGGTATCAATTAGTTTATAGTCACTTTCTTTATTCTAATACAAACTATGTAGTATATCCGGATTATGGACAATTCACGATAGATAACTATGAGAATGGACAATTAAAGCCCAAATACCATGTTGACTTCAATGGCCAAAACCTACCTGAAGAATATTTGCCTAAGAACTATGATGAATTTAATAAGACTGACAATATGCAATCTTATTTCAAGTCCATCTTGTCTATTCAAGAAAATTCGGATTACTTATATTTAAGAACAGCAGGGCCATCACAAACTTATTATGATGTATTTTACAACAAAAAAAGCGGACAAGCATACGCAGGTCCTTCAGACAAAGATACGGGACTAACTGTTATCGGTGCAAGTTCAGATACATTTTATGCCTTAATATATCCTGATTTTGTCACTAAAGAATCATACATCTACAATTTAATAAAAGATTATTTAGACAAAGGTTTTATGAATCCACTATTAGTTACGTTCAAAATACAAGAGAATCCATCCTAAGTATGCTATGAATAAATTAAGTTTAATAGAGTTTATATTTCAACCTCTTTCTTTCAAAAGAAACGAATTACGTTTGTCTATGAGGAAAAAGGCAGACCTGAACAGCCATGTTTATGTAGATACTGTAAATGCTTTTTTAAATGAAAATAGGGATATACCCAAATCATCGTTGCTACAAACATTTTTATTAGACGAACAAAATAATGTCATATTAGTAGGCGACCCTACAAGTAACCCACGTATTAAAAAGTTATTTTGGCGCATCGTGAAAGAGAAGTTAGGAGAACCGAAAGATTCTGTGGGGCGATAAACATTATCGCTCCCACCTTTATGATAGACCACCATGCTGGACTTCCTGCCTTACAACCGGGGAACAAACCTCAATGGGCATCCCGACTTCGCCGTCTTCAACGGGCAATACGAAGAAGTGACGGATTCTCGGCTCAACCTGTCGGGAAGCAAGCCATTGGCCATCATTACGGCAAGGGGAAGAGCTGATGGCGGAGGATTGGAAGAAACTGGGGGCTTTCAGCACCTTGGCGAAGCAAGGGGACATTTCCCTTTGCCTCATGTCTCTCCCGGATTTGAACGAAAGAAACACAATGGAAACCTATTACGCTGATGAAGTGACCCTGAAATCCATACTCCGCAGCGAAAAAGGTGTCCTCATCGTGGAAAACAATACCATCCGTGCCAAATGGAACCTGAACACTTATCCGGCCAAACTTATACGCCATGCCACGGGGCTTAAGCAGCTCGCCGTATGGAACAGTTGGGTCGCATATCGGCATGGCTTCTGCTTGTTGGCCGGACTCCTCCTCATCGCATGGATTAGGAAAAAAGAAAAACAAGCCGTACAAGCATGAAAGTAGGAGATTACATATATAAAGGTATATTCGCCCCCAACAAACCCATTCACCCGATATTAATATCCATCCATTGTAAAACAACGTCTGATACGAGTTACTACTCTGCCCTCCCAACCTCCTGAAACATCTCCCACAAGGTTCTTTTATAAGATGTAATTTTGACACTTATCTAACTATTTTGGATACAAATGCGTCAAGTCCTACATCCTTTGCGCCAAAAGCACATCATAATAAAAATCTTTCTTGAAAATATTTGCAGCACATCTATAAATCATATATTTTTGCAATGACACTTTGGGAGGGAGAGTCTCACAAAGAAAACTGCTAATCAACAAAAACAATCAACATGAAGAAATTTAAAGTAACAGCTATTGGAATTTTAACCTTATCAAGTGCGTATGTAGGGTATTCTGTTTATAATGACATGGACGCTACGAAATCTAATGATTTCTTTTTGGAAAACGTAGAGGCATTTGCTTTGGGTGATGAAGAAAGCGGTGAAAGTACAGAATACATTAATTGTTTCTGTTCCACTGTGTCAGACCAAGTGTGTGGTAGTGGTAATAGTGGCAGCAAATGTGCCGGTGGAAAAGGTGTCCATTGCTCTGAATACAATGACAATTGCGCTAGTTAGAAAAAAACAATAAGAAGAGCGTGAAAATATTCATGCTCTTCTTACGTAAGTTTTACATTTATATTTTTAAGCCATGAAAAAATATGTTTTTTTCGCTTTATGCTTTATAGTATGGGGATGCAAGAATAAAAGCAATGATAATTTTAGGTTGTCCCCAGAATCCAAATCAAAGTTACAAATATCATCATTACAAATAGACACTATTTTCCTAGATAGTGTACCAACATCTTTTGTTCTTCACTCCGGAATACAAAACAATCTTGTTTATGCTTTAGATTATTATTTTTGTAAATTGTACTATTTTACTCCGGAGGGACATTATAAAGAAAAAAAATTAGGAATAGGGCATGCAAGAAACGAAACTGCAATCGGACGTATTGCCGCTCATACATTCTTAAATGATGGTAGTTTGGTTTTATACGACTACCAAGGGGGATACCATATATTCAACAAAGATATTTTGCTTGAAGATTTCTTTAGAATACCATATGAAAACAAAAAGAAAGACGGAAGCACCAATAGGGAAAAGTTATATAACAATCCATTAGATTACTCTCCCGTATATAATGACAACATCTGTCGCTCCTATGGAAATAATGTTTTTTTCAAAGTGCAAATGGCTTATCCATTGTGTAATTATGTTTGTAGTACAAAAGAACAATTAGAAAATGGAGCCAATATAGTAGAAACAAACCTACAACAACAAGAACTCGGACGGCTATTAGCACAAGGTTATCCACAGAGTTATTATAAAAACAGTTTAGAAAAAGCCATATTTTCCACTGTCAACTTTGATATTACCCTCAATGGAGATTTCTATGTAACTTACGAAGCAGACAGTTTAATCTATAAATATGACAAAGATTATAATGAATTAGAATGCTTTGGCTTTTCCGGGAAAAATATGGATACAAATTATGTACGTATCACAAGCACAAAAGAATCCAGAAAACATTGGCGAAATGAAAGACTGACCAAAGGTTATTACAATTGGTTGGAATACGTGGACGAAACCGGATTGCTCTTCCGTTCCTATCAAAAAGGAGAAACACGTTCAACAGACGGATTGCAAATCTACAAAGACGGTGTTCTAATAGGGGATGTAAGCGTACCCAAAGGATTAAAGGTCATGGGATATATCGCACCTTACTATTATTCATACGTCATACCAAACGAAGAAAAAGAAATCATGTATCTATACCGCTTCAAGTTATGAAACGACTAAACAGTATTTGGATTTGGCTTGTATTAATAGGATGCGTTTGGGGGTTCTATTTCTTTTGGAAACAAAACTCCCACCAAAAATCCCTGCGTACCCCACGAGAAACACCGAAAGAACAACCTTTGACTGAACTTAAAATAAACACCTAACGGAATAGCAAATTTGAGTAAAGCGTAGCGAACAGACTG
>ERZ838399.2482-NODE-2482-length-13771-cov-6.213109_pt1 | contig 13771 bp, 12 predicted proteins | sample MGYA00519683_ERZ838399 | MGnify/ENA primary metagenome ERZ838399 (study PRJEB31850, sample SAMEA3708833) | human gut metagenome | biome: human gut; feature: human-associated habitat; material: faeces | place: China | collected 2014 ...
ACTGCTTATTGCTTTTCGCAATTGAAGCAGGGGACTTACTTGATTCGGTTAAAATACATGCGTGGATGCAGTTGGCTAAATTTAGGTAATACACTTATTTCAAAGAATTTTTACTTGACTAAATTCCGATAACCACATCTATTTCAAAGGAGGATTCACTTATGGCAGTAGACAAAAGTCTGATTTCCGGAAGCACTACAATGCTGATTTTACGGCTTTTGGACGAAAAAGACATGTACGGTTACGAAATGATTGAAACATTACAGGAAAAATCCCAGAATGTATTTCAATTGAAGGCAGGCACTCTTTACCCGCTACTTCACTCTCTGGAAGAAAAAGGCTATGTTTCTTCTTACGAAGATTCCATCGGCCAGAAAACACGAAAATATTATTCGCTGACAAAAAGTGGGAAAAAATTTCTCTCCCAGAAAAAACAGGAATGGCAGGAATATTCTTCCGCTGTCGCTCATATTCTGACAGCTGATTTAAGCACTGCTTTTCCAATGTTAACCCCACACATGGAGGGATGAATATGAGTAAAAAACGATATATGGAACTGCTGCTGGAGCAGATTCGAAACAAACGTGCCAAAGAACTGGTCGCACGTGAGATTAACTCTCATATCGAAGATCAGGAAGAAGCCTACCTGTCACAAGGATTGTCTGCATACGATGCGGAACGCAGAGCTGTTCTGGATATGGGCGATCCTGTGGAAACCGGTGTGTCACTGGATGCGGTTCACAGACCAAAAATGTCCTGGAGTATGGTGATTCTGACAGCAATTATCTCCGCACTTGGATTTTTTATGTTATGGATGATTTGCAAAGGAAACTCAGATTTTGAGACTACTGTGCTATTAAAGAAACAAATCATTTACCTGATCATTGGATTCGGAATCATGCTTTTTATCTGTAAAATCGATTACAGTCGGATTTTTCATCATTCCGGTATACTGGCACTCCTTTACCTCGGATTTTTGATTTTGCAGGATACGGGATTTGCTCGCTTATTTTCCAGTACCGTAACGATTTCCTATCTGCTCAGTATCCCCATTTTTTGTGGATTATTATACAAATTCCGAAAACGAAACTGGTATCATCTACTGATTCCTGCCGGATTTATGCTTGTATCTATCCTGTTGATGCACTACCTCTGGTTATTTGTATCTTATAAAATCGTTCTTGTATTTACAAGTGCAATCCTTGTTACCGTAGCAATTTGTAAAGAATGGTATCCGATTCGTAAAAAAATATTTTTACCGATACTCTGGGGTTGTATCATCGGCATTCCTTCATTGTTTTTACTGATGCCTTACAAATTTCCGAATCTGTTTCCACCATATGTCTGTGCCCGTATTTCCAACTGGATTTATCCGTTTGAAAATACATATGAGTCTATGGTTCATGCAGCAATGACAAGAAGCAGTTTATTAGGGCACAGCTCAACTTTAGTTATGGATTTCGACTCCCTGATCAGTAACTACATGGTTGTAAATATAACTGCCAGATACGGTCTGATCCTAACCTGCATTCTTGCTGTTTTATTTGTCGCATTCTGTATCCGCCTGTTTTATCTGGCTCTGCACCAGAAAAATCAGCTTGGTATGATTCTGGGACTTGGATGCAGTCTGGCATTGACAGTAGAAGTTTTGAAATATTTTCTTATGAACCTTGGTATGCTTCCAATGACATATGGATTTCTCCCACTGTTTTCCTACGGTGGAAGTGTTACGATCATTTCTTATATATTTGTTGGAATTTTATTGAGTATCTACCGAAATCAGAACTTAATCGACGAAACCAGACAAAGACGGTTTCGTATTCGTCTGAAAATCGAACAGAAATAACATGAAAGCTGTGCTGCTGGTCATTAATGCGACCAGCGGCACGGTTATTTTTATATTCAAGAATGCCTCGGCATTCTTGTTGTTTTCAATCTGCATTTTGGCTATTCCATCAATCACTATTTTAGTGATGGAACAAACGAATACCAGTAAAGCACATTGCCATATTGTATTTGTTGCAGGTAGCAATAACATTGTCATCACGGATGGATCCACCTGGTTCAGCCACATATTTCACGCCACTCTTGTGTGCACGCTCGATGTTGTCGCCAAACGGGAAGAATGCGTCAGATCCCAGTGCAACATCTGTATTTTTATCCAGCCATGCACGTTTCTCCTCTGCTGTAAATACAGGAGGTTTTACCTTAAAGATATTCTCCCATGCGCCGTCCGCAAGTACATCCATGTATTCATCTCCGATGTAAAGATCGATCGCATTGTCACGGTCTGCACGTTTGATGCCATCTACAAACTGAAGATTTAATACCTGTGGAGCCTGACGAAGGAACCAGTTATCTGCTTTCTGTCCTGCTAAACGTGTACAATGAATTCTGGACTGCTGTCCGGCACCAATTCCGATGGCCTGTCCACCTTTTGCATAGCATACGGAATTAGACTGTGTATATTTCAGAGTGATCAGGGAAATGATCAGATCGATTTTTGCGGAATCCGGAATTTCTTTGTTCTCTGTTACCACATTTCCAAGGAAATCACGGTCGATTTTCAGCTCATTTCTTCCCTGCTCGAAAGTAACACCAAATACCTGTTTGTGCTCAACTGGCTCCGGAACGTAATTCGGATCAATCTCGATCACGTTGTATTTTCCTCCTTTTTTTGCTTTCAGGATTTCTAATGCTTCCGGCTCATACCCCGGAGCGATGACACCGTCGGAAACCTCACGTTTGATGATTTTTGCTGTACTGACATCGCAGATATCAGACAGGGAAATGAAATCACCGAAGGAAGACATACGGTCTGCGCCTCTGGCTCTTGCGTAAGCGCTTGCCAGCGGAGAAAGTTCACCCAGATCGTCTACCCAGTAAATTTTGCTCTCAACCTCTGTCAGCGGAAGACCCACTGCAGCGCCTGCCGGAGATACATGTTTGAAAGAAGTCGCTGCCGGAAGACCGGTTGCTGCTTTCAGCTCACGTACCAACTGCCAGCCGTTGAAAGCATCCAGGAAGTTGATGTATCCCGGTTTTCCGTTTAATACTTTGATTGGCAGATCTGCACCGTTCTCCATGTAAATACGGGACGGTTTCTGATTTGGGTTACAGCCATATTTTAACTCTAATTCGTTCATTCTGATTCCTCCGATCACTATGTGTCCACACAGACGTTTATTTTTATCAAATATCTGTATGATTTGTCGTGTTTTTTATTTCACCAAAGCGTAATAGCGTAATATCGATAAAAATTAATCCTGATGTTTGTTTACGATACGTGTCTCATAAGTACCATCTGCGATGTTGATATAACGTACAAACAGTGAAACTTTATTATCTGCATTTAAACTCTCCCATAAAAGTTTTGTGTACTCATCAATGTCATCTGCAACATCTACCAGCTCCGGCTCTCCCTCAAAACTTGGCAGCGGGTTGCCATCGTTCATATAAGTATGGATGAAACGTGCCTCGCCTGCAGCCGGTGTCTCATAAGCAAATGTATAACGGTTGCATCCCTCCGGATTACCGTTGTTGCTCTTTAAAATAGACATTGCATAGCTGAATTTTCCGTTTTCTACATGCATGATACCGGAAATACGCGGTGTGTAGTTCGGTCCGTCCGGCTCAAACTCACGGCAGCGTAAAGACTGCTCAAATGTCATCTGGCGATCCATCTGATCATAAATAGTATCTGTCTGATCTCCGTTTGTTACGATTGTTTTATTTCCCAATACACGAACCGGTGCGTAGATGATCAGGCTTGGATCTTCCAGTTTGGATGGATCGTATGCCTGTGTACGGATGCCTTCTCCGTCCTCTACAAATACACGGTTTCTGCTGTTTTCACTTCTTCCCATGATAAAGTACGCGGTAACGGCTTTGCTTCCATCGGATGTTTTACCAATGATGATGCCTCTTCCCGGGTAAGAATTCTCCTGTAACTGCTTTGCAATAGAACGCATTTCCATATCATGTCCTCCTTCGTGTGGTACCCCTTGTCATGGTTAATTATCATAGAAATATTCACGGATTCTTTTTTCAAATATTGTCGTGAAATATAGAATTATCCGGTGAATTTTTCTCATCTATTCAAAGTGTAACATGCAGAATATATTTTTACAACCACCGATCCTTATTAATACCATTAATTTATTTACTTATTTTTATTAGAAATATTAATATATATTTTTTCTATAAAATTTGCTAAGGAATATATATGCAATCATTCTTTTAAGGATAACATCAGTAAATATATTTTTCCGGAAAATACAAAAATCCCCACAGCCGGTAAAGCTGTGAGGATGTAAGTATCCATTTTATTTTTCTTGCATACATGATTGTTATCTGAATACAGGTAATAAGTAAACCATAAATTAATTTTTAAAGCTGTGGATTGGAGCCGGAATACGTCCCTGACGATTTACAAAGTTTGCGCAGGAATACTGATTTACCGGCATGATCGGTGCATAACCTAACAATCCACCGAACTCTACCATCTCGCCAACGCCTTTTCCGATGACCGGAATCAGGCGAACTGCGGTTGTTTTCTGGTTTACCATACCGATTGCCATTTCATCCGCAATAATACCGGAAATCGTTGTTGCCGGTGTATCTCCCGGAATGGCGATCATATCCAGACCAACGGAGCATACACATGTCATAGCTTCTAATTTTTCCAGTGTCAACGCATTTGCTTTTACTGCATCGATCATTCCCTGATCTTCGCTGACCGGAATAAACGCACCACTTAATCCGCCGACATAGGAGGATGCCATGATACCACCTTTTTTCACCTGATCGTTCAGCATAGCTAATGCTGCGGTTGTACCTGGTGCTCCGGCATACTCCAGACCGATCTCCTCAAGAATCTCAGCTACACTGTCGCCAACTGCCGGTGTCGGAGCCAGAGACAGATCAATGATTCCGAACGGAATACCAAGCATTTTGGAAGCTTCTTTTGCAACCAGCTGACCAACACGGGTGATCTTGAATGCTGTCTTTTTAATAGTCTCACACAGCACCTCGAAGCTCTCGCCTCTTACTTTTTCCAGCGCAGTCTTTACAACACCCGGTCCGCTGACACCTACGTTAATGATGGCATCTGCTTCTGTCACACCGTGGAACGCACCTGCCATGAATGGGTTGTCATCCGGTGCATTACAGAATACTACCAGCTTTGCGCATCCAAGTGAATCTGCATCTTTTGTATATTCTGCGGTCTCTTTGACGATCTCGCCCATGAGACGTACTGCATCCATGTTGATACCGGTCTTAGTAGAACCAAGGTTTACGGAGCTGCATACACGCTCGGTGCAGGCAAGTGCCTGTGGAATGGAGCGGATCAACAGTTCGTCAGCAGTTGTCATGCCTTTGCTTACCAGTGCGGAATATCCGCCGATAAAGTTGACACCTACTTCTGCAGCCACACGGTCTAAAGTCTGTGCGATTGTTACATAATCTTCCGGCTTTTTGCAGGCAGCCGCACCGATCATAGCGATCGGAGTTACCGAAATTCGTTTGTTTACAATCGGAATACTGTAACGGTTTTCGATGGTTTTACCTGTTTTTACCAGATCTTTTGCTAAGGTTGTGATTTTATTGTAAATGTTCTGATTTACTTTGTCCAAATCAGAATCAATACAGTCTAATAAACTGATTCCCAGTGTAATGGTACGAACATCCAGATTTTCCTGCTCGATCATCTTGTTCGTCTCATTTACTTCAAACATATTTATCATTGGTCGTAATCTCCTTTTTCCAGTATTTTCTTAGATACGGTGCATCATATCAAAAATTTCTTCTCTCTGGCATTTGATCTTTACGCCAATTTCTTCGCCGATCTGCTCTAATTCTTTTACGCAGTCTGCAAATGGTTTTGCGGAGGTACTCATATCCACGATCATCATCATATTAAAGAAATCCTGTACAATTGTCTGTGAAATGTCAAGTACGTTAATACTGTTACTTGCAAGGTAGGTACATACTTTTGCAATAATACCTACGGTATCTTTTCCTACTACTGTGATAATTGTTCTGTCTGTTGTCTTTTCCATTGTGTTTTCGCGCATATGCGCTCTCCTCTCTCAAAATTGCGGCCACAAAGCTTATACTGATCATCCTCTATGCAATTCTCATCTTGCAAATATGTACTTTACATGGATACCCGTGATGCACGAAAAAGTAACATTAAATCGTCACTAATTCAGAAACCTCATCCCGTTTGGCAACCACCATTGGAAAATCACTGCCCTTGTATGGATTTTCTCCCATGGTCACTTCCAGTCGTACAGTCTCCCATGCAAGCTGTGGATAATTATTCTCTTTGCTCAAATGACCTAAAATCACTTTTTTAAAACCATCATGCAATACCTTGCCAAGCAGCTGCCCGGACAACTCATTTGATAAATGTCCGCGATCACCAAGGATTCTCCGTTTCAACTGATACGGATAAGTACCCGCCTGCAGCATATGTACATCGTGATTGGCTTCTAACAATAATACATCCAATCCTTGCAATTTGTCTACAATATAATCATCATATTTTCCAAGATCTGTGATAATTCCCATGGATTTATCCCTCTGATACATCATATAAGCCACCGGTTCTGCCGCATCATGGGATGTCGGCACCGGGGAAATCCGCATATCTCCGATGGTAAAATCCTCCTCCGGGTGGATCACCCGAAACAGGGATTCGTCCACTTTTCCAATGGATGACTTTTCTTTGATGGCATCAATAGTTCCCTGGGTGGCATACATGGGAAGCCCGTATTTCCGTGCCAGAACCCCAAGGCTTTTGATATGATCGGAATGCTCATGGGTCACAAGAATTCCGTCCATCTCAGCCGTTTTCAGTCCAATCTCATTGAGCCCGGCTTCAATCCGCTTACCGCTGATTCCGGCATCCACAAGGACATGGCAGTGATCCGCGCCTGCGTAAATACAGTTTCCGCTGCTGCCGCTTGCTATACTACATAATTCCATTTATTCCTCCGTTGTCTAACGATTCTGTACATTTTTCTATCAAAAAATATACACTTCTTTGTATCACAGGATCATCCCTGCGTTTTTTCTACCTGACGTGCTTTCATCAACTCATCAATCTGGCAAAAAGCATCTTCCGGCAGATGATTGTTATCAATTTCTGCCTTGCATACTTCCCGATAAGTACTTTCCGGAAGCTGACTGGCAAAAATGTTATCAATTTTTTCATCGGAATACCCGCGGTTTAACTTCAACCGCTCTCTCCGGTTTTCCTCAGAGGTATAAATATACCACAGTTCGTCACAGATTTCATCATAATGTTCTTCAATCAGCAATGCTGCTTCCAGAATCAGCACTTCGTGTGTCTGTGCCGCACGCTCACGGTTCATCTCATCAATGACATACTGTTTTACCGCCGGATGCACGATATCATTTAATGCAAACCGTTTCTTTTCATCGGAAAACAGCACCTGTGCCATCTTTTTCCTGTCAATCTGTCCGTCTGCCTCAAACACCTGATCCTCTGCAAAAAGTTCCTGCAGTTTTCGGTAGCAGTCTGTGCCCGGCTCCATCAAATCATGGGCAATTTCATCTGCCAGCATGACACGGCATGAGTAATTACTCTCAAGATAGGTCAGAATCGCTGTTTTTCCGGCGCCAACTCCGCCTGTAATTCCTATAAAATGCATATCACTATATGTTGATTCAGAGTTGTCCGCATCATTTTTTGACACAGCAACTCTGAATATTTCCTTTCTGAAAAATGAGTCCTGCAATTCAAGTCGAACGCACGTGAGACTTGGTGCGTGATTCTGGTCAACGAAAGCTGACATATTCTTCTCAGAATCACTGCACATCTACACTTCGTTCCGGTCGGCGCAAAACCATTGTCTCCCAGACAATGTGCGCCCCCGCGGAGCGTTTATCTCAGTCGGAGATTGTACTCCCACTGAGAAAGACTTGTTATTACTCACCACTTGCAGAAGTGGGAGTCTTCTCGACTGAGATAAAATATTGATTCTCGCATCCATTGAAAAATACCCATAATATTCTTCCTGTTTCTGCGATTCTCCCCATTATTTTCAACAGGATCATTTTTTCACATTTCTAATTTAGTGTGCTTCGAACCAGTTTTTACCGGACTGCACATCGACTTCCAGCGTTACCGCCAAATCTGCCGCATGACGCATTTCCTCAGCCAGAAGCGTTTTTACATATTCCTCTTCGTCCGCTGCTGCCTCGATCAGAAGTTCATCGTGCACCTGCAGGATCAGCTTAGATTTTAACTGTTCCCGATCCAGACGCTGTTTTACCCGAATCATGGCAATCTTGATAATATCCGCTGCGGTTCCCTGAATCGGAGAGTTCATGGCAATACGTTCACCGAAGGAACGCTGCATGAAGTTGCTGGAGGACAGCTCCGGAACCGGTCTGCGTCTGCCAAACATCGTCTCCGCATAGCCTTTTTCCTTCGCATCGGTCACCAGACGATCAAGGAATGTCTTGATACCCGGATAGGTCTCAAAATAACTTGCGATATAGCCTTCCGCTTCTTTTCGTGTGATACTCAGATCCTGGCTCAGTCCAAAAGAACTGATACCGTACACAATACCGAAGTTTACCGCTTTTGCATTTCTTCTCTGAAGATCTGTTACTTCTTCTAACGGCGTATGGAATACCTGAGAAGCGGTGATCCTGTGAATATCCTCCGCATGCTGATAAGCCGCGATCAGGTTCTGATCTCCGGACATATGCGCCAACACACGTAACTCAATCTGGGAATAATCCGCATCGATAAATACATAACCATCCTTCGGCACAAATACTTTTCGGATCAGTCTGCCAAGTTCCATACGAATTGGAATATTCTGCAAGTTCGGCTCCGTACTGCTGATACGTCCAGTTGCTGTAATAGTCTGGTTAAAAGTACTGTGAATCCTTCCATCCGGAGCGATACACAATGCCAGTCCATCCGCATACGTGGATTTCAATTTGGTAAGCTGACGGTACTCCAGAATCTCTGATACGATCGGATAATCCGGTGCCAAACGCTCCAATACATCCGCAGCGGTGGAATATCCAGTTTTCGTTTTCTTACCGTTCGGCATCTGCAATTTTTCAAACAGAATGACACCAAGCTGTTTCGGAGAATTAATGTTAAAAGTCTCTCCTGCTTTTTCATAAATGGAAGTCTCCAGTTCCGCGATCCTTCCGGTAAGCTGTGCGCCGTAGCTTTCCAGCTCTGCCTTTTCTGCGCGGACACCTTCCTTTTCCATATCTGCCAGCACAAATACCAGCGGCATCTCGATCTCATCGTACAGCTTTTTCATGCCGTGTTCTTCTAACTGTTCCAATAACTGGTCTTTTGCCGCGATACAGGTATACGCCTGATAGCAAGCCAGTAATTCCAATGCTTCCGGCTTCTCATCTGCCGCTTTTTTAATCTTCAATTTTCCAAGCAGATCGACCTGAGACGGTACCATCTGTCCCAAAATATCCTTTGCAAGGTCATCGTAAGTATATTCGTTTTTTAACGGATTCAGCAAATATGCCGCAATTGTGGTATCGATGCAGTTTTTTGTCTCTGTCACGCGGACATGTTTTAACAGCCCTTTCAAATCCGGTGTCACCAAAGTATCCAGTCCGTCACAAAGTTTCTGTGTCTGTTCTTCCAGATAGCCTTCTGTCACAAATCCACCGCAGGTCAGATAGGCAACGTTCTGATTGCTTTCTGCCACTGCCAGACCATACACTGTTCCCGCATCTTCAAAGAAAGATACTGCTGCCTCTTTCGCAGAAAATTCGTCAAAAAAGTTCTGGATCTCGTCCAGTTCATGATACACATGGAAATATTTTTCCAGATCGTTCTGTGACATATCGTCTGAAAAACGGGTCAGCATGTTTTTGAACTCCAGACGCTTCATATATACATACGCTTCCGGTGTGTACAGATCCGTCAGTTTTGCCGCTTCCATGTCAAATTCGATCGGTGCATGCACTTCGATGGTAGCCAGTGTCTTGCTCATCTGCGCCATATCGTAGTGCTCTTCCAGATTAGTTTTCGCACGTTTCGGTGTGATCTCTTCCAGATGCGCATAGGCGTTTTCAATGCTTTTATAAGCAACAATCAGATTGGTGGCGGTCTTCTCTCCGATACCCGGAACACCCGGAATATTATCAGAGCTGTCACCCATCAGTGCCTTGACATCAATAAATTCTTTCGGAGTCACCTGATAACGCTCCACCACATCTGCCGCATAATAATCTTCAATCTCCGTACCGGTTCGTTTTGTTTTCGGAATCCGAATTTTTACCTTATCTGTCGCCAGTTGAAGCAAATCACGGTCACCGGAAATAATGCTGACATCCATGCCCTGTGCTTCTGCCATCCCGGCAATGGTTCCAAGCAGATCATCCGCTTCATAACCCGGTTTTTCCACAATCGTGATTCCCATAGCCTGCAAAACTTCTTTCATGACAGGCACCTGCTCCCGCAGTTCCTGCGCCATCGGTTTTCTCGTTCCCTTGTAGGCATCAAACATCTGATGGCGGAAGGTCGGCTCGCTACGGTCAAATGCCACCGTCAGATAATCCGGTTTTTCCTCATCCAGAATCTTGAACATAATATTTAAAAATCCATACACCGCATTGGTATGCAGCCCTTCGGAGTTCGTCAATGGTGGAACCCCGAAAAAGGCACGATTTAAAATACTGTGTCCATCAATCAGTACGATTTTTTCACTCATGCTAAATCTCCCTTGTGTACTCTTTGAGCCACTCGCGCTCATCGTCATTCAGATACGGAGATATTTTCTCCCATACCCTTCTGTGGTATGCATTCAGCAGTTTTTTCTCACGTCCGGTCATTTCCTCCGGAATAATTCCGTCCAGATCGATCGGTGCATAAGTAATATTTTCAAACTTCATAAACTGACCATACTCGTTTTTCTCTGCTTTCACACAGATCAGCTCGTTCTCGGTACGGATACCGTACTCGCCTTCCAGATATACACCCGGCTCGTCAGTAGTTATCATACCCTCTTCCAGTCTGCCGCTGTCATTACGCTCTGCAACAACTCTCCAGCGGAATCCGTTTGGTCCCTCATGTACGTTCAGGATATGTCCGACACCATGACCGGTTCCGCATTTGTAATCAATACCCATCTGCCATAACGGTCCACGGCTTAAAATATCTAGGTTTAATCCGCTGCATCCGTACAGGAATTTAGCATCTGCCAAATTCAGGTTGGATCTGCAAACAGTTGTAAAATGCAGTTTCTGTTTGTCAGTCAGAGGTCCAAGGACAAAGGTTCTTGTAATGTCTGTGGTTCCCTCATAATAATGTCCGCCGGAATCCACCAGTAAAAATCCTTCTGGTTTTAATTCCGCTGCTGTTTCTTCTTTTGCGGAATAGTGCATCATGGCTGCATTTGCGCCGTAAGCACTGATGTTGTCAAAACTCAGATCCAGGAAGTGTTCCTGTTCAGCTCGTAAGCTGTCCAGATATTTTCCTGCGGTATACTCTGTGATATATTCTTTTCCGACATGTGTCTTTAACCAGTACATGAATTTTGTCACAGCCACACCGTCTTTTAAATGTGCGATTCTTGTATTTTTTAACTCTGTCTCATTTTTGATGGCTTTCATGCGCTCAGATGGGTTCAGATTATCTACAACTTTTAAGCCTTCCGGAAGTGCCATGCGGATGCGGTAGTTGATGGTGTGCTCGTCCATCAGCATTACTTTGTCTGCTGCAATTTTTTCTGCTGCATCATAAATCTCATCATAAGCACAAACCGTAATGTCGTTGTCTGCCAGATAAGCACGAACTTCATCAGTCAGTGTCTCCGCATGAATAAACAATTTGCATGCATCTTCCTCGATCAACAGGAAAGATAAAAATACCGGAACGTGGGAAATGTCGTTTCCACGCAGGTTTAAGATCCATGCAATGTCATACAGAGAGCTGATCAGATGCGCCTGTGCACCTTTCTCTTTCATTACTTCACGGATTCTTCCTAATTTGGAAGCGGTAGTCTCTCCGCTGTATTCATCTGTTAAGATCCATACTTTCTCTGTCGGAAGCTGTGGTCTGTCTGTCCAGATCTCGTTTACCAGATCTTTTGCAACGAACAGGCTGCTCTGTTTTTTCTCAGCGATTTTTGCATATGCTGCTCCGTCCGCACTGGAAAGGACTCTTCCATCAAAACCGATGACGCCGCCCTGCGGAAGTTTATCCTCTACAAATTCTTTTACTGTAGGTACGCCTTCCTCAGACATACGGTACAGTGTGATGGTGCTGCCTGCAAGCTGCTGCTCTGCCTGAATAAAATAACGACCGTCGGTCCACAGACCTGCCTCTGTCAAGGTCACTACCAATGTTCCAGCAGATCCTGTAAAGCCGCTCATATAAGAACGTGCTTTGAAATATTCACCAACATATTCTGACTGGTGAAAATCTGCAGTTGGAATCATGTAGATATCCATGTTGTTTTCTTTCATTTTTTCTCGCAAAATTGCAAGTTTTTCCTGAATTGTCATATCATCTATCCTCCATGTTACTTATAATTTTTATCTTATACTCATAGCGATCTGGTTGAACAGATTTTTATGAGATATTAGCGCTATTAGAATGTTGATACTTTTGACGTCAAATGGATATTCGCAATCCTCTCACGTCAGAAACGTCATTTAGTAAAATTTCAACGGTTCCAAATCAAAGAAATGACTGTGGTCTGCCGGGAAAAATCCGATTTTTGCATTTGGGTATTTTTCCTGTAATGGCTTCTGATAGCCTTCCAGATACAATTTTTCAAGGTGTGCTTTTGTCACAAGATCCGTATCTGAAACGCCCAGACACTGTTTTACCAGTTCCAGTCGATGGCTCACCTCGCAAAAGGGATGTCCAATGGCATGCAGTCCCATGACCACCTGAATCTCATTTACGTTTTCCGGGATCACCGGTTCATGCGCTGCCGGAAATTTGATCGGCATATGCTTTGATCCATCTGCCTCTACCAAAACAATATCTGCAAGCTGGCAAGCCTGCTCGTAAATATCTTTCGGTAACGATGCTATTTTTCCTTCTTTCACCGGACTTCCACAAATACAAACGTTTTGTTTTTCCAACTGTTGTCGGATATCTTCCAGATTATCGGATAAAACCATGCCCTGTTCCAGACCCATATGAGTCGTCGTTGTGACCAAAACTTTTTTGCCCTGCTGCACATATTCTTTTGTAAGATTTTTGATCCGGCTTGTCTTACCACCAGCGCCTACAATTGCGATTACATACATTGTTGTATCACCTTTTATTTCATATTAAACATGCATACGACTTGGTATATGATCTTGGGCAGCATAAGATATGCATGTTCTGGTGAACTACCCATTGTCTAAAGCCAATGGGCTTCCTGCTTCATAAACCTCGTTTCTACGTTCCACTCCGGTCGGAGCGGAACAAACATCCACTGGATGTTTTGCTCCCTACTATCTCCACAGGCGTTAATTCGGACAGTCCCTGCCCTATTTATTATTTTTCCTTATGCTATTTGTCTTAGTCCTTCTGCCAGTATATTTTTTGCAGCATTAATATCCCTGTCATGCTTTACTCCACAAACCGGACATTCCCATTTCCTTACTGACAAATCTTTTGTTTCCGTATTCTGATACCCACAAACAGAACATATTTGACTGCTGGCATAAAATGTATCTATTTTGATGTATTTCCTGCCATTCCATTTTGCCTTATACTCTAACTGTCTTGTCAGCTCATACC
>ERZ838399.2483-NODE-2483-length-13770-cov-2.425592_pt1 | contig 13770 bp, 10 predicted proteins | sample MGYA00519683_ERZ838399 | MGnify/ENA primary metagenome ERZ838399 (study PRJEB31850, sample SAMEA3708833) | human gut metagenome | biome: human gut; feature: human-associated habitat; material: faeces | place: China | collected 2014 ...
AGATGTCTGCGCAGTTTCGCAGTGGCTGGATGTGAACGGCAGCAGCCGATACGGACCCAAGCAGGGAACGGCACAGGTCAGAAGCCTTGTTGGAAATTCCGGAAGAACCGGATGCCCCGTTTGTTGTGTGAAGGGAAAAGAACAGCTTGTTCTTTTTCCAGATTGCGCTCCGGTCCAGAAACGAGATCAGTTCCTGGCCGAGATCGGCATCCATAAATTCCAGATTCTGGAAATAGATGGATGAGTGGGTGTTGAACAGCGGGCTGTACGGGTTATTCAAAAGCCAATTGATGTTGGAGGCTTTTGCGTGCTTTAAATCAATCAGAGTGAAAGAACTGTGAAAATCAACAGCCATCTCATACAAATAAGAAACGATGGAGTCGAAAAACGTGCCGCTTTCTCCGAGGAGGAGAACCGGCTTTGGGCTGTTGGGCTGAACCCCTTCCAGCGGGTACTGGGAGAAGTAGGTCTCTGCCATTTTCGTCTGGAAAAAGAAATTCTTGGTCAGATCCGCAGTACCGGAAAACACCTGAACAAAGTCTTTTTGTGTGTTGGATGGAAGCGCCGTATGCCGGATGCGCGCGAAATAAACGCCGGCAATCTCGGAGGAAGCAATGGAGGCGGTCAGATAGGCGTTCTCGTACTGACGGCTGAATTCACAGGATTCTGAGGCAGTGATTTCCCCGATTCTGGCAGAAAGCAGTTCCTCCAGAAACAGGGCAGCGTCCTGGTTCAGCTTTGAGGAGAACAGAACCGTTCCATGGATATCAAAGGCAATCAGATCGGAGGTCTCATGCTGCAGGAGTCCGGTCAGAATGGTTTTCTCCTGTTTGAAGCGGGACAGAAGCGATGCCAGAAGTGATACCTGGTCAAACACCTTATCAATGCTTTCCTGGGAAGAGGTGATCAGTACCGGAGTCAGTCCGGCGTCAACGGATTTGACGGATACTACGGTATCACCGATGATGAGGGAATACCCCTCTGCCCGCAGGCGGGAAAGAATCACGTCTGCCTCGGAAGCATTCTGAATCGTATAAATAGGAATATCATTATTTAACAGCATGCACATTTCGCTGGCGTGCTTGGTAGTAGCCGGGAAACCGACAAGGGCACTTTTCCCTTTGTATGCATCCGCAAGCCTCAGGGCATGCAGAATATCGCTCGCGGTGATCTCCACTTCCAGAACAGGAATGGAAACGTTTTTGCGGATCAGCGTAGCGGTTCCGCCTCTTGATATAATGAGGTCGTAGGAAGACTTTTTAAATTCTTCCTGTACAACACGCAGTCCCTCTTCGTTGTCACCGTCTAAAACCGTGAGAGCGATATCATGTCTGCCGGCGCCTGTCTGCCGCAGAATCTCTCGGAGCCCGGAATATGGGGCAATTGCTAAAACTTTGATCTTATGATAAGAATCGGTCATGAAATAACTCCCTTCGGAAATGTATCACATTAATTGTTTTATATTGGAATCATAACACACTTTTACGGTGGTTTCAATATAAAACACTATCAAAAAACAGAAAAGAAAAATTGCACAAATAGAATGCGAGAAAATAGACATAATTAACGAAAAACACAATACGTTCCAAAGTGAAACGCAAAACAAAGAAAAACCTATTGACGAAATCAAAAGATGACGGTATTATGGGTTCATAAATAAAACACAGCCACGGAACGGGAGAAGGGAGTGAACAACGTTGGCTGACATGATCCTGATTGCAGATGATATGACAGGAATGCTTGATACGGCAGTGCAGTTTGCAAAGGCCGGAATCCCAACGACCGCGTATCCTGGAAAAACGGATCTGGAGGAACTGAAACACTGCCAGGCATCCGTCATTGCAGTGACAACGGAAAGCAGGAATGCTTCAAAAGAAGAAGCGTACCAGCGGGTCCGGGATATCACCGAAAAAGCGAAGGCGGCAGGAATCCAAACCGTTTTTAAAAAGACGGACTCGGTGCTGAGAGGACATCTTGGAGCAGACTTTGAGGCAATCCTGGATGCGATGCAGACAAAAAAGCTTCTGTTTTTTCCGGCTTATCCCGCCATGGAGCGGACAACCCGGAATGGAATCCAGTATGTGAACCGGGTGCCAGTGGCTGAGAGTGGATTCAACACAGACCAGACAGAAGCAATCAGCAGTTCCTTCATTCCGGAAATACTTGCGGAAGAAACCAGCATTCTGGTGACTGTGATTAGAAGCGGCGAGACATGGAACGCATGCGGAGAGAAAAAGCAGATTTATGTGTTCGATGCGGAAAATGAAACGACACTTCGAAAAAGGGCCGAAGAGGCCAGGACGCGGGGATGCGCACAGATTGTGGCAGGATGTGCCGGACTTGCAAAAGAACTTTCTGAGATCATGGGAGATCAGAACCTGCAAAAAGAGTCACATAATCCAAATAAAACAATTTTTGCGGTGTGCGGAAGCATGAACCGGGTAACAAGAAGCCAGGTTGCTTACGCAGCAAAACACGGATATGAGTACTACCCGATTGGGATTGATGATCTGATCGATACGAATACAAAAACATTATTTTATAAGGAGGAAATTGCAAATGCAATAAGAGATGCATGTAAGCAGAAAAAACCGGTTGTGATTGCTCCGGTCTGCCGGGAGAAACATTCTTCGGAACGGATGAACGGTATAGGGGCAAAGAAGAAAATTGTAGACCGGCTGAATGAAATTCTCCTGGCGTGCATGGAGAAACTGGAAGGTTACACCCTGTTCCACACCGGGGGAGACACGCTGAGTTCCTTCGTATCCATTTCCGGATGCAGCAGGATTGAATTGTGTGGAGAGTTGTATCCGGGCATCGCAATGAACCGGTTCCGTTTTGGCAGATATGAGAAATACGTGATATCGAAGAGCGGTGGTTTTGGAGATGAGGATGTACTGGTGAAATGTCTTGGGAACCGATGAAAGGAGAAAAAGAGAAGGTATGAAAGAAAAACTGAAACTCAATTTTTTATTTCCGGCAGCGACTGCGGTCATGGCAGCTGTCTGGATCTACAAAGGACTGTTTGAATATGGATTGTGGGATGCGCAGGCGAAGACGCCGGCTGACGGATTGTTCCCTGTTATCATAGCAATCGTCCTTTTGATAGCAAGTATTTCCAATATTGTGACAAGCTTCAAGGAAAAGCCAGTTACATTTGAAAAAAATGCGCTGATCCTGACCGTGACTCTTGCGGTGATCTACATAGCAGTCAAATACATCGGATTTCTTCCGGCACTGTTTATTTTCTATGTTTTATGGCTGAAATTATTCAGCAAGGTAGACTGGAAAACAACCATCATCGCAACGGTGGTTATGTTCATCATTGTATACTTTGGATTTTCCGTATGGCTTAAGATTCGGTTTGAGCCAGGAATGTTAATCCAGATGTTTCGCTAGATGAGGAGGTAAAAATGGGAAATTTCACAAATCTGATCGCTGGCTTCCATACAGCGTTATCCATCTCAAATATCGGGGCCGCGGCACTTGGAGCAGTCCTTGGAATCATAGTCGGAGCAATGCCGGGTGTCGGTTCCTTGGTGGGTGTGGCACTTTTGCTTCCGCTGACCTATCACTTTAACCCGACCACCGCAATCATCATGTTAGGAGCGATTTACTATGCCAACATGTTCGGCGGCGCCTTCAGCGCAATCCTGATCAACGTACCGGGTGACGCACCGGCCATCATGACATCCATGGATGGTTATCCTCTTGCAAGAAAAGGAAAACCGGGAAAAGCACTGATGACAGCAAATGTTTCTTCATTCTTTGGCGGCCTGATCGGTATGGTTATCCTGACCTTTATGGGACCGACTCTGGCAAGAGCCGGACTGAAATTCGGACCTGCTGAGATGACCATGCTGATGCTGGTGGCATTGAGCTCCATCAGCTGGCTGATCGAGGGAAATGTATTCAAGGGACTGGCCGTAACCTGTATCGGTATTCTGATCTCCACCATCGGTATCAGTACCAACACGGCGCATGCCCGTTACACCTTTGGTTCGGTACAACTGTTAAGCGGCATCAACTTCATTCCACTGGTTGTAGGTTTCATCGGAATGGCACAGGTGTTTAACCTGGTGGGACAGGCTGAGCGGGAAAATGACATGGTTGTTAAACGACTTGGACTTGCTGACTGTAAGCTGAGCAAAGAAGATATTTCACGCATCAGCGGCCCGATCGCAAGAGGCGGTCTGCTGGGTTCCGTGATTGGATTTATTCCGGGAGCTGGCGCTACCATGGCGGCAATTGTAAGCTACACGATCCAGAAAAAGAACAAAAATAATAAAGAAAAACTGGGGACCGGTGCCATTGAAGGAATTGCGGCTTCCGAGTCCGCAAACAACGGCGCGGCAGCTGGAGCGTTCGGCCCTCTGCTTGCCCTTGGTATTCCGGGAAGCGGTACGACAGCCGTTCTGCTTGGCGGCCTGATGATGTGGGGCCTGGAGCCAGGACCAAGACTGTTTACGGATCATGCGGACTTTGCATGGGGCCTGATCTCATCCCTGTTTATTTCCAACCTCATCGCCCTTGCGATTGCGCTGGTGATGATCCCGATGATCATGAAAGTCATCTGCATCCCGAACAAGATCCTGATTCCGTCCATCGTGGTGATCTGTTTCGTCGGTGCCTATGCTTCCACCAACTCCATGTGGGGTGTGCTGGTCATGATCGTGGGCGGTATCTTAGGATATTTATTCCAGAGATTTGGATATTCCGCATCCCCGATGCTGCTGGCATCCATTCTTGCGGTTACGTTTGAAGTCAATTTACGGAGAGCACTTACCATCTCCGGAGGAAGCCCGGCTATTTTTGTAACCAAGCCGCTGGCTCTGATCTTTTTCCTGATTTTCGTGGTATTGCTCTGCAGCCCGATGATAAAAAAAGCATACAGAAAAAATCATGCCCCGAAGGCAGAAAGTGAAGCATAACGAACTTATTTTGAAAAATTTAAATAAGAAAAATTATTCCAGGGAGGGAATCACAATGAAGAGAAGGTTAGCAGGAGCTTTATTAACAGGAACCATGGTAGTTTCCATGCTTGCAGGATGCGGCGGCAGCAACCAGCCGGCCCAGAGCGCAGCAGACACCAGTGCTGCGGCAACAGAGGCAGCAGAATCAGAAGCAGCGGCTGAGACAAAGCAGGAGTCCGCAAGTTCATTTAAGCCGAGCACGAATATTACTTTCAATGTAAGTTCTAAGGCAGGAGGAAACTCTGACCTGATCACACGTACCATGACCGATATTGCTTCCAAGGAAGGCCTGGTAGACCAGCCGTTCGTAATTGTCAACAACACCGATGGTGGCGGAAATATCATCCGTATCAGCACCCATGACACCAATGAGCCGGATCATACCTTACTTTGCTTCAGTTCCGGTGATATGCAGAACATGTTAGACAGTGAGATCGGTCTGACGGTAGATGATTTTGCTCCGATCGCGATCATGGCAGCAGACAAGCAGCTGATCTTTGCTCAGAAAGATGGAAAGTTTGCTTCTTTTGATGACATTAAGGCAGCCATCGACAACGGTGAGAAGATCAATGTCGGCGGAACCAAGAGTAATGAGAAGACTGTATTTGATATGTTTGTTGAGGAGATTGGCGCTGCAGACAGCTTCAACTACATGTTCTACGATTCTTCCGCAGAGTCCATTACCGCTCTGATGGGCGGCCACATCGACCTGTGCATGGGATCTCCGGCAGCAGCGGTAAACTATGTAGAGAGCGGCGATATCAAACCGGTGGTTGCCCTTTCTGATGAGCGGTTTAATGCTCCGTTGGATGAGGCTCCGACTATGGAAGAACTTGGTTACAACACCGTGCAGTCCCCGATGTGGCGTGGTGTGATTGCCCCTGGTTCCATGAGCGAGGAAGCTCAGGAATACTGGAATGGAGTATTCAAGGCCGAGACCGATGCATGGCAGGATTATCTGAACACCTACTTATTAAGCCCGTACTTCCAGGATCTGGATTCTACCCGTGAGATCATGAAAAAGGCTCAGGACGATTATCTTGCCTCCAAGTAATCAAAAGTAAATATTGGATTGCTGCATGTAAATGTTGGCGGTTGTATCTCTGACGTATGCTTGTTTAGCATGAGAATGACAACCGCCATTTTTTATAGAATGAAACAGGAATGGAGAAGAAAAAATGAATAAAAAACCAGTGGTATGTGTGTTATTGGGAGATGCGTCCGGTGTTGGATCTGAGATTCTGGTGAAAGCATTTGGAGGGGATGCGAAGGTTCCGGAGGCAGTCCGCGTGGCGCTGCTTGGCGATGAGCGGGTACTGGCCCGCGCAGAAGAACTGATTGGGAAGAAGATTTCCTATAAGCTTGTAAAACCGGAAGAAATCCGGGAGACCGAAGAGGATATTGTGATGGTGGATACCAAAAACGTAGATCCGGCTCAGGCACCGTTTGCGAAGGTGAATGCGGTTTGCGGAAAAGCAGTTGTCGAGGATATCAAAGCGGCTTGCAATTATTATGTAAAAGGCTATGTAGATGGAATCTGCTTTGCGCCGTTCAACAAAGAAGCCATCCGCATGAATTATCCGGAAGTCGCAAGTGAACTGGAAATATTCAAAAAATACTGTGAAGAACTTGGCCTGACTGTGGATAATGACTTTGGTGAGATGAATGTTGTGGATGGCCTGTGGACCACCAGGGTAACCAGCCATATTCCGCTGACAAAACTTGCTGACTACCTGACCTATGACAAGATCATGTCCATGATCCGTCTGGCAGATAAGTCCTGCCGCGCGTCCGGCATCGAAAATCCGAGAATTGCTGTCTGTGCGTTAAATCCGCACTGCGGTGAGGGCGGACTCTGCGGAGATGAGGAGCAGACACTGATCAAACCGGCCATCGAGCAGGGAAGAACAGAGGGCTACAATATCATTGGCATGTATTCCGCAGATACCGTGTTTGTACACGCATTTAACGGTGAAGCAGATGTTGTGGTAACCATGTATCATGACCAGGGACAGATCGCACTGAAATTAAAGGAGTTTTCCCACGCAGTCACGATTGTAGCCGGATTCCCAATGCCGATCGGAACACCGGCCCATGGAACCGCCCATGATATTGCGGGAACCGGAAAAGTCAGCGATTCCGCATTCCTGACTGCATTTGGCATTGTTGCAAGACAGACCATCCATGCAGTTTCCGGCAAATAGAACGAAGGGAAAAGAGGCGCGATATGGAACAGAAATTACCCATCCTTGGTGTGACGATGGGAGATCCCTGCGGGATCGGACCGGAAGTAGCAGTCAAGGCATTATCTCATAAAGAAGTGTATGAAATGTGCAGACCTCTGATCATCGGAAGCGCAGATGTGATCCGGATGGCAATTGATTATTGTAACCTGAATCTTTCTGTGAACCCGGTTTCCAGAGTGGAAGACGCGAAATTTACCTGCGGAACGGTGGATGTCTATGACCAGGATACCGTGAATATCAGTGAACTGAAGCTGGGAGAAGTATCCGTGCAGGGCGGCAACGCTGCCTACCGTGCAGTGGAAAAGGTAATTGAACTTGCCATGAAAGGAGAAGTAGATGCCACGATCACGGGGCCTCTGAATAAAGAGGCATTAAACCTTGCCGGATGGCATTACAGCGGACACACGGAAATCTATGCGGATCTGACCCATACAAAGGATTACTGTATGATGCTTGCCAACCAGGATTTCCGGATTGTGCATGTGTCAACCCATGTATCCCTCCGGGAGGCCTGTGACCGCTGCACGACAGAGCGGGAGTACAAGGTGATCCGCCTGGCAGACCAGGTATGCCGGGAACTGGGAATTGAGCAGCCGCGCGTTGCCGTAGCCGGATTGAATCCGCATTGCGGAGAGCATGGCCTCTTTGGAACCGAGGAGATTGAGCAGATCGCACCGGCTGTAGAACAGGCGAGAGCAGAAGGCCTCTACGTGGACGGACCGATCCCGCCGGATACGGTATTTTCCAAGGCGAGAGGCGGCCAGTACGACATTGTGGTGGCACAGTATCATGATCAGGGACATATCCCGATGAAGTTTGAGGGATTCCAGTACGACAAAGAGCATGACCGCTGGACCGATGTGGCGGGTGTGAATATTACCTTAGGCCTGCCGATCATCCGCTCTTCCGTGGATCACGGAACTGCCTTTGACAAGGCAGGAATGGGAACTGCCAATGAACAGAGCATGCTGGATGCTATCCGCTACGGCGTACAGCTTACCACCAGAAGAATGAAAGAAAAAGGAGAAAAACAGAATGCCTAAGTGGTTGGACAATGCAATCTTTTATGAAATATATCCGCAGTCTTTCTGCGACAGCAACGGGGACGGAATCGGGGACCTGCCGGGAATCATCGGAAAACTCGACTATATCAAGGAGCTTGGATGCAATGCCATCTGGCTGAATCCCTGTTTTGACTCTCCGTTCTATGATGCCGGATATGATATCCGGGATTTCTACAAAGTAGCACCCCGTTACGGAACCAATGAAGATATGAAGCAGCTGTTCCAGGAAGTACATAAACGGGATATGAAGATCATTCTGGATCTTGTGCCGGGACACACATCCATCGAGCATCCATGGTTCAAAGAATCCATGAAAAATGAAAAGAATCCGTATTCGGATTATTACATCTGGACCCCGGGCAGAAAATCCATGCCGAAGATTGACAAGCCGGGCGTGTACGCAAGTAACTTAAGAGGCTTCATTATCGGATTTGGCGGAAGACCGGGATGCTGCGCGGTAAACTTTTACTCCACCCAGCCGGCGTTAAACTATGGATTCAAGGAAATCGATGATCCGTCCTGGCAGAAGGGGATAAATGATGAAGGTCCGATCGCGACAAGAGAAGCCCTGAAAGATATTATGCGCTTCTGGCTGAAGATGGGCTGTGACGGATTCCGCGTGGATATGGCCGGACACCTTGTGAAAAATGATCCGACCCAGCAGGGAAACATCGAACTGTGGCAGGATTTCCGCAGATTCCTGGATCAAGATTATCCGGATGCCGCTATCATTTCTGAGTGGGGCTGTCCGAAGTATTCCATCGAGGCAGGATTCCATATGGATTTCCTGTTAAAGAGCGGAAAGCAGCATTACTGGGAACTGTTCCGTTCTGAACATCCGTATTTCGCAAAAGAGGGAAAAGGCGATATTTCCGAATTTGTCAACAACTTCAACATCGATTATGAGCAGACCGATGGCAAGGGCCTGATCTGCATTCCATCCAGCAACCATGACATCAGCCGGATTACGGAAGAACTGAACGCAGAGGAAATCAAGATTGCGTTCTCCTTTATTCTTTCCATGCCGGGCGCGCCATTCCTGTATTATGGCGATGAGATTGCCATGAAGAACTTAAAGGGACTTACCCCAGTAGAGGGAAGTGAAGAGCGGATCCAGTCCAGAACACCGATGCAGTGGAATGAGGAGCTGAATGCAGGTTTCTCTTCTGCAAAGGCAGATTACCTGTACGCGCCGATGGATCCGGATGAGAACCGGCCGACGGTTGCCCGGGCGATGGAAGAGAATGATTCTCTCTGGCATGAGATCCGGAAGCAGATCCAGGTGAGACAGGCCCATCCGGCTTTACAGTCCAATGCAAGAATTGAATTTTTATATGCGGAGAAAGACGCATATCCGTTTGTCTATGAAAGATCCTGCGAGGAAGAGACAATCCTGGTTGTGATCAATCCGAAAGACGAAGCTGCTTCCTGTGAACTGAAAAAGGCATGGGAACAGGCAGAGTGCATCTATTCCTGCAACGGGGAAGCAAAGGTAAATGGAAGAACCGTAGAAGTGCCGGCAGCATCGGCAAGCTTCTTCTGTGTGAAATAACAAACAAAAAATCTGCAGACATCCGGCTGCGGATTTGGAAAGGTATGGTGAGCAAATGCGCAGATACGGAAAGGTACGGGATTTTGAGGGAAGAGTCGAAGGAAAACGCGTGATCTGGGAGCGGGAAGGGGAACTGGTTTACATGGAGCCCTATGGAAACAACGCAATCCGGTTCCGCAGCAGTGCTTCCCTGCACATTGATACAGAGAAGAACTGGACGCTTCTGGACATTCCGGTGAATGGAGAGGCAGAAGTCAGTGTAGAACGCGACCGGGCCGTGATCGTGAATGGAAAGGCAAAGGCAACGCTGCTTGGAGATGGAACGGTGTTTTTTGAAAACAGCCAGACCGGAAAGGTGCTTCTGTGTGAGGAATGGCTGGATAAGCGCAATGGCACCGCCCCGCAGCGGGATGCCAGAGTATATCAGCATATCTCTTCGAATGCTTATAAGACGGATTTGTTTTTTCTGTCAGATCCGAAGGAGCATTTCTATGGAATGGGCCAGGAACCCAATGACTGCATGGACTTAAAAGGTGCCACCGTGGAACTGTTCCAGAAAAATACGAAGTGTACCATTCCGTATCTGCTGTCCAGCAAGGGGTATGGATTTATCTGGAATAATCCGTCCATCGGACAGGCAGATCTCACAAAGAACCATACCAAATGGCACAGCGAGGCCTGCAGCCAGATTGATTACATCCTGATCGTGGGAGATACTCCGGCGGAAATCACAAAGAATTATACGGAAATTACGGGCCGTGCAGACCGACTCCCGGAGTGGGCAGCAGGTTTCTGGCAGAGCAGACTGCGCTATACCAGCCAGGATATGGTGCTGCAGATCGCGAAGGAATACAAAAAGCGGGAGATTCCGCTGGATGTCCTGATCATCGATTATTTCCACTGGCCAAGACAGGGAGAGTGGAAGTTTGATGAAGCTTACTGGCCGGATGTCACGGATATGTGCAGACAGCTGGAAGAGATGGGAATCCATGCCATGGTTTCAGTCTGGCCGACGGTAGACCAGCGAAGTGAAAATTACGATGAGATGAAGAAAAAGAATTACCTGATCAAGGCAGAGCGGGGAATTTCTAATTTCTTTATGATCATGGGCCCCCAGGGAATTTTTGACGCGACGCATCCGGGAGCAAGAGAATTCATCTGGAGCAGAGCCGAGGATCATTACTACAAGAAGGGCGTGAAAATGTTCTGGCTGGATGAAGCGGAACCGGAGATGCGCCCCTACAGTTTTGACAATGTCCGTTACTATGAAGGCAACGGACTGGAAGTCAGCAACATCTATCCGTTCTACTACGCGAAAGCGTTTTATGATGGAATGAAAAAGAATGGGGAAACCGAGATTGTTAATCTGGTCCGCTGCGCATGGCTTGGCTCCCAGCGCCTTGGAACCGTGCTCTGGTCCGGAGATATTCCTTCAGATTTTGATTCTCTGAGATGTCAGATCAAAGTGGGATTACATACCGCAATCTGCGGAATTCCGTGGTGGACAACCGATATTGGCGGATTTTTCGGAGGAGACGCAAAGGATCCGGAGTTTGTGGAGCTTCTGATCCGGTGGTTTGAATTTGGAGCCTTCTGCCCCATCTTCCGTCTGCACGGAAAGCGGCTTCCTTACGATACCGTGAATAAGCAGAAAGACTATGATGCGTTTTTACCAAGCTGCGCGGACAATGAAATCTGGAGTTTTGGTGAAGAAGCATATGAGATCATGAAAAAATACATCGGAATCCGTGAACAGATGAAGCCATACATCTTAAAGCAGATGGATCTGGCTCATGAAGACGGAACACCGGTGATGAGACCGCTGGTCTATGATTTCTATATGGATGAAGCGGTTGCGGATATTGGTGATGAATACATGTTCGGACCGGATCTTCTGGTGGCGCCAGTGATTGAAAAGGGCGAGACAACGAAACGGGTGTATCTTCCGATTCAGGCATCCTGGAAGGATGTCTGGACCAATGAAGTTTACCAGGGCGGTCAGTGGATTACCGTAGATGCACCGTTAGACCGGATTCCGCTGTTTACAAGAGAAGCATAAAAATGGGAGTGTGAAGACAATGGGCACAGTGGAACGATTATTGAGCAGCGTGGAACTGCCAGAGATGGTATCGGTCAGACAGAAATTTGATGATACGCATATTCCGGTGGAAGAAATTCCGGATGTAGTAAAAACTCAGTTAGACAGAACTGAAATAAAAGAGAAAATCAGGCCGGGAATGGAAATTGCGATCACGGTGGGAAGCCGCGGTGTTGCCAACATTCCGGTTATCATAAAAGCAATTGGAGACTTTGTTAAGAGCCAGGGCGCAACTCCGTTTCTGGTTCCGGCCATGGGAAGCCATGGCGGCGCGACGGCAGAGGGCCAGCGGGCTGTGATCGAAGGATACGGCGTAACCGAGGAGGCAACGGGCTGCGAGATCCGCTCCTCTATGGAGACAGCCCTGATCGGTGAGACACCAAATGGCATGCCGGTCCGGATTGATAAGAATGCCTATGAAGCAGACGGAATCATCGTGTGCGGAAGAGTGAAGCCGCATACCGGATTCCGCGGACCGTATGAGAGCGGAATTATGAAGATGATGGCGATCGGGCTTGGAAAACAGTTTGGCGCAGAGATCATCCACTGGGATGGTTTCGGGCATTTCAAAGAGTACATTCCCATGTTTGGCAATGCGATTCTGAAGAATGCTCCGGTTTTATGCGGCGTTGCGCTTCTGGAAAATGCCTATGACAAAACCAGGGAGATTGTCTCCCTGACGCCGCAGGAGATCATTGATGAGGAACCGAAGCTTCTCCTGCGTGCCAAGAGCTACATGCCGCGCATCCTGTTTGACAGCTGCGACGTGCTGATTGTCGATCAGATGGGAAAGAATATCAGCGGTGACGGCATGGATCCGAATATTTCCGGACGTTTCCCGACTCCGTATGCAGATGGCGGAATCAAGGCACAGCGTGTGGTTGCCCTGGATCTGACAGAGCAGTCTCATGGAAACGCCTGCGGAATTGGACTGGCCGATGTGACTACAAGAAGGTTATTCAATAAAATGGATTTTGAGCAGACCTATCCGAATGCGATCACCAATACGGTGGTGGAGGAAATGAAAATTCCGATGATCATGGAAAGTGATAAGCTGGCTGTGCAGATGGCACTGAAATCCTGTGTGGAGATTGATCATCAGAATCCGAGAGTTGTGCGGATTCATACTACGATGGATATGGATGAGATTCAGATTTCCGCCGGACTGGTGGAAGAAGCCAGACAGAATCCGGCACTGGAAATTCTCGGAGAGACAAAACCGATGGAATTTAACGGACAGGACAATTTCTTTTAAAGAAAGTTGGGAGAATGAGATATGAATGCATTGTTGATCAGTTCAAAAGATAATGTTGCCGTGGTAACAGAACAGGTCGGGAAAGGAAAAACGATCGAGTATGTATCAGGCGGAGCACCGTCCGTCATGATAGCAGCTACCGATGTTCCTGTTTATCACAAGGCAGCAATCCGGGATATTGAGACCGGAGAGAAAATCATAAAATACGGCTACGTGATCGGAATGGCAACAGGACCGATCAAAAAGGGCGAACATGTCCATTGCCATAACGTAGTCAGTGCAGCAGAGGGGGTGGGAAAATGAAAATACACGGATACAGACGATGCGATGGAAGATTAGGCATCCGGAATTACGTGCTGATTTTACCAACCAATATCTGTGCTTCGGATACAGCAGAAATGATCGCGCGGCAGGTAAATGGAGCTGTGTCGTTCCATAACCAGGTGGGATGTTCCCAGGTGCCTTCTGATATGCAGTATGCGCTGGATATGATGGGAGGATTCGCGGCGAATCCGAATGTGTACGGAACCATTTTAGTGGGCCTGGGCTGTGAGACCTGTCAGCCAGATATGGTTGCGGAAG
>ERZ838399.2484-NODE-2484-length-13766-cov-4.020859_pt1 | contig 13766 bp, 13 predicted proteins | sample MGYA00519683_ERZ838399 | MGnify/ENA primary metagenome ERZ838399 (study PRJEB31850, sample SAMEA3708833) | human gut metagenome | biome: human gut; feature: human-associated habitat; material: faeces | place: China | collected 2014 ...
TGCACGGTGTTCATCCATCACAAATATATTTTCTTTTTCCAGTATCTCTTTTACCGGAAGATCATTTTGTACACGAATCGGCATAATTTATGCTCCCTTCTGCTTTTCTTTTATTTTTCCTCTGCTTTACTCTTAATCTCTTCTGAATGAATATACTCTCCCGAAGAATCCACATAACTCCATTCGTCATATGAATCTGACCGGACAGGCAGTTTCTTTTTCTTTAACTTATTATCCAGAATCATATCTACAATATAATAAATGACTGCAAATGTCGGAACTCCCATAACCATACCGACAAAGCCAAACAATCCGCCACCGAGCAAAATAGATGTTACGACCCAGAATGCTGACAGTCCGGTAGAGTTTCCAAGAATCTTCGGTCCCAGAATATTCCCGTCAAACTGTTGTAAAACCAAAATAAATATTAGGAAATAAACTCCTTTCATTGGATCTTCCAATGCGATCAATATCGTACTTGGAATCGCTCCGATATATGGCCCAAAAAACGGAATTACATTTGTCACTCCTACAATCACACTTACCAACATTGTATATGGCATATTCAGAATTGTCAGGCCAATAAAGCACAACAGACCGATAATTGCTGAATCCAGGATCTTGCCGATCACAAATCCTCCGAAGATCTCATTACTTTTTGTTGTAATATGAAGAACCATATTGGCACGATCTGCACGGAACAATGCATAAACCGCTTTCTTACACTGACGTGCAAATATTTCTTTACTATAAAGTATGTAAACAGATACAATTACACCAATCAGCATGTTAAAAACTTCACTGATAACATTGAAAATTCCGACTGTCAGGTTCGACATCAGACTGTTCACCTGCGTCATCAGATCAGTACGCAGCCAATTTGTCAACATTGTCGTTCCTTCTTCCAGCGCATTTTTCAAAATAGCAACTGTTGTACTGTCTTCCAGTTGGATAGAATTAATCTTATCCAGTGCATCATTGACCTGTTTTGGCAATGTCAGTACCATATTACGGATACTGCTGTAGAGTTCCGGTATCAGCATATTTAATAATACCGTAATCAACACAATTAATATGATTAACGATACGAAAATACCGACACTTCTGGATACCTTTTCAGCATTCTCCGGCTTTTTCATGCGTTCCTGAAGCTTGGGAATCAAAAATGCATCTACCCTTTTTACAATCGGATTTAAGAGATATGCAATAACACACCCGTACAATACCGGTTTTAATACATCTATAATTTTAAAAATCACATCCGAAATATGTCCTAATCTTAAAAGTGCAAAATAAAACAGAATACAGGCTGCAACAATTACAAATACTGTCATTCCCCGGTTGATCTGCTGCCGTATTCTGGACGGTCTGCGTCCTCCAATCTGTGGCGCTTCCTCGTAATAGGCTTTTTCACGTTGTTTTTTTTCTTCTCGAGTTTTAATTTCTATATTCCCCATATTCTTCTCTTCTTTCCTAAGCATGTATAATTATTATACCCTCAGAAATATACCCCGTCAACTGCGAAACTTTGAAGAAATTCTAAAGAAAACATACAAAAAAGAGAGGACTTGCCTCTCTTTTTCTAATCACATATATTCATTTTTAGCTAATGACAGCCACAACTAAATGTTGCGCATTCTGTCTCCTGACATCGACGGGCATTTCCGCCTTCCACACTGATTTTTCCGGCATGACAGTGACACTGTTCATTGTACATACATTCTGTAGCCTTACAGTCAATCTCACTCTTTGGAGATGCCTCTTTCATAGTATTACTGTAACTGTTTCCATCTTTTCTCTCTTCAAAGCTGTCACAGCATGTATCCTGTGCATGTTTTGCAGAGCTTCCACCTACTTTGATACTATCAAGATCACAATAATAATTCTGGTTATGCAGACATGTCTGTACTGTACATTTTAATTCTGGCATAATGCTACCTCCTTTATTTAATAACATAGCTTATTATGCCCTCACGCCGCAAAAATATTCTTATTATTTTATTTTTCGTCTTCTTTTACAACTTCTCGTTTTACTCTGTCAGCAATCTCTTTCTGAATATCTGCAATAAATGTTTCCAGATTCTTCTGTCCTTCATCTCCTGCAAAACGGCTTCTTACTGATACGAGATCTGCCTCCTGCTCTTTTTCACCTACAACAAGCATGTATGGTATCTTCTGCATCTGAGCCTCACGAATCTTGTATCCGATCTTCTCTGCTCTGGAGTCGACCTCAGCACGAACACCTGCTGCATTTAACTCATCAAGAACTTTATTGGCGTAATCCATATATTTATCAGAGATTGGAAGTACTTTTACCTGTACCGGAGCTAACCATGTCGGGAATGCTCCTGCGAAATGTTCAATCAGGATTCCAATGAATCGCTCAATAGAACCGAATGCTACACGGTGGATCATGATCGGACGATGTTTCTCTCCGTCAGCTCCTGTGTACTCAAGTTCAAATCTCTGTGGAAGCTGCATATCTAACTGAATTGTTCCACACTGCCATGTTCTGCCAATAGAGTCTGTCAGATGGAAGTCAATCTTCGGTCCGTAAAATGCTCCGTCGCCTTCATTGACTACATAATCAAGTCCAAGGTCATTTAACGCACCACGAAGTCCTTCTGTAGCAAGCTCCCAGTCTTCGTCCGTTCCCATACTGTTTTCCGGACGTGTAGAAAGTTCTACATGATATTTAAATCCGAACAGGCTGTATACCTCATCGATCAATGCTACAACACCTTTGATCTCGTCACGAATCTGCTCTGGCATCATAAAGATATGTGCATCGTCCTGTGTGAAGCAACGTACACGCATCAGTCCATGTAACTGACCGGATTTTTCATGACGATGTACTAAACCAAGCTCACCGACACGAAGTGGAAGGTCTTTGTATGAACGTGGCTCTGCTTTATACACAAGCATTCCACCTGGACAGTTCATTGGTTTAATAGCATAGTCTTCTCCGTCGATCTGTGTTGTGTACATGTTCTCTTTATAGTGATCCCAGTGTCCGGATGTCTCCCAAAGATGTCTGCTTAAGATAATTGGGGTAGATACTTCTACATAACCTGCTTTTTTGTGAAGTTCTCTCCAGTAATCAAGCAGTGTATTCTTAAGAACCATTCCCTTTGGAAGGAAGAACGGGAATCCCGGTCCTTCTTCACACATCATAAAGAGTCCAAGCTCTTTACCGAGTTTTCTATGATCACGTTTTTTAGCTTCTTCCAACATTGTAAGATACTCATCAAGCTGTGCTTTCTTAGGATAAGAAATACCATAAATTCTTGTAAGCATCTTGTTCTTTTCATTTCCTCTCCAGTAAGCACCTGCAAGACTTGTAAGCTTGATTGCTTTTACCGGCTTTGTTGTCATCAGATGTGGGCCTGCACATAAATCAACGAACTCACCCTGCTGATAGAAACTGATTTCTGCATCTTCCGGAAGATCCTCGATCAATTCTACTTTGTAAGGTTCATCCTTCTCTTTGAAGTAAACGATAGCCTCATCTCTTGGCTTCGTAAATCTTGTGATTTCAAGATCTTCTTTAACAATCTTCTTCATCTCTTTCTCGATTTTTTCAAGATCTTCTGCCACAAATGGCGTCTCACGATCCAAATCATAATAAAATCCATTTTCGATGGAAGGTCCAATCGCAAGTTTTGTCTCCGGATAGAGTCTCTTGATTGCCTGAGCCATGATATGAGATGTTGTATGGAAAAATGCTCCTTTTCCTTCCTCATTATCAAATGTCAGGATTTCTACTTCACTGTCAGAATCTACAACTGTACGCAGATCTACCAGTTCTCCATTGACTCTTCCTGATGTTGCAACTCTTGCAAGTCCTTCGCTTAAATCTTTTGCAATGTCGATAACTGACATGCTGTGTTCATACTCTTTTACAGAGCCGTCTTTTAATGTGATCTTCATGCTATTTATCCTCTCTCTTCTTTATTAATGCTTTTTTGTTTTCTTTATGTATCTTTACCCCAGCCTCAAATGCTTCATTGAGTTCCGGGAAAGACTTTCGAAGTACCAGTGGTCTTCCTGTCTTATCTATGAAACAATGCTTGCTTGTTCCACGACAATGAACCATTCCTGTTCTATCGTCCTTAACTTCATATCCAACGGTTAGTTTTATTCCATTATATTCCTTAATGTATGCGTCAATACTGACCGTATCTCCGTAATAGACCATTCTCAGATAATCCGCTTCCACCGAAAGAATCGGACTGATTATCCCCTGTTTCTCCAAATCTGCAAATCCGACGCCCATATAATCTAAAAGGTCGCATCTTGCTTCCTCAAACCAGCGGATATAATTGGAATGATGTACGATTCCCATCTGATCTGTTTCGTAATTCTGTACTTTGTGGATATATTTATTCCATGTTTTTGTCTGTTCACTCATCTTATGCTTCTTAAATATTCCTTATTTTACTCTTGGAAAATCCGGATGCTCTCCTGACCAGCCTGCTGGCTGCATAGAATCGATCCGATACATATCCTCCTTTTCAATCTCAAAATCAAACACTTGATAATTCTGTACCATCCGTTCCTTTGTCGATGCTTTCGGAAGTGGTATGACCTGTCGTTGTATCTCATAGCGAAGACAGATCTGCGCTGCTGATTTGTTATATTTTTCTGCAAGTCCTACTAATAGTGGATGTTCCAGAACTCGTTTTCTTCCAAGCGGTGACCAGGCCTGCACATAAATTCCTTTTTCCTGGCAATAACGAACTGTCGCTTCCTGTGTAAATCCCGGATGGAATTCAATCTGATCTGCCATTGGCATGATCTCACAATTCTGAATCAGGTTTTCCAAATGATGCAAAAGGAAATTGCTGACTCCGATTGCTTTTACTTTACCTGCTTTATATAATTCTTCCAATCCTCTCCACGTCTCAATATCCAGTTCTTTCCAATCTTTATATTCTGGATTTGGAAGCGGCCAGTGGATCAGATACATATCCAGATAATCTGTTCCTAGTTTTTCAAGCGTTTGTGCAAATGCTTTCTTTACTTCTTCATATCCCATCTCCGTCTTCCATGCCTTGGAACTCAGGAAGAATTCTTCTCTTGGAATCCCCGACTCATGAATCGCTCTTCCAAGCGCTTCTTCTGTATCATAGAAAGATGCTGTATCAAAATACCTATATCCTGCTTCAATCGCAGTTTTTATAATGCTTTCATTATTTCCTTCTGCTGCCTTGTAGGTGCCATACCCCATGCACGGAATCTTCACACCATTTGCCAGTTCATAACAATCTTTCATTGAATTCATCTTATCACCTGCCTAAACTTTCTATGTCATACAAAAACAACAAATGTGTCTTGGTGCATCCTGCCGGAGGCTTTTGTATGATAGAAGATGTAATTTTCATTATACAAAAAGTCCCTCACAGCAAATATGCTGTAAGGGACGAGTTCTCTTCTCGCGGTTCCACCCTGCTTAATCTGATCATAAACAAAATCAGATTCACTTCATTCTTGACGATAACGGAGTCACCGGACTGCTTTACAGCCACTCAGAGGTAGTCTTCAGAAGGTTCTGTGGATAAGAAGCTCTCAGCCTGCGGCTTCTCTCTCTGGTATCACGTTTCCAACTTACTCGTCTCTTCACCGTGTTTTCATATGTCTCATTATAGCATCGAAGATGTGGTTGTCAAGAAGTTTTCTGCTACTTCATGCTCAATTATAAATCCTTATAGATTCTTACCGCAGCACTTCTTGTATTTCTTACCGGAGCCACACGGACATGGATCATTTCTTCCAATCTTCTTCTCCTTGCGGATTGTTGTGGATTCTTTCTGCTCTTTGTAAAGCTTCTTCAGCTCTTCCTCAGAATAAATCTCTTTCCACTGTGGAAGTTCATATAACCAGTCAGCTTTTGCTGCAACCATGTTCTTATAAAGTTTCTCTTTATCAAATGCAAGGCTTACAACTGTATCCTCATCCATTGTCTCAATCGGATTTGGTTCTTTTAAGCTCTCATCGATTCCATCTAAGAAACCTACCATAGTCAGAACTTCCTGTCCATACTTCTCAGCAAGTTCTTTTACTGTTCCTTTTACTTCCTCGTCCGGATTAGAAAGAAGCTGTTCATAAATCTCTTTCTCAATCTGGAAATATGTTCCCCAGAATCTCTGCAGAGTTGCTCTGTCAGCGCTCTCGTCATATGCAATATCTTTCCACTGCTCTAATAATGTACGACTCATCTTAATATACTCCTTTGTATCTTTTCATCCTATTCGTCTTATTATATAACATTTTTTCATATTTTCAAAGACCTGTTTGCTTTTTTACTGCCAATTTTATATAATGATGCTAGTTGATCAAATTGAAAGGACTTTCTTATGAAAAAAGTAAAACGTATTCTTGCTCTTGCCGGTGCCATGCTTTTATTCGCACTCTACGCCAGCACACTTATATTTGCATTTATCGACTCGGATGTATCCCTGACTTTCCTCAGGGCTTCCATTGCATGCACGATTATTCTCCCGGTACTGATTTATGCCTATATTCTTGTGTACCGTGTTACTAGAAGAGACACTGACATAAACTCAGAGGACCAGGACGACCAGAATAGTCCGAAGTAAATCCATATTTTCGTTTCTCTTTTTTCTCTTTTCTTTTGTTCAAATACTCCAGCGGCGATATTGGCTGCTGGTAATCTTTCGTTTCCCTGTTATTGTTCTCCATTGCAATACCTCCTACAACACCTGTTAATCAGTCTGTTTATCCCGACTTTACTATTATATGGTGCTATGTCTGCTTTTATGACTGCTTTTGTTCCATACATTTTTGTCTCTGCAACGTTTATGAACTCCCCGCCAGATGATTTTTCATCTGACTTCTGTAATATTAACAGGAAAATGTGTACGACCTGTGGAAGGAATCTAAAGAAAACCTTATGAATTTATAAAATAAATGCAATTTCCGATTAGAACAAAGAATGTGCCTCGGCACATTCTTGCGCCTGCGGCGGTCGCTTGCGACACCTACCTTGTACGCCGCAGTGCGCATCCCTAGCGGAGCGTTTTTTATATGTTAGGAAAGAACTTTCCTAACATATAAAAAAGAGATTACCTCCCATTCGAAGTAATCTCTTATTATTTCGTCTTACAGTATAAAAACCATGACTATAACTCTCGGTTCTCAGTCTGCAATCTCTGATTTTCAATCATTATTTACTAAGTGGTGACTCACGATAAATGATGTCCTCACGTCCTGGTCCGTTAGATACCATTGTAATCGGGTATCCAATCTCCTGCTCAACGAACTCGATGTATTTTCTGCAGTTCTCCGGAAGCTCTTCATACTTCTTGATACCACGGATATCACAGTTCCATCCTGGAAGTTTTTTAAGAACTGGTTTTGCTTTCTCAAGATAATGTGTCGGTGGGAAGTCTGTTGTAACCTCTCCATTAATCTCATATCCTACACATACCGGAATCTCTTCCAGGTATCCAAGCACATCAAGAACTGTAAATGCTACATCTGTTGTTCCCTGCATTCTGCATCCATACTTGGAAGCCACACAGTCAAACCATCCCATTCTTCTCGGACGTCCGGTTGTTGCTCCGAATTCTCCGCCATCACCACCGCGGCGTCTTAATTCGTCTGCTTCGTCACCAAAGATCTCGCTTACGAATGCTCCGGCTCCTACTGCACTTGAATATGCTTTACATACTGTTACGATCTTCTTGATCTCATACGGAGGGATTCCTGCTCCGATCGCTCCGTATCCTGCCAGTGTAGAAGATGAAGTAACCATTGGGTAGATTCCGTGATCCGGATCCTTCAGTGATCCAAGCTGTCCCTCTAACAATACTTCTTTTCCTTCTTTGAGCGCATTGTTCAGGAAAAGAGAAGTATTACATACGAATGGCTCAACCATCTTCTTATATTCTTGAAGTTCATTATATAAATCATCAGGATTGATCAATGGTTTATGATAAAGATGCTCCAGTAATACATTCTTCTGCTCTGCTACGCGAACAACTTTTTCTTTTAACAGTTCATCATCAAACAGCTCACTGACCTGGAATCCGATCTTTGCATATTTGTCTGAGTAGAATGGTGCGATACCTGATTTTGTAGAACCGAAAGATTTTCCTCCCAGTCTTTCCTCTTCGTATGCATCAAAATTCTTATGATAAGACATTACCATCTGAGCTCTGTCAGATACCAGAATCTTCGGCATCGGAACTCCCTGATCGATGATAGACTGTACTTCTTTAAATAATACCGGCACATCCAGTGCTACACCGTTTCCGATAATACTTGTCGTATGATCGTAAAATACTCCTGATGGAAGTGTGTGTAATGCAAACTTTCCATAATCATTGATAATTGTATGACCTGCATTCGCGCCTCCCTGGAATCTTACGATAATATCAGCCTGTTCAGCCAGCATATCTGTAATCTTACCTTTTCCTTCGTCGCCCCAGTTGGCACCGACTACTGCTTTAACCATATCCATTCCTCCTGCGATATTAACATGACTTATCAGTCTTCTTTAGCGGATCTAATCAAACCACCCTAAGCATTATACTATACATTTTACCTTGGTTCAACAACATTTTTACATAAAATCCACAGGATTTCCTCTGTTTTCTACATTAGCGGCGCAACCAGTCTTAATACCTGTCCCGCCATCTTCATCAGAATTCCTCTGTTTCTCACTTCCGTCACTGTAACCTTATGACATTTTGCCAGCGTATTCTGAAAATCTTCTTCTACTTTCTGCACTTCAGGATTATCGTAGATAAACACACCATTCTCAAAATGCAGATACAGGCTTCTGAAATCCAGATTGATACTTCCTACCGTTGCCGTATCATCATCGGATACAAATATTTTTGCATGTACAAATCCAGGTGTATACTCATAGATCTGTACCCCGCCCTCGATCAGTTCCTTATAGTAGGTCTTTGCCACAGCAAATGCATACCACTTATCCGGAATATGCGGCATGATGATGATCACCTCAATACCACTTTTCGCTGCACGGATCAGTGTAGTAAGCATCTCATTGTCCAGGATCAGATACGGGGTCATGATATGCACATATTTTTTTGCATGGTTCAAAATATGGAAATATACTTCTTCTCCTACATTTTCATGATCAAACGGGCTGTCTGCATATGGAATCACATATCCCAGTTTTTCATTCAATGCATCCGCTTTTTTGGTCAGATATTTTCCATAAGGCTCCACGCCCCGCATATCCACATCCCACATCTGCAGAAATATCATCGTCAGGCTCTGGACAGCATCACCTCTTAACAGTACCGCCGTATCCTTCCAGTGTCCGAACCGTTCCTTCTCATTGATATACTCATCAGCAAGATTCACACCCCCTACATATCCCACCTGTCCATCGATCACGCAGATCTTTCTGTGGTCACGGTTGTTCTGTATCGTCGAGACAAATGGCCGGATCTTATTCGACATCTTGCAGTTGATACCGTATTTCTGAAGTTTCTTCGGATAGCTGTAGGGCAGCAGGTCAAATGCACACATTCCGTCATACATGAACCGGACTTCCACACCTTCCGCTGCTTTCCGCTTCAGTATCTCAAGGATCGTATTCCACATGATTCCTTCTTCTACAATAAAATACTCCATGAAAATAAACTTTTCTGCCTTTTCCAGTTCTTTTATCATGGATGCGAATTTGGCTTCTCCAACCGGAAAATATTCGGCTTCGGTATTCCTGTAAGTCGGAAATCCCAGTTGATGCGACAGATAATACGACAGCTGTGCATTTGCAGATTTTCCCTCCCAGAGTGCATCTGTGATCTTCTGATCCTGATCCATGTAAGGTTCCGTCTCCATACGCAATGCCGCCAGGCGGTTCTGTACAAACCGTGTTTCCAGCTGCAGATGTACATAGATGTAAAATATCGTCCCGACAACCGGTACTGCCATCACACACAGAATCCATGACAGCTTGAACGCCGGATTCCCCTCTGTATTAATAATATACACAAGAACTATAATCTCCATCAGAGACATCACACTGTATATAAATGTTGCATATTCTTTCAGATAGTATGGAATGCCCAGAAAAATCAGCATCTGTACCAATATCAGTATCACAAAAATTCCGGCACGGCTGAATACCATTTTAAAGAATTTCTTCTTTGCAACAGCCTTTGTGCTTTGTTCTTTCATACTTTTTCTCTCCTTTATCCCGGGCTGTACATCCACTTTGTTCCTAATAATGTACGCCATTTTCTCATGCTCTGTACCGCCGAGATATGTTATACAGTGTATCATATTTTTATTTTCTTCTCAACTTTCAGATAATTTATTTTAATTTAATAGAAAAATACATATAATATGTGCTATGATAAGAGAAAGAATGGAAAGGAGTCATACAATCATGGCAAAATGGATAAAAAAATTATTAGGTCTTGCTGCAATCGGCAGTGCCGCTGCTGGTCTTGTTTATTATTTTAAAAAGTCTAAAAAAGATGAAGGCGAAGATTTTAACGATGACTTTGAAGATGAAGACTTTGATCTTGACAATGATCTTCAACCGGTCGACCGGGAATACGTTGATCTGAACGCAGGAAAAGTTTCTCCGGAAGAAACAGACTGAATTCAGACTGCAGCTATACAAAAGAGCAGTAAACAATGTAAATTATTTTCTTATTTTACATTGCTTACTGCTCTTTTATCTTCTCCAACACCTGTTCAAAATTCCCACTGCTTCTTTGATATCCTCTTCATTCATATTCGCATATCCCAGAAGAATTGTTGCCCGCTCATCTGTATCTTTCCTGATCCTGTAATCCGAAAGTCCATATACACGGATATCCTCTTTTTTTGCCCGTTCGATCAGCTCATTTTCGTTCCATCCCTTTTCGAATGTCAGCAGGATATGTACTCCCGCATGCTCTCCCGATATCGCACAGATATCTGCCAGCGGCTTCAGTGCATCGATCAGAATATCGTGCCTGTTTTTATACAGAGCTCTTGTCTTATTCAAATGACGTTCGTAATAACCATCTTCGATAAAATGTTGTACGATCATCTGATCCACCTTTGAAACGGTCGAGTTGATAAAGTTCACATTTGTCCGATACACATCCAGGAGAGATTTCGGCAGTACCATATAACTCAGACGAATAGCCGGTGCAATGGATTTTGAAAAAGTTCCCAGATAGATAACTTTATCTTCTGCATCATATCCCTGCAGCGCCGGAATCGGTTTCCCTTTGTAGCGGAACTCACTGTCATAGTCGTCTTCTATGATATATCTGCCTTCCTTCCCGTATGCCCACTTCAGAAGTTCCATCCTTCTTTTGATCGGCATAACAATTCCTGTTGGATACTGATGCGACGGCGTGACATATGCAATATCTGCCTCTGAATGTTCCAGTTCCGATATTCTCATTCCATTGTGATCCATTGTAACCGGTACTGTCTCATATCCCAGTGTCTGAATCACTCTGTATGCCTGCTTATACGTAGGGTCTTCAAATGCAATGGTATGTTCTTTTCCAAGGATCATACTAAGCAGTATCAGAATATAATCACTTCCCGCTCCGATCACGATCTGCTCCGGAGAGCAGTCCACGCCTCGTGCCTGATACAGATAATTGCAGATGGCTCCCCGGAATCCATATTCACCTTGCGGATCTCCTGAGCGGAACAACTCCGTCCTGTCATCCAGCAAAATGTCTTTCGAAAGTTTTCTCCAGACATTATATGGAAAACTGTTAAGATCTACTCCGTTCGGTGTGAAATCATAGCGGTATATTCTTTTCTTTTTTCTCTTACGTTCCGGCTTTTTTTCTTCTTTTTTCAGTTGATATAATTCATCAATCTGAGCCACAAAAAAACCGCGGTATGGTGCAGACTCGATATATCCTTCTGATAATAACTGTTCATATGCCAGTTCAACCGTACTGCGGCTGACTTCCAGATGCTTGGACAAAGCCCTGGTAGACGGGAGTTTCTCCCCATAGCGGAGTCTCCCGTTCTGGATATCAGACTTGATATGATCATAAATCTGCTCATACAGCGGCTTCTTCGAACGACTGTTAAGATTTATCGTTAATTCATTCATTTTTTATTTTGCACCCGTTTATTTCTTTGGCAGTTTAAAAGAACTCTTCAGAGATACAATACGGTTAAACACCAGATTTTCCGGTGTGGAGTCTTTCGAATCAATACAGAAATATCCATTTCTTACAAACTGGAAGCTGTCACACGGACCTGCTTCGTTAAAGCTGTCTTCCACATAGCACTCTTTTAAAATCTGTAAGGAATCCGGGTTCAGGTTCAGCGATCCATCTTCTTTATTATATACTCCCTTCTCTTCATCGATCAGGTTCTCATATAATCTGACTTCTGCTTTCTTAGCCTGTGGTGCACTTACCCAGTGGATCGTTCCTTTTACCTTACGTCCGGTAAACCCGGTTCCGCATTTTGTCTCCGGATCATACGTACAATGTACCACCGTTACATTTCCTTCTGCATCCGTCTCATAGCTGACACATTTTACAAAATATGCATGCATCAGACGTACTTCGTTTCCAGGGAAAAGGCGGAAATACTTCTTCGGAGGATCAATCATAAAGTCATTACGCTCAATGTAAAGTTCACGTCCAAACGGCACTTTTCTCACACCAAGTTCCGGATTCTCAAGATTGTTCTCTACATCCAGATATTCCACTTCTCCTTCCGGATAGTTGTCGATCACCAGTTTGATTGGATCCAGGACTGCCATCATACGAGGCTTCTTCATCTTTAGATCTTCACGGATACAATACTCCAGCATTGCATAATCTACAGAACTCTGGCTCTTGGATACTCCGCACATTTCAACGAACATCTTGATGGATTCCGGTGTAAATCCTCTTCTTCTGAGAGCTGCGATCGATACAAGTCTCGGATCATCCCATCCATCTACAACACCATCCATAACCAGCTTCTTGATATATCTCTTACCCGTAACAACATTTGTCAGATACAGCTTTGAGAATTCGATCTGTCTCGGTGCCGGATCAAATTCACACTCTTTTACAACCCAGTCATATAATGGTCTGTGATCTTCAAATTCCAGTGTACAGATAGAATGTGTAATGTGCTCGATCGCATCTTCAATTGGATGTGCAAAGTCATACATTGGATAAATGCACCATTTATCTCCTGTTCTGTGATGATTCATGTGTGCAACACGATAGATGACCGGGTCTCTCATGTTAATATTCGGAGATGCCATATCAATTTTCGCACGCAGTACTTTAGAACCGTCTTCAAATTCTCCATTTTTCATGCGTTCAAATAAATCTAAGTTTTCTTCCACACTACGATTTCTGTATGGACTTTCTTTTCCCGGTTCTGTTAAGGTTCCTCTGTATTCACGGATTTCTTCAGCAGATAAATCACAGACAAAGGCCTTTCCTTTTTTAATTAATTTAATTGCGGCTTCATACATCTGGTCAAAATAATCAGAAGCAAAGTATAAACGGTCTTCCCAGTCTGCTCCTAACCATTCAATATCTTTTTTAATAGACTCAACAAATTCTACCTTTTCTTTTGTCGGGTTAGTATCGTCAAAACGCATATTAAATTTTCCATGGTATCTCTGAGCCAATCCATAGTTTAAAAGAATTGATTTTGCATGTCCGATATGAAGATATCCGTTTGGTTCCGGTGGGAAACGAGTACAAACTTCATCGTATACACCTTCTGCTAAATCTTTTTCTATAATCTGTTCAATAAAGTTTTTTCCAACTGTTTCT
>ERZ838399.2492-NODE-2492-length-13729-cov-146.585271_pt1 | contig 13729 bp, 7 predicted proteins | sample MGYA00519683_ERZ838399 | MGnify/ENA primary metagenome ERZ838399 (study PRJEB31850, sample SAMEA3708833) | human gut metagenome | biome: human gut; feature: human-associated habitat; material: faeces | place: China | collected 2014 ...
CTCCCTCGTCAATGGTACGCGCGCCCATCGCCCCGCTCTTGAGCTGCGAGATGAACGTCTGCTTGCAGTGCAGCAGGTTGAACTTGTACGAGTCCAGCGACTTTTCCACCGCATAGATGATTACGTCCACCTTGTTATCTGCATACAGCTTCGCTATCTCGTTGCCCTTTCTCACCGCACGTCCGTCACGCTGGGCGAGGTCGGACGGACGCCACGGCGTGTCGAGGTGGTGGATCGCCACCGCCCTGCGCTGGGCGTTCACGCCTGTGCCGAGCATCGAGGTCGAGCCGAACAGCACGCGCACATATCCCTCGTTCATCGCCTCAATCACCGCTTTCCTTGACTTCTCGCTCTTGCATTCCTGTATGAAGCGTATCTCGTGTGCCGGTATGCCGTAGTCCTCCACTAATTTGCGCTTGATTTCGGTATATACGTTCCACCCGCCCGGCTGATACGTCCCCAAGTCCGAGAATACGAACTGCGTACCTTTCTGTGCGTCGTATCTGTGGTAATACTCCGCAATCGTCCTCGCACAGTGGCTCGCCTTGTTGTCCGGGTGGTCTTCATATTCCGGGTCTATCATACGCATGTCCAGTGCCATCTTCCTTGCGTAGTCCGTGGCGATGAGCATCTTCGCCTTTTCCTCCGTTTCCGACAACGGCAATCTGCCGAGCAGTGTGGCATCGCCCGTCTGGGCAAATTCCATCAGTTGCTTGATGAAATATTCTTGGTCGGGTGTGGGGGATATGTGGTGTAGTATCTCGTTCTTGTGCGGACGGTCCACGCCTACATCCTCCGCCGTGCGGTAGTCCGTTATCTCGTTGTAGAACGCCGCCAGCTCCGGTACCTTGATGAAGTAGCGGAAGCGTTCCTTCTGCACGATGTTGTTCGTCACATTGAACTCAAAATCCGTCGTCTTCTTGGCGAAGATTGCCGCCCATGCGTCAAAGCATCGGATGTCCTGCCTTTCCAGCTCCATCGGGCGGAGGTACTTGAACAGCAGGTACAGCTCCGTCAGCGAGTTGCTGATGGTCGTGCCCGACAGAAACGTCGCCCCCAGATCCTTTCCCGTCCGCTCCTGAATGGTGCGGATGGCAAACAGCAGGTTCAGTGCCTTCTGGCTGCCCTCCGAGTTGCCCAATCCCGCCACACGGTCATGTCTTGTGTTGAATGTCAGGTTCTTGAACTGGTGCGACTCGTCCACGAAGATATGGTCGATACCCATCTGCCTGAAGTCCGCCACGTCGTCCGTCCTCGACTTTATCGCGTGCTCCACCTTCTCCAGCTTGGCCGTCAGGTTGAACTTGCGCTTCTCCAATCCCCTCAGCATGGCGCGTGACACATCCTTGCCCTGCGAGCGGAGCACCTCCAGATTTTCCTCCACCGTGTCCAGCTCCGCCTGCAATATCCGCTGTTGCAGCTCCGGTGACTGCGGTATCTTCCCGAACTGGTCGTGGCTCATGATGACGCAGTCCCAGTCGTTGTTCCGTATGTCGTTGAAGAATCGCACGCGGTTGGCCGCCTCGAAGTCCTTCTCCGATGCGTACAGCACGCGGGCATTCGGGTATGCCTTGCGGTAGGTCTCCGCTATCTCGCGCACGTTGGCTTTCAGCCCGATTATCATCGGCTTGTGTACCAGCCCCAGACGCTTCATCTCGTGTGCTGACACGCACATTATCAGAGTCTTGCCGGTTCCCACCTCGTGGTCGGCTATTCCCCCGCCGTTCTGTTTCAGCATCCAGATGCAGTCCTTCTGGCTGGGGTACAGGTCGGTGATTCCCAGCCCTTTCAGGTCGAGTCCGGGAAAGGTCTGGTGCGAGCCGTCATATTTCGGACGCACGAAGCAGTTGAACTTGTCGTTGTACATGTCCGTCAGCCGCTTCTTGAACTCCGGCGACTGTTCCTCCAGCCATTCGGTGAAGCCACCCCGGATTTCGTCAATCTTCGCGTTCGCCAGCTGTATGCCCTCGCTGTCGCGTGCCTTGATGTCGTTCCCGTTCTCGTCCTCGCCGACTTTCTTCATCATGTCCGGGCAGGTGTTGTGCAGGGCGTGCTTCAGCAGGTGCATCCCGTCATAGTGGCGGTAATATCCCTTGACCAGAAACTCGTCGGTGATTTTCATCGTCCTGTGGCTGCACGCCACCGAATACTCGTCGAGGCTCTCCGAGTAGCTTATCCGCACGTCCGTTTCAAACAGGCGGCTCATGTAGGCGGCATACACGCCCGTGGGTATCCATCGTTCCCCGAAGTTGAAGTCCAGGTCCTCAAACGGGATCTGTTCGGGTATGTTCCCGTGCAAAGCCGCCAGAGCCTCCCGTGCCTGCGGCATCATCCCGTGCCCCTCGTGTCCCTTTACCCATTCCTCCACCTCCTTCGCTTTTACCACCACATTCCCGGCAATGAAGCGGTCGGCTATCTCGTAACCCTCTGCCAGCGGATTGTAGTACACCCTGCCTTTCAGTGCTTCCAGCATGTCCGCCTGTGCCATGTCGCACAGGGATTCCATATACGGCAGGTTCACCCCGCCGTAGCGGTTGAGCGAGGCGGACAGGGCTTCCTCCGGCGACTCAGCCGTGACGGTCGTTTCCTGCGAAAAGGAAACGGGGCGGTCGAATATGTCTGCCTTCACCATCGTGCCGCCCTCGCTGCGCTCCAGTGCCAGCATGTTGCGCCCGGAGGCGTCCATCATCAGCAGCTTCACGTTCTGCCTGGCGTTCAGGCAGCCGTACCGCATCACGAACTCGTCATAGTAGGTGTTCAGGTGGCGGCGGAGCATGTCGTTTGCCTCCTGCCGTTCCGCCTCCTGTGCGTAAAGCCGCTCGTAGGTGTCGCGCATCGAGATGTACAACTGAGCTTTCTCCTTCTGCATACCCTCCATGTCCAGCGGATGGAAGGTTGCCCCGTAGCGGGTCACGTCCTTCAGCACGCCCACCTGATAGCGCACGCCCTGCGTGTGTACCCATGCCAGCGAGCCGTCCTTCAGGTGCGGCTCCAGCGGTCGGCTGTACGGGCGGGGCATCATTTCCTCCTCCCGCTTGCGCTGCCTCTCTTCCGGTGTCATTGCCGCTTCCTCACGGCGCATGGCTTCTTCCACCTCCGCAATCCGTCGCTTCCTTTCCGCCTCGAATCCGTTTTCCACCGGATAGACCACCGTAGCAGCAGTACCTTGCAATTCTTCCGTTTTTCCCGCATCGTTGTTTTCTCTTTTCGCCTCTGTTGTTCCGACCGCTTCTCTGGCGGCATTGGCTTCTATCTTCGCCTTTCCCAGCCGGCGCAGTTCCGCCCGACGCTCTGGCGTGAGGTCCATCATCATTTCATAGAATCCGTTGATGGGTGGGTTCGTTTCCCAGTCCAGGCTACGGTAAACGGCATCCTCCGGGTCGCCGGCATCCTCTGGAGGTGCCGTGTCTTCGGCTTTCGGTACGGCAGTTTCCACCGGGGCAGCTTCCACCTCCGCTGTGTCACGGATGATTTCCTCCATTTCCTTTGCCTCTTCCGGGGTAATGGCGGCACCAGCCTCCGTCTTTCCGCTGTCCGCTTTCATTTCCGTACCGTCCTCCGGCAGCACGAACAGCGATGCCTGTACCGGTTGCTTCGGCTTGGACTTGCCGCCCTTCTTCCGCCCCGGCTTCAGTCCGCGCTCCGCCAGCCGCCTTTCCTCCTGCGTGTAGCCGAACAGGTCGTACAAATCCATCACCGGGGTTTCCGTCTGTCTGCTTTGCACTTCTTGCGACATGCCGGTCATGGCTTGCACTTTCGGCTGCACACTGTTTGCTTCCCTTTTTGTCTCGTCCGCTATACCAGCAACAGAGGTGGAGTTTTCTCTTTTCACCTCCGTCCGTTCACCCGTAGCCGGATGGATATTTTCTCTTTTCGCCTCCTCCAGTTCACCCGCAGCCGAAGCAGAGTCCTCTCTTTTCACCTCCGTCCGTTCACCCGTAGCCGGATGGATATTTTCTCTTTTCGCCTCCTCCAGCTCTCTCGCAGCCGAAGCAGAGTTCTCTCTTTTCACCTCAATACCCTCAGTCTGTACGGCAATGTTCTGCCGCACATCCTCTTTTTCATGCCCCATGCCGTTGTAGCGTTCCATGTCCAGCCGTGCCGACAGGTCTTCCGACAGCATCCTGTACAGGTCCATGGCAATACCCTCCACACCTCCGCTGTGTGTATATACCATCGCCGGTTTTCCGTACAGGTCGGTACCCCTCTTCGCATCGGTATGTATGATGCGTTCCGTGTGGTAGGCGAAATAGGCGTTGTCCGTCAGTCCGCCGTTATGTTCCGTCTGTATGATGGTCAGCACCCGTTCCTCCTGTGTCAGTCCCTTCTTTTGCAGGTCTTTTTGCAGGATGATCAGGTCGCTGCCGGCTTCCGTGCCTGCATTGTCGGTAAACAGGTTGTTGGGCAGTCGTATTGCCGATACCAGATTCGCCTTGCTGAACATCTCGTTTCTGACGGAGACCCTCGAACTGTTCAGTACCCCCTGCGAGGTGACGAACGCCACTATGCCGCCGTCACGCACCGCATCCAGACCTTTCAGAAAGAAATAGTCATGGATGGCTTTCTGTGCCGAACGTCTGCCGAATGATGCGCTGCGGCTGAACTCCGCATCGAACACTCCAAAATCCCCGAAAGGGATATTGGAGATGGCAAGGTCAAAATGGTTCAGAAACGGCTTTTCTATTTTCTCGAAACCCTCCGTGCGTATCTTCTGCTGCGGGTACAGGCAGCCCAGCAGCTTGCCCGTCAGCAGGTCTTTCTCAAATGCCATCACCTCCGCCTGCGGATTGTTCGACAATACCGGACTGATGAATGCGCCCATACCCGCCGACGGCTCCAGCACCAGCCTTGGGCGTACCTTGCGATCGTGCAGTACCTCCGCGATGGTGTCCGTTATGGTCTGCGGCGTATAGAATGCCGTCAGCACCGATGCCTTCAGCGAGTCCACATACCGCCTGTACTCCGTTTCGTCCCGGCTGTTCTCCCGTATCAGACGGTGCAGCTCCACCGTCGGGGCAAACAGTTCGAGGTCTGATTTCGCCCAGTGTACGGCATCCGTCAGCTCCCGTGCCGGGTTCAGTATGCACTTCAGTCCCCCGAAGCCGCAGTACCTCTCCAGCAGCGCCCGTTCCCGTGCGGTGGGCGTGCGCCCTTCCCGGTCGAGCGTGAATGCCGTCTGTATCGCCTCGATGTTGTCCCTCAGTTTCTGTTTCCTATTGAATGCCATAGGACTCCAGATAAAGCATGACGGTTCCGGTCAGCTCCGTGTAGAGCAGGTCGTGTTCGGGCGACAGGGCGAAGGTGTCGTCCGGCGTGTCGTAACCGCCGAGCAGGTTTTTCAGATAGGGGAACAGTTCTCGGCAGAACGCCTCGCGGTCGGATGCCGCCACCTCGTCGGTGAACTCGTTTTCCACCACCTCAAGCAGCAGTGCGTAGGGAGAGAAGTGTAGCCCTTCGAGCAGGACGCGCATGGCCTCCTCCTGTGCGGCTTCCACCGTACTTCCCGCCGCCCTTTCCTTCTCGAATGTTTCCGAGGCGGCTTCCTCCCTTCCGGTTATAAACTCGGTATCAATTACTTTGTCCGGATGATATTTTCTCAGATAGTCCAGCAGATACAGCCCGTAGTAGGACAGTTCCGCCGGAGCGGTTTTCTTGTTCTGTTTCATTTTCTTATGGATTTAGTGGGTGAATAATCAGGATGCTTATTGGAAAGGATAGAAAAAGGCACCCGGTATCCCTCCGGGTGCCGCCACTAATTGTCGTGCAAACGGGGGCAGAGTCGGACTTGTCAGAACTATGCCGAGTGCAGCCGGCAATCAGTTACCACTAAATCCATGTAAATAAAAAGTACAACCAGGTTGAAACAGATTATGACATGAATCAGTGGCAAAATTACTCATTATTTTCTTCTTCCTTTTGTTTTCGTACCTTTTCTTTCGCCTTTGCTCTCCGCAAACACCAGCTTCGTGTTAAACTCCGCATCAAAAGTCACCGCAGCGCTGAAGGGCTTGCCCTGCTTGCTCTTGAACCCGCCGAGCATCGCCGTCTTTCCTTCCGTCAGCAGACCAGTCATTTCCTCGTCGGTGAGTGTCTTGCCCGCTATCTGGCGGAACACGGGCAGCAGGCAGTCCGGGTTGTCGCAGCGCACCACCTTGCCGTAGAACAGCATCGTGCCCGTGCCGCATTTGGGGCAGGTACAGCCCGATGCCTTGTGCCCGAAAATGCGGTCACACGCAAGCAGGTCCGTGGTAATCTTGCGGGTATAGCTTTCTATACCCCTCATAAAAGCCTCGTGCGGGGTCTTTCCTTTCTCAATCTCCGCCAGTTCCGCTTCCCAGCGTCTGGTCATCTCCACATTCGCGATGTCCATGTCTTTTACAATGGAATACAGGGCGAGTCCTTTCTCCGTCGGCACCAGCGATTTCTTCACACGCACCATGTATTCCCTTCTGATCAGCGTTTCGATGATTGCAGCACGTGTGGCGGGTGTGCCGATACCGCAGTCCTTCAGGGCCTGGCGTGCCTCCTCGTCCTCCACATCGTCGCGTCCGGCGGTCTCCATCGCTGCCAGCAGCGAACTTTCCGTATGCAGCGGTTTCGGTCGGGTCATGCCCGAACTCATCGAGCATCCTGCCATTACCAGTGTGTCACCTTCCCTCCAGTCCGGCAATGCCGTATTCCCGTTGTCCTCACCATACTCTCCGTACACGCTGCGCCAGCCTGCCTTGCGCACGATGCAGCCTTTCGCCTCAAACGTCAGGCCCTCGCATCTTTCTCCTGCGCCCGGCATCACCTCCGCTACTACGGTAGCCGTATCCTTCACACATTCCTCCGAAAATACCTCTACCATGCGTCCGGCAATCATGTCGTAGATGATCTGCTCGTTCTTGTAGAGGGCGAGCGGGCGGTTGGGCGTCACCAGCAGGGCGTGGTGGTCAGTCACTTTCGAGGCATCCACACAACGGCGGTTCAGTTCTCCCAGTTCCCCGATTTTCTCCGCAAGGGCGGAGTGCCCTGCCAGCCGTTCAAGCAGCAGCGGTATTTCAGCAAACACATCTTCCGGAATATGGCGGCTCGATGTTCTCGGATAGGTGACGAGCTTCGCTTCATAGAGCTTCTGCACCAGCTCCAGCGTCTGCTCCGCCGTGAATCCGTGTTTCGTGTTCGCCTCCTTTTGCAGCGTGGTCAGGTCGTACAGCAGCGGAGGGTTCTCCACCTTCTCCTTCTTTTCAACCTTAGTGACGGTGGCGCACATCTTCGCCTTTACCTTATTGTATGATGCAGCCGCCTCTTCCTTGTCCTGCCATTTCTTTACCGAGGAGAACTTCACTAGCGTATCCGCACCCGCCGGTGTCACAGAGAAATGCAGCTGGTGTACCGGTTCCGGCGTGAAGCGTCTGTTCTCCCAGTACCTCTTGCAGACCATCGCCAGTGTGGGTGTCTGCACGCGTCCTACCGAATACGTGCCCCGCCCGGCGGCTACGGTCAGTGCCTGTGTGCCGTTGATGCCCACCAGCCAGTCCGCCTCGCTGCGTGCCTTCGCCGCCAGATACAGGTCGTCATATTCATGCCCGTCCTTCAGTTCTTTCAGTCCGTTGCGGATGGCGGCATCGGTCAGCGAGCTGATCCACAGGCGTCGGAACGGCAGGGTACAGCCCGTGTAGGCATACAGGTATCTGAAAATCAGTTCCCCCTCGCGGGCACAGTCCGTTGCCACAATGATGCCCTCACTTTCCTGCCACAACTTGGTTATCACCTTTATCTGTTTCACCGCTGCCGCATCCGCCTTGTAGCCCTTGTCCGTCTTTACCTGTCGGGGGATCAGCAGGAACACCTCCGGTATCACCGGCAGGCTGTCCCTGCTGAAGCCCTTGAAGCCGTAGCCGTCCGGCAGGGCAGGTTGTACCAGATGCCCCAGTGCCCATGTCACATGGTAGCCGTTTCCTGTATAATATCCTTCCTCTTTTCTTGTCGCTCCGGCGATGCGTGCTATCTCACGCGCCACGCTCGGTTTTTCTGCCAATATGGTAATCATACATTTTCTGTTTTAATCATTGATACTTTTGTTCCTTGTGGAGTGGAACGGGGTACGCCGGTTATCCGTGGGATATGCGGTGTATGGCGTATGAAACCCCGTTTCATTCCGTTGTTTATTCTCTTTGATTTTTTATGGATTCAGTGGCGGCACTCAGGAAACCTTCATGCCTTTGGATTTCTTCGTCTGCTGCTTCTTCTGGGCATCGTCCTTCGGAGCGGTCTGGCCCTGCGTAAGCGGCTCCTTCAGGTGCTTGGTCGCCTCGTTGGTCTTGCCTTCGTTGTTTACGGCGAGCTGCGTGCGGCTCTCGTTCGACGGGGCGACGGTCTGTGCGAGGTCGGGATTTGCCGAATAGGTCAGCGGTCTGCCTTTCTCGCGATCGAACTTCAGGTACTTCGTGCAGGGTTGTCCCTGGTCGTCCTTTGCGTTGGCAAGTACCACAACTTTCCCCGCCACATAGTCGGCTTTCTGCTGTTCCGTAAATTTGTCATCCTTCCATTTCCCGATCGGGCGGATGCTGCCGTCCTCGTTTGTCCACGAGCGGTTGCTTCGTTGTCCGTTCTCCTGACTCCCGGCTTCCTTCTGCTGCTGTCTGGTAGCATCCGGGGCTTCCGGGCTTTTCTGTTTTTTCTCCTGTCCGTTTCCGCGTCGCTGCGATTGTCCCTGCCACAGATGTTCCGGCACAAACTCCACATCGCGTTTCTCCGCACTTACTTGCAACACGGCTTCAAACTTGCGCCCGTTCTTCAGCGTCACCTCCTTGGGCAGTGCCAGTCCTGCACGCAGGATTTCCTGTTCCGCCTTCGACAGTTCCGTCAGTCCGATCCTGTCCGGGATGCGTACCTTGCTTGCCGGAATGTCCACGATTTCATTCGTCAGACGGTCGATGCTGATGTACGACGGACGCATCTCCCCGGTTTTCGTATCCGCCACATCTACCAGCCTGCCCAGATTGCCTGTCTGCTTCAGTTTCTTCTTGTCTTCATCTGTGAAGGTATAGCCGTTATGGGGAATGTCAAGCCTCGGCTCATGGCGCACGAAATGGGGTGCGAGCTTCATTTTGCCGTCTTCCGTCTTCTGGAACGATAGGCGGGCTTGCAGCTCGTAGCTATCTCCGCCGAAGGTCGGGTTCACCGTCACCAGATTTGTCTTGCCATAGTTCATCAGGGCTTTCATGTCCTTTTCAGACAGATTCTCTTTTTTCACCCCGAACCGTTCCAGTTCCTTCCAGTCCACGTCGCCGTCCGCTATCAGGTTCGGTCTTTGCGTCTTCGCCTGCGGTTGTCCGTCCTGTGCCGGTTCCTGTCCCTGTACCGCCTGCGTTTCCGCTGCCTGCGGTTGCTGTTCCAGATTTTCCTGTTTCATTTCTTCTATTTTCTCATTTGTTTGTTGTTCCACATTGTCTTCTTCCGTATTTTCTCTTTTCGCCTCTTCCGCAGCCTGCTGTTCCACAGCCTCCGTCTCGGCATTTTCTTTTTTCACCTCTTCCGCAGCCTGTTGTTCCTCAGCTTGCTGGTACGCCGATGTATCCACCTTGTGCGGAGCGAGCAGTTCTGCATTTGCCGCAGGGTCTCTCAGCAGGTCCTTGATAACCGGAAGCAGTGCTTCCACCATGTCCGCCGCCACCCTGTAGAAACCGAATCTTGTCGGTTCCTTACACTGGCGGTAGAAATTTCTCATGAAATTGTCTATCGCATCCCCGTGGCGGTCAAAGCGCAAAAACTCCTGCGAGTGTTCCGCCTTTGCCTGTGCCCTCTTGGGATAGCCCCTGGCATCCAGTCCGGCAACCACACTGATTTCGCCCGTCTTCTCATCGCGGACGACCAGTACATCCTCTTGCTTTTTCTTTTTCTGTTCCATTGATTGATTTTTTATTGTTTGATAATAGTCCCGCCGGTATTCCCGTGCAGGTCTGTTTATCTTTTCGTTCCGGTTTCCCGTTCACCTTTCAGTCCCGGTTTGCATCAGTCTCACCCTCAGCTTTCCGTTTACATCCGGTTCACCATCCACTTCCGGTTTCTCTTTTCGCCTACGTTTCACGTGCGTTTGTCAGTCCCGGTATTCCTTCTGCCTCCTTTTTTCCCTTTCGCCGTTTTGCCCGGAGCTTTCTTTCCCGTTCCTTCCTTCACTTTCAGCACCTTTTTGCCGTCCAGCGTCACCTCTTCCATGTTCCGGCTGATAAACTCCAGCACGTCCGATTCCTTGTAGTAGGTCTTGCGGCTGATTTTCTGGTAGCGCAGTCCGTATTCGCTGCGGAACCGCTGTAGCGACCGTTTGCTCGTTCTCAGCATCTCGCACAGGTCCTGATTATCATACAGCCGTTCTCCGTCCATGTACTTCACGCCCGCCGCTTCCTTGTTTATCAGCACCGATATGATACTGTCCAGCCGGTCAATCCGTTCCATGAGGCGCTTCATCCATTCCTCGAACATTTCCTTACCAATCCCTTCCATCATCCGCCTCCTTTCTGGTCATCAGGTAGTTATGCTTGAACTCCTCCAGCGTCTTGGGATTGCAGTGTACGATTTTCCGTCTCACGCATTCCTCCAGATCCGTCAGTCTGTACCGGCACTTGCTTCTCACCATCATGTAGGGAATAGTCTTGTCCTTTCGCATCCGTTGCAGTGTCCTCGTGCTGATTTTCAGCAGGTCCGCCGCCTCCTCGCTCGTCAGCAGGATTTCCGCTTCCTCCTTCGGCACGTTGTCTTTCTTGAAAACATAGTCCGCTATGCGGTCTATCTTCTCCATCATCGTTTTCACGACCTCATTGTCCATTGTTACTATTTCCATATTATTCCGTATTGGTTACGCTGCAAAGGTGCGCAACTCCGTGCAGGCACAATCCATAGTATTTCCATAGTAGGGAATGATTTTCCCGAAATTTCCTGTAATTCTTTCCACAAGTGCCCTGTTTCTTCACATACGGGCACAAAAAAAGGCGGCTCCGCCCGGCATGAAGCACGGATGAAGCCGCCTAATCGGTCAGTCATTAAATATGTAATAGAATCAAGCTACACTGTTTTCCCCAGAAACACTCCGATAACCGACAATGCTCCCAGTTGTTTCATCTTTCGTTGCAGTTGTCTGAAGCTCTCCCCGGTCGTGAGTACATCATCCAGCAGGACAACATTCTTTCCTCTGATATACCGCCGTGTGAATTGCAGGTTCCGCAATATGTCTTTATCCTTTCCCTTTCCTTTCAGCTGCTTGCGGTCTTCCTCTATCCAGATGGCCTTGAAACCGTCCGTAATGCCCAGCCATTCCGACAGGTAATAGCACACTACCGGAAAGCGTTTCCGCTGTCTTTCCCTCGTCGATGCGGGTATAGGTATCAGTACCGTGTCTTCCTTCGTACCGTTGAACCCCGCATGTTTCAGACACAGTGCCAGTATCCGTGCGACCAGCTCGCCGCAGTGTCCTCCTTCCTTGAAACGGAAAATCAGGTTGCTTACCCGTTTCTGGTGTTCCTCCGTCTTTTCAATTTTCGTTGGGTAATAGTCATGCAGGTAGTGGCACCTGCATCCGTCTATAAGAACTTCTCCCTTGAACATCGTTTCGTACGGATAGAAGTCCATTTTCTTCTCCCTTTCAAACGTGAAGTTCAGCACATCCCTCATCATGGCATTCCATTCCGTCGACCTGCCCAGCGAGTACCATCCCGCATGTTTCCCGGCTTCCATCAGGCACATGCCGATTTCCATCGCCTCGCTGAACCGCTGGTGCGAGACGATGTACCATCCGTGTTTCCGGCACAGGCCGGCAAACTCCTTCATGTCAGTAGTCAGGAAGTACATCATGCCTTCCTCTTTGATGACTACCGTCAGTTCCGACTTCGGTTTCTCCCGGCAAAACAAGCTTTCGCTGTATTCCACTCCGTGCCATACCGACTCCGTGCATTCCTCGTCACAGAACTGCACTTCCACCTCTTCAAGCAGGTCAAATTCCTCCACCATACCGTTTCTATCTTTAATTACAGGTTTAAGATGGAGATAAGTTACACATTATTATCGGTTTACAGATAAGTATGTTTTGCAGTTTCACATTTTTTAGCTTATACAAACACGTGTCGGGACAGCCTCCTGCAAAAAAGACTGCCCCGACACGCATATCCGTCATATCCGGCGGTTTCAGTTCAAGCCCTTTCTCTTTTCACCGGTCATACAGAGAATGACCGTATTCTTTTTTGCCTCAAATGACTCCGCCAGCCTCCGTGCCGCCCATTTTCTGAATGCCTCGCACTTCAGTCCTTTCATGCGGAATCCCAGTGCGACGATAGTCTTCAATCCGTAAAGGTCAGTGCTGCAATTTTTTCCGTTATAGATGAAATGTTCCACTCGTACATCCGTGTATTCGTCAAAATCCCCTGTTTTTGCCAGAGATTTCAGTCCGGCATTCACTGACTGTACGAACACATCGTATGCCCGTGCGATGTCACATTTCGAAAGCCATACTTCTCCGTTCTTGTCCGTTTCTATTTTCACGGCAACCCTTTCCGGAGCATTGCGGTCATATTCGATTTCAAAATTTCCAATCTTTATCATAGCATATCTTTTGTTCTTACCGTTAATCAGGAATGTTTGAAACAAGAACAACCAATAGTCTATATTACATTACTCTTCAATGCAACATCTTCTATACTGGTAAGTTTACTTGCTAAAACCTTCATATCTTCACGTATCTTTTCATTAGTTATACGCGCGTATATTTGGGTAGTCTTTATATTCGTATGTCCTAATAATTTTGATACCGTTTCAATCGGCACACCTTTAGACAATGTGGTTGTTGTCGCAAATGTGTGTCTTGCCAGGTGAAAGGTAATATTTTTTTTAATTCCACACAAATCAGCAATCTCTTTCAGGTAAGAGTTTGCTTTCTGATTGCTCAATACAGGTAACACACGATTGTTTTTTAACTTTCCTTCGTATTTTTCCAATATCGCCAGCGGAATTTTCAGAAGTGGAAGGTTTACCGGAGTGGCAGTTTTCTGACGATGTAGCTTCAACCATTTGCTACCGTCAAATGATGTACAAATATTTTCTTTTTTCAGGTTATAAACATCAATGTAAGCAAGCCCCGTGAAGCACGAGAATATAAATATGTCCCGTACCTGTTCCAGCCTTTGTGACTGAAACTCCTTTTTCAGAATGCGTTCCAATTCTTCTTCCGTCAGATAACCGCGGTCCACAGCTTTCATGTGGATATGATAATTGGCAAACGGGTCAACTGTTATCCATCCGTTATTTTTGGCTATTAAAACAATTTTACGGAATATCTGCATGAACTTTCCTGTCGTGTTTTCATTACATCGGCTCACTGTTCTTAGATAGAACTCAAAATCTGTCACAAACTTATGGTCTATTTCCCGAAGCGCTATATCTGATATTCTATATTTTACTTTCATGAACTCTTCCAACCGCCTGTAAGTTCGGTCATATTTCACAAGAGTAGCAGGAGCCTTACTGATGCCGCAAAGTTTTTCTGCATCCTCATTGTGTTGTTTGAAAAGCTCCAGTAAGGTCTGTTGCTTCACCTCATATCCGAGAAAAGCGTTTCTTACCTTCTCGGCAGTTATAAAGGAATCCCTTGATTCTATATAGCGGTAGTGGTTGTTCAATGCGGTACGTATGTCATCAAGCATGTTGTTCACCTGCCTTGCTTTCGCTCCGTTCCCTGACAAACGTCCCAGTTTGGTGT
>ERZ838399.2501-NODE-2501-length-13667-cov-3.843741_pt1 | contig 13667 bp, 8 predicted proteins | sample MGYA00519683_ERZ838399 | MGnify/ENA primary metagenome ERZ838399 (study PRJEB31850, sample SAMEA3708833) | human gut metagenome | biome: human gut; feature: human-associated habitat; material: faeces | place: China | collected 2014 ...
CACAGTTGCAGACTGTAATGCCAATGGAAATGAGATTATCAGACTGATCCATGAGATGGAAAGGGAACGTGCGAAGGTGATGGTTTTTCCGGAGCTTTGTATTACGGGTTATACCTGTCAGGATTTATTTTTGCAGAGACGTCTGCTGGACAGTGCGTGGGAGACTTTGCTGAGGATCGCAGGAGAGACTGCGGATGTGGATGCGCTGATCTTTGTGGGTGTGCCGGTGAGAAATCATGGGAAGTTATATAATGTGGCAGCAGTTCTGAACAGAGGTGAGATCATTGGTCTGGTTCCGAAGGCTTATCTTCCAAACTATGGTGAGTTTTATGAGCAGCGCCATTTCGTATCCGGGCTTGGATGTCTGGAGTATATGGACATTAAAGGAAAAAGAGTTCCGTTTGGTACGGATTTGCTGTTTGTATGTGAGGAGGAGCCGGAGCTGGTGGCAGCAGCGGAGATCTGTGAGGATCTGTGGGTGACTTTGCCTCCGAGTGTTCTTCATGCACAGGCAGGGGCGAATCTGATCGTGAATCTGTCTGCGAGCAATGAGATGGTTGGTAAGGACAGTTACCGCAGGGATCTGGTTTCCGGACAGTCTGCCCGTCTGGTGTGTGCGTATGTGTATGCCAATGCAGGAGAAGGGGAGTCCACACAGGATCTGGTATTCGGTGGACAGAATATGATCGCGGAGAATGGCGTGATCCTTGCAGAGGGTAAACGTTTTGAGAATGGAATTGTATGCAGTGAGATTGATGTGCAGAGGCTCAATGATGAGAGACGCAGACTGACGACTTATCAGCCGGCAGATGACAGTGATCATCTCAAAGTGCATTTCCATCTGAACGTGGAAGAGACAAAGCTTACCAGAAAATATCCGCAGTATCCGTTTGTACCTTCCAGAAAAGAGGAAAGAGATATGCGCTGTGATGAAATCCTGAATATTCAGGCAATGGGTCTGAAGAAGCGTATGGATCATATTCACTGTCATAAGGCTACGGTTGGTCTTTCCGGTGGTCTGGATTCTACGCTGGCGCTTCTGGTGATCGCGAGAGCGTTTGATCTGTCCGGTGCAGACAGGAAGGATATCCACTGTATTACCATGCCATGTTTCGGAACGACAGACAGAACCTATCAGAATGCCTGCAAGCTGAGCGAGTGTCTGGGGGCAACGTTGAGTGAGATTAATATTAAGGAAGCAGTAAATGTGCATTTCCGTGATATTAATCATGACCCGGAAGTGCATGATGTCACTTATGAGAATAGTCAGGCGAGAGAGAGGACGCAGATCCTTATGGACAGTGCAAATCAGGATGGCTCCATTCTGGTGGGTACCGGTGATCTGTCGGAACTTGCGCTTGGATGGGCAACCTATAATGGTGATCACATGTCCATGTATGGGGTAAATGCGTCTGTACCGAAGACACTGGTTCGTCATCTGGTTCGTTATTATGCGGATACCTGTGGGGATGAGAAGCTGACAGAGGTGCTTCTGGATATTCTGGATACACCGGTAAGTCCGGAGCTTCTGCCGCCTAAGGATGGTAAGATTGCACAGAAGACGGAAGACCTTGTGGGTCCGTATGAGCTGCATGATTTTTATCTGTATTATATGCTCCGTGCAGGGTTTGAGCCGGAGAAGATTTACAGACTGGCGTGTGAGACGTTTGAGGGAACTTATGATAAAGAGACGATCTTTAAGTGGCTGAGAACATTCTACTGGAGATTTTTTGCACAGCAGTTCAAGCGTTCCTGTCTGCCGGATGGCCCTAAGGTGGGAAGCGTTGCAGTTTCTCCGAGGGGAGATCTGAGAATGCCGAGTGATGCCAGCGCGAGAGTGTGGCTGGAACAGTTGGAGAAGATGTAGTAAATCTGCGGATTTTGAACATTTGGAAATTGTGAGATCAGTGAAGTGGATATCTGTGAGACAGAACAGATATCGTAAATAAGAACAGAAAAAGCGGAGAACAGGTCAGGTGTTCTCCGCTTTTTTCAGTGCTGTTTCGATGGCATTGAGCAGTACCATGGAGGTGTATTTCTGGTCGTCGGGGTACTGGATGCTTTCCAGGGATTGTGTGGAATAGATCTGGCTGGAAAGGGATTCGAGGGCTGGTTCCATGAGAGGAAACATGGCGGAGGTGCTTTCGCTGAGGTTTACCAGACGGATGGACTGGATGCGGTCAGAGGTTACGGTTACTTCCAGATCGAAGGTATTGTCGTTGAGTTCGATGGAGGAAGTGTAGACACCGGGTTTGTAACGGCTCTGGGGACTGTCAGCAGAATTTTTTTTCTGTCCGGGTCCAAACATAAAGAAAAGTACAATGCCAAGGATAATGGCAAGGAGAAGGAAAACAGCCGTGTAGACGACTTCCTTCATATGTAAGACGATGATTTTGGTTTTGGAACTCATGGTAGGTGCGCCTCCTGATTTGTTTTGTATATTTTATTAAAGGACAGGGGAATTTATGATATACTTTTATCCAGAGGAAAAGACAACAAATGAATGAAAGAAACAGTATTGTACGGAATTGATACAGAGGTGGAAAGGAGCTGGTAAAGAGAAATGTCGTTGCAGTTTATTATCGGAAGTTCGGGTGCGGGGAAGTCTTATTTTGCATATGAGAGAGTGATTCAGGAGTCGCTGATGCATCCACAGAGAAATTATTATGTGATCGTGCCGGAGCAGTTTACCATGCAGACGCAGAAAACACTGGTGGAAATGCACCCGGGAAAGGGAATTTTAAATATTGATATTCTGAGTTTTGAGCGTCTGGCTTATCGTGTGTTTGAGGAAACAGGAGGGGATAACCGGAAGATTCTGGAGGATACGGGAAAGAGTATGGTGCTTCAGAAGATGGTTCAGCAGCATAAAAAAGAACTTCCTTATCTGGGAAGCCAGATGAACAAGCCGGGATATCTGGATGAGGTGAAGTCCCTTTTATCGGAGTTTATGCAGTATGATATCAGGGAAGAATATCTGGAAGAAATGAAAGAACAGGCAAAGGAACAGGGACTTCTGGAGATGAAACTTCAGGATGTGAGTGTGCTGTATGAGGCTTTTTCGGGATTTCTGAAGGATCGGTATATGACAGGGGAAGAAGTAATGGATGTCCTGTTAAAAGTACTTCCATTTTCGCGGAAATTGAAAGGTGCGGAGTTTGTGTTTGACGGATTTACCGGTTTTACGCCGATTCAGATCAATGTGATCCGGGAACTTCTGATCATTGCGCGTAAGATTTCTGTTACCGTGACTATGGATGAACGGGAGGATGCGTTTGCTCCGGGAAAACCACATCAGCTTTTTTATATGAGTAAAAAGATGATCCGCACACTGGCGGAACTGACAAAAGATCTGGATGAACCGGTTTATCTGAAACCTTCCGGAAGATCAAGGTTTGCACAGGCTCCGGGATTACAGTTTCTGGAGAAAAATCTTTTTCGTTACAGAAAGGCTGTTTATCCGGGAAACAGTCAGGAAACAGAGATGTTTGCGGCGGCTTCGCCTCTGGCTGAAATGCGGGAGACGGCAAGAAGAATGGCAGAGATGGTGAGGACAAAAGGATACCGCTATGGGGAGATGGCGGTGATCACAGGGAATCTGGAAGAGTATGGAAGACTTGCGGTGCAGGTCTTTGAAGAGGCGAAGATTCCGTATTTTATTGATGAGAAGCATTCTGTGCTGATGAATCCGTTTGTGGAGTATCTGAGGGCTGCCATGGAGATGGCAGTGCAGGGCTTTCCATATGAGAGTGTATTCCGGTATCTGCGCTGCGGAATGTCAGAGGTGACAAGAGAGCAGGCAGATAAACTGGAGAATTATGTGCTGGCACTGGGGATTCGTGGATATAAAAAGTGGTCAGAGAAATGGGTTCGTATTTACAGAGGGATGGAGCCGGATCAGATCCAGGAGCTGAATGAGATCAGAGAAGTGTTTGCGGAAGAAGTGCGAGGGCTTGCACAGGGATTTGGTTCCGGGAAAAGGACTGTGGAAGAATATTGCAGGATTCTGTATGATTTTATTGTAAAGAGTCAGGTATGGCAGAAACTAAAAGTACAGGAAAAGAAGTTTGCAGAGCTTGGGGAAAAGGCCATGGAGAAGGAATATAACCAGATTTATGGAATCGTGATGGACCTTCTGGACAAGATGGTGGAAATTCTCGGCAATGAAACCGTGAGCAGGCAGGAGTTCAGACAGTTGCTGGAGACCGGACTGTCTCAGGCAAAAGTGGCTCTGATTCCTCCAAGTATCGACCAGGTTATGGTGGGAGATATGGAAAGATCCCGTTTAAAGGATATCAAAGCTCTGTTTTTCGTAGGAGTGAATGAAGGAAATATTCCGAAGAATACACAGACCGGAGGGATTCTGTCGGAGCTTGACAGGGACTTTTTTAAAGATCAGGGTGTGGAACTGGCACCAGGTCCCAAAGAGCTGATGAATATGCAGAGATTCTATCTGTATCTGAATCTGACGAAACCTAGGGAAAAGCTGGTTCTTTCTTTCAGTGATACCAATGCGAAGGGAGAAGGGATCAGTCCGGCGTATCTGATCGGAAGTATCCGGGCTTTGTATCCGAAACTGGAGATTGTGCGGGTGCAGGAAGGCGAGGACGGAGTTTATCCGGAGAATCCGGAAGCAGGGCTGAAACTTTTTCTGGAAAAACTGGCAAGGGAAACCAGCAGGGAATACGAGACTCTGGAGCAGGTGGACGAAGTGTTTGGTGAACTTTATAGCTGGTATCTGAAAAATGCAGATTATAAAGATACAGTACAGAAACTGGTACAGTCAGCCTTCTTAAGAAAACCGCAGGATGTAATCAGCCAGAGTGTTGCAGGTGCGCTTTATGGGGAGGTTTCTCCTTACAGTGCGACCAGGCTGGAGCGTTTTGCTGCCTGTGCATTTGCGCATTTTCTTCAGTATGGGATGAAGCTGACGGAGCGTGTGGAGTATGAATTTAAAGCTATGGATATGGGAAATGTCATGCACCGGGCTCTGGAAAATTTTGCAGAGGAAGTACGAAAAAAAGGACTGAACTGGAAAGAACTGACCAGAGAGCAGAGGGAAATGATCGCAGATGAATGTCTGGATGAGATCGTTGCGGATTACGGAAATACGGTTCTGAAAAGCAGTGCCAGAAATGAATATATGATCGAACGTACCAGAAGGATTCTGCGAAGAACGGTCTGGGCATTACAGAAACAACTGGAACAGGGAGAATTTCAGCCGGAAGGGTTTGAAGTCACTTTTGGCGGCGGCAGGATTGACCGTGTGGATGCGATGGAAGATCCGGATCAGAATAAGGTTTATGTGAAGGTAATTGATTATAAGACCGGAAATACAAGTTTTGACCTGGTTTATCTTTATCATGGTCTGCAATTGCAGTTAATGATCTATCTGGATGGAGCCTTACAGGTGGAGCAGAAGAAGTATGCAGGCAGAGAAGTCGTTCCGGCGGGGGTATTTTATTATAATATCAAAGACCCGATGATCCAGGAGAAAATAGACGCGGATCTGGAAACAGTCAGCAGTGGAATTATGAAAGAGCTGAAAATGAACGGACTGGTTCAGTCAGACCCGGATATCGTACAGAAAATGGACAGCAGTTTAAGTTCGATTCCGGTGACATTTAATAAAGACGGAAGTTTCCGGAAAAATTCTTCGGTTGCCAGCAGTGAGCAGTTTGCTGTGCTGGGACGGTATGTGAGGACAAAGATTGAGAAGCTGAGAAGTTCCATTCTGGCGGGGGATGCGGAGGTTTCCCCTTATGAACTGGGGAAAAAGAATGCCTGCACCTACTGTCCGTATGTGAGTGTATGCGGATTTGACAGGAAACTGCCGGGATATGAGTTTCGCAGACTGAAGAATTTCTCGGATGAAGAATTGTGGAAAGCCTTTGACAGGGAGGTAGAGTGAGATGGGAGTTACATGGACAAAAGAACAGCAGGAAGTTATTTCCCTGCGAAACAGAAATATTCTGGTCAGTGCGGCTGCCGGTTCCGGTAAAACAGCGGTGCTGGTAGAGCGTATTCTGAGTAAAATCACGGACAAAAAAAATCCGGTGGATATTGACAGGCTTCTGATCATGACTTTTACAAGAGCTGCGGCAGGAGAGATGAAGGAAAGGATTTCGGATGCCATTGAGAAGGCGTTATATGAAGACCCGGATAATGAGCATTTGCAGAGACAGACCACTCTGCTGCATACGGCGCAGATTACGACGATTGACGGCTTCTGTGCTTATCTGATCAGAAATTATTTTCATCTGATCGGCCTTGACCCGGGGTATCGGACTGCGGATGAAGGGGAACTGAAACTGCTTCGCGGAGATGTGATCAAAGCGTTGCTGGAAGAATATTATGCGCAGAAAGATGAGAAATTTCAGGAGTTTGTGGAATGTTTTGCCTTCGGAAAAACGGATGAGGGGCTGGGTGAGCTGATACAGAAACTGTATGAGATGGCTATGAGTAATCCATTTCCGGAGGAGTGGCTGGAGAAATGTCTGGATGAGTACCGGGTGGAATCGCTGGAGGAGCTGAGACAGACAGAGTGGATGAAACTGCTCTGGAGTGCTGTGCTGGATGAGTTAAAAGAAGCGGAACTTCTGGTGCAGGAGGCGAGAAGAATCTGTGCGGAAGCGGATGGTCCTTATTTATATGAGGAAGCACTGAATAGTGACCTTCTGCTGATCCGGAGAGTGAAAGAGGCTGCGGAAAAAAAAGAATATAATGAGATGGCGGGATTGTTGAGAAAACCGGCTTTTGCGAGACTGAGTACGAAGAAGGCACCGGATGTGGAGGAACAGAAGAAGCAGAGGGTGAAAGAACTCAGAGAGGAAGAGAAGGGGATTCTGAAGGAGCTGGGACAGCGGTATTTCCAGGGTACGGAGGAAGAGATTCTGGAAATTCTGCAGTATACGAAAGCACCGGTGGAGATGCTGGTGAAACTTACTGTGCGATTTAAAGAACAGTTCGGAGAGGCGAAAAGGGAGAAAAATATTCTGGATTTTACGGATATGGAGCATTTTGCCCTGCAGATCCTTATGACGAAAGAGGGAGAAGAACTTCATATGTCACAGGCTGCCAGGGAACTTTCGGCCAGATATGATGAGGTGCTGGTGGATGAATACCAGGACAGTAACTATGTGCAGGAGCTTCTTACTACCGGAGTATCCGGGTGGATCAACCAGCGGAAAAATATCTTTATGGTAGGGGATGTCAAGCAGAGTATCTACCGTTTCCGCCTGGCGAGACCGGAGCTTTTTATGGAAAAGTATAAAAGCTATTCGACAGAAGAAGGTGAGGAACAGAGGATTGACCTTCACAAAAATTTCCGAAGCAGGGCGCAGGTGCTGGAGAGTGTCAATTTTATTTTCCGGCAGATCATGGGAGAGGACCTTGGGGGAATCTGTTATGACAGGGATGCGGCTCTTTATCCGGGAGCTGTTTTTCCGGAGGGGGAATCGCAGGAGTTTGTGAAAACGGAGGTGCTTCTGATCGAGAAGGACGGAGAGGAACTGGCGGATGCGCAGGAAGCCTGGAATGAGCAGAGAGAGGTGGAGAGTGCGTCCGGAAGAATGAGTAAGAAGGAGCTGGAAAACCAGAATGCACAGGAACTGGAGGCACTGGCGATCGCACAGCGGATTCAGGAAATGGTGGGGAAGGAGAAAATCGTCGATAAGGAGACGAAGGAATACAGACCTGTGGAATACGGGGATATCGTGATTTTGCTTCGTACTGCTTATGGATGGGCGGAAACCTTCCGTGAGGTGCTGGCGTCTCAGGGGATTCCTGTTTATTGTACATCCAGGACAGGGTATTTTTCTGCGCTGGAGATTGTGACGGTGTTAAATTATCTGAAGGTGTGTGATAACCCGCTGCAGGATATTCCGCTGATGGGAGTGCTGCGTTCTCCAATCGTGGGATGCAGTTCGCAGGAGCTGGCAGAGCTGAGGATTCAATATCCGAAGGGGATGCTGTATGAGAGTGTTGTGGAGTATGTCAGAGAGCAGGAAGGTGCTTTTGCAGGGAACGGGGATCTGTCGGATACAGGAGAGGTTCCGGTGGGATGTGGTACCAGAGAAGATGAGAAACTGAGAAAGCTGAGAGGTTTTCTGAATCTGCTGGAACGGGTGAGAGAGATGGCTGCCTATACACCGGTTCATGAGCTGATTTTGTTTGTACTTAAGGAAACGGGATATGGAAATTATGCGAGGGCGCTTCCGGGAGGGGAGCAGCGTTATGCGAATCTGTCCATGCTTGTGGAAAAGGCGATGGATTATGAGAAAACCAGTTACAGAGGGCTGTTTAATTTTGTCCGTTATATTGAACAGCTTCAGGCGTATGAGGTAGATTATGGTGAGGTGAATCTGGCAGGTGCCGGAAATACGGCGGTGGAGATCATGACGATCCATAAGAGTAAAGGTCTGGAGTTTCCGGTGGTTTTTGTGGCAGGAATGGGAAAACAGTTTAATTTTCAGGATATGAATGCGAGGCTTCTGCTTCATCCGGAACTTGGGATGGGTGTGGATGCGGTGATCCCGGAGAAAAGGATTATTGCCTCTTCGCTGAACAAGCAGATTGTGCGGAGGGAGCTTCTGAAGGAGAGCCTGGGTGAGGAACTGCGAGTGCTTTATGTTGCTATGACCAGAGCGAAGGAGAAGCTGCTTTTGACGGGAACAGTTGGAAAAATGGAGAAACTGATGGTTTCTCTGACCCGTTTTCTGGATGAGAAGGAAGAACTGCTGCCATTGGGAGTGAGGATGAAGGCGAAAAATTACTGGGCGTTTGTGCTGCCTGCGCTGGCAAGGCACAGGGCAATGGAAGAACTGCTGGGTGAGTATGGTGTTCTGATGAAACGGCAGGAGGGGATTTACGATGATGTGTCTGAGTTTGTAGTCAGGAAGATCACAGCAGGGGAGATGACGGAAAAAGAGGTGGTTTTGCAGGCTGGAAATCAGATGCAGGAGGAAGTGCTCAGGAGCTGGGATGCAGAACGGGTCTGCGATGAAGCGGTGAAGGAGAAAATTGAGAAGAGATTTTCTTTTGTTTATCCGTATGAGTATCTGGGAGAGATTCCGGTGAAGGTCAGTGTTTCGGATCTGAAAAAGAGAAGCTGGCATGATGAAAGGGAGCTGGAGGAGAATATCAGTGTGTCGGCAGAGCAGGAGGCGGAAGAAGAACAGGAAGCTCCGGTTCCGGCGTTTATGGCGGAGAAGAAGGAAGAGTATAAAGGGGCTGCCAGAGGTACTGCCTATCACAGGGTGATGGAATGTCTGGATTATGCTGAGGTGGAGAGTGAAGAGGAAATCCGGGTTCAGGTGCAGAGAATGCTGGAGAGTCAGAAGATGACAGAGCAGGAGGCAGAGTGTGTCCGTGTCAGGGATATTAGGAGGTTTGTGGATTCTGTGCTGGGGCAGAGGATGAGAAAGGCTGCTGCGGAAAAGATGCTTTACAGGGAGCAGCCGTTTGTGATTCAGAGGAGTGCGGCGCTGCTTGATGATTCCTGGCGGGGTGAGACGATCCTGGTGCAGGGGATTATTGACGCTTATTTTGTTGAGGGTGGTGAGATTGTTCTTGTGGACTATAAGACGGACAGAGTTGGAAGAGGACAGGAAGAGAAGCTGGTCAGTATGTATCGGGTGCAGCTTGAGGATTATGCGCAGGCGTTGGAGAGGATGACGGGAATGAAGGTGAAGGAGAAGGTTATTTATTCGTTTGCGCTGCAAAAAGGAATCTGGTTGTGATGTGGAGGAAGGGGAGTTCAGTTAAGATACTTGTTTTTGAGATCGCAAAAGGGAAAGTAGAATTAAAAAAGGGAAAAATGTACATCCGGCAGGGTACGCGCATTATACGCGCCACCCTGCCGGATATTTGTTTTTGAGGATCTGGTTTACGAGTTTGCCGAAGCCAATGGGGTATCCGTCTGCGCAGAGGAGGTGCCAGCCTTTTTTGTGGGCGGCTTCGGATGGGTCAATGTTTAGGGTTTCGCCTTTGAGGTAGCGGGTGATGCGTTCGTCGGAGGCGGAGAGGGAGATCACTGCTTCTGCTTCGTCTTTGTGGATTGCCAGTGCGAGTGGCTGGGAGGGGTCGAAGCGGTTTTTCTTGAGGTCACCGAGGTAGAGGCCGTTTCTCAGGAAGGTGAGGCCGCGGCAGTTTTGGGTGACTGGCGGGAGGTAGTAGACTTTGTCTGCGCGGATTTCTACACGTTCCCAGTCGAATGGGTGGCCGCCGAGGGTTTTGAGTCCGATTTCTTTGAAGAAGTCTTCGATTAATGGGAAGGCGTTTTTATCAGGCTTTGTGTGGGGGCGGGTGTTTGTCTGGATGGCTTCGCCTTTTTTATGGAGAAGGGCGAGGAAGTGGCCTTCTCCGTTCATTTTGTGGGGGAAGATGCGGATGCATTTAGTAAGTTCAGGGTTTCCGTTTCCCCATTCCGGGATACCGTGGGAGAAGCCTTCGTAGTCTTCCATTTCGATGAGTTCCATGTCCGGGCGGTTTTCGAGGAGGCAGGAGACGGTTTCTTCGTCTTCGATTGGGGCGAAGGTGCAGGTGGAGTAGAGCATGAGCCCGCCGGGACGGAGCATGTCGGCTGCCTGGAGTGCGAGTTCTTTCTGGATGGAGGCGAGTTCCTGGGATTTCTCAGGGGTCCAGTCTTTAGCAAGGGCTTCTTCTTTTCGGAACATTCCTTCACCGGAGCATGGGGCATCGAGGATGATTTTGTCGAAGAATTCCGGGAATGCTTTGGTGAGTTTGGCGGGTGTTTCGTTGGTTACGAAGATGTTTGGGATGCCGAATAGTTCCAGGTTGCGCAGGAGGGCTCTGGCGCGGGAGGTGCTGATGTCGTTGGCTACCAGGAGGCCTTCGCCTTTAAGGGCGGCACCGGCTGCGGTGGCTTTGCCGCCTGGGGCTGCGCAGAGGTCGAGGACTTTGTCGCCGGGTTCAATGGGGATGCGGGATGCGGGGGTCATGGCGCTTGGTTCCTGGAGGTAGTAGAGACCGGACTGGTAGTAGGGGCATCTGGAGGGGCGGATATCCTCGCTGTAGAAGTAGGCGTTTTTGACCCAGGGGATGGGGGTGATGGAAAATGGGGCGAGTTTTTCGAAGGCTTCGCTGGTGATTTTGGAGGTGTTCAGGCGGAGACCGTAGGTGCGGGGGGCGTCGAAGCTGGCGAGGAAGGCCGGGTATTCGGGGCCAAGGAGGTGCTGCATGCGGGTGAGGAAGGATGGGTGAAGCTGGGTTGTGGTTTCGTTCATGATTATATATTCCTTTTCTGTTAGTTTTTTGGTGAGGGACGCCCGGGAAAATATAAGTTAAAATTCTATCGCTCCAGGCGATTTTCAATGGATTTTGACTTGTAACTGTGAGGGTCTGAACAGTTATGTTGTTTCAGAGTCATTATAATGGATAATTGATTTTTACTAAATAGTATTGACAAAATGATATTATACGTCATATAATATAGTAAACAAAACAATATTGTTGAATTGTATAGTATGCAGAAGGGAAGAAATGGTTGTGTTTTGCTGCCGTGAATGGAGCGAATAATGGATGCGTTTCTGAGAGCACTGTATCTGTACAGAGTATAATTGAGACAAGGGAGTGTGCATATGGTTTTTAATACAGGTGCTGCGCTTCTGGATGCGGTTGTTCTGGCGGTTGTTTCCAAGGAGAAGGAGGGGACTTACGGATATAAGATCACGCAGGATGTGCGTGGGGTTCTTGATGTTTCGGAGTCTACTTTGTATCCGGTGCTGAGGAGACTGCAGAAGGATGATTGTCTGGAGGTTTATGATATGGCTTATGCAGGACGTAACCGGCGTTATTATAAGCTGACGGACAGAGGTGCTGCGCAGCTTGAGCTTTATAAGGCTGAGTGGAAAATTTATGCATCCAACATCAGTGGGATGTTTGAGGGAGGAATATGACGATGGACAGGGCACAGTTTATGAGAGAACTGGAGAATTTGCTTGCTGATATTCCGGAGACGGAGAGACGGGAAGCCCTTGAGTTTTATGAGAATTATTTTGATGATGCCGGACCTGAGAATGAGGCTTCGGTGCTTCGGGAGCTTGGCAGTCCGGAGAAGGTTGCTGCGATTATTAAGGCTGATCTGAAGGGGTCAGCAGAGCAGAGTGAGTATGGAGAGTATACGGAGCATGGATATGAAGATCCGTGGACAAAGGAACCGGGGCAGATGCCTGAGAAGTATGGATTTGAGAAGAAAGGTTCCTTTTTCAGGAAAGGGAATCAGGCAGTTTTGATCCTTGCAGTGATTTTGCTGGTTTTTATTTCTCCGTTTATTAAAGGTATGCTTGGGGTGGCTGTGCAGATCGTGTTGACGATTGTGCTGTTGCCGTTTGTATTGGTTGCGGCTCTTGGGATAGGAAGTGCAGGGCTGCTGATTGGGGGAATTGGAGCTGTTGCAGTGGGAATCGGTGTTTTTTCTTCTTCTGTGATTGGTGCCGGAGTTTTGGCTGTGGGGATTGGATTCCTGATGATCGCTCTGGGGATTCTTATGGTTCTGGCAACGGTGAAGACGGCTAAAGTTCTGGTGCCGAAGTGGTTCCGGAAGATTACTGATTTTGGAAATAAGCTGCTCTACAGGAAGAAAGGGGAGGTCTGATGAAGAAATTTACCAAAGGGATGTTGTTTGCTGCGGGAATCTTTGGGGCAGCAGGAATTGGGCTGACGATCGCCGGCGGCGTGATGGGGGCCAGCATGTCGGAACTGAACGGGTTTGAAAGTATCAGCAAGATACTTTGGACAGAGAGGGATGTGGTTGAACCTGGAACGATGGAGGATGATGCATCAGAAGACATTGAGGATATGGATGCTGTAAACAGCGTGGATGGGCAGACTAATGCTGAATTTATGAAGGTGGAGAGTGAAAGCTCTGCTGATGGTGCGGTGTATCAGCTTGAACATCAGCCTGTGGAATTGGATATCGAACTTAAATATGATGAGCTGGAACTGGAAGAAGGGGATAGTTTTTCTGTTAAAGTTTATAATGATACAGGAAATGATGTGACGGTGAAGGAGAGTGAGGATGTACTTAAGATCAGAAGTACGAAGAGGACTTCTAAAGCGCGAAAGGTCTGTGTTTCTTATCCGAAAGATGTGAAGTTTAAGAAGCTGGATATAGAAATGGGTGCGGGAACTGTTTATATTAACTGTGATATTCAGACCGAAGAGCTGGATGTAGAAGTGGGAGCCGGTGAATTTGAGAGCAATGGTTCAGTGACTGCAAAGAAAGCGGATTTACAGATTGGAACCGGAAGTATGACTTTTGCTGATTTGAGTGCGAAAGAAACAGATGGGGAATGTGGTTTAGGCGAACTGGATCTGACCATGACCGGTGTGCAGGAGGATTATAATTATGATCTGGAGTGCGGAGTTGGAAATCTGGATGTAGGTTCTGAATCTTACAGTGGACTTGGCAGAGAGGATCATATTTCTAACACTGGTGCAGACAGGAAGCTGGAACTGGAATGTGGCATGGGAAATGTGTCTGTGAGTTTTTCAGGAAAAGAACATAGAAACTGACATCTTAACCAAATCAAGCAAGTAGCGAAGCGGATGATTTTATCCGCTTGACCTAAATCAAGTAACGGAGCGAATGCAAAGGAAAGGGACAAAATTATGAAGGGAAAAGGATACAGGAGCAATGTTGCCAA
>ERZ838399.2507-NODE-2507-length-13644-cov-3.505924_pt1 | contig 13644 bp, 20 predicted proteins | sample MGYA00519683_ERZ838399 | MGnify/ENA primary metagenome ERZ838399 (study PRJEB31850, sample SAMEA3708833) | human gut metagenome | biome: human gut; feature: human-associated habitat; material: faeces | place: China | collected 2014 ...
TAAATATCTGTATAACCTGCCTCTTTTGCTGCCGCTTCCACCTTGGCTTCGTCCGAGAATTTTCTCACTGACCGGCCTTCCACCAGCTTATAACCATTCCAATGTTTACCATTCTCGATAGCTTCCGCCTGCGCATACGCCATCACATCATTGGCCCATTTACTAAGCTCGTCTGCTTTTTCCATCACCTCTGCGACTTCCTCATCAGATAAAAGTGCTGGCGGCTGGAACTCCATCTTGGCAAGTTCCAAGAAACTCTCAGCTCTTGCACGACACGTATTTCTCGCCTTACAGAATCTGCACCAGGATCCGGATACAAACTCTCCTTCTCCCTTGGCTGCAAGCTCTGCCTTCGGCTTTAATACTTCCTCGGCCCACTGATAAAGCTCTGCTGCAGTAATGGTCCAAGTACTGATACTTGATAATCTTGGCTGGAAAATCGTCATTGTTACCTGCTCAATGTCATACAAGCAATCAAACAAATTCAACGCACCAAGCGCATAAAGCATCATTTGTGGATTGTGGTCTGCGTACACAGCCACGCCCCTTCCATACTTGAAATCCACAACATTCAATTCCTTATCCGCTACCAAAAGGAAATCTCCTGTACCAAAACCGTCTGGCACATAGCAAGAGAAATCTAAATGCTGCTCAATCAGTGTCACCGGATCCTTACACTGCTGCTTTGCCTGTCCGACCAAATCCATGATGAAGTCACGATAATCATCAGTGAACTCCTCCATCTCATCTGTCCAGTAATCACTGGTTGGTCTTCTTCCAGCTCTCATCTTTAATGCCTTACGAACTTTCCATTCACAGAGAGCGTGTGCCGCTGTACCCTCAGCAGCAAAGGTTGTTGTCTCATCCTCCATACCGGCTGTAAGCTGGGCAGATGGAGTACAATTCATCCATCTGTCCGCAGCCGATGCACCGAGGATCGAATGTACCTCTGGTGGCATTAGGCGCTCACCTCCAGTCCAAGAGATGCGATAATGGCTCTGTCAACTCTTGCCATATCTGCATCCGTAAGATGATCGATAACTGAAATCACATCACCTTTGTCGATAGTGGCAAGCTGTTCTGTCTGAACTACAGACACCTTCTTAAGTCCGCCATACCACTGAAGAACCACATGTGTTGGAAGCTCCAGTCTCTTAAGCTGAGATGTGATATAGGCAATAATCAGGTTATTGGAATGCTCATTTCCAGCATCATTCTGAATCACTACCGCCGGATGGTTACCAGCTACTACATGTCCATGTGGTGTCTGCATCGGATTCTCTACAAACACAATGTCGCCTCTATTAAAATCACTCATGTCAATACCTCCTATTTAAGCTGCGCAGCTTCTTCCATCAAATCTGCATAATCATCAGGGTTAACTGCAGAGAGCTTATTCGCTCCGTACTTTTCCAACAGTTCCTTCACTTTAAAAGTAAGTCCGGCCTGGCTCTTTTCCGCCATAACTGCACGTACCTGCTCAATCGTGATACTTTTTTTTACTGACTTCGTATCCTTTGCAGCCTGCTTTTCCTCTGTCTTATTTTCCTTACTTCCAGGAGCTTCTTCCGAATCTACCTTCATAGCCTGTCCTGCTGGAACTCCTACTGTCTTATCTGCTACTGCAAGAAGCACAACTGCTAAATCCTGATATGCTTTTGCTACATTATTAATTGCTTCAATCGGTGTCATATGTCGCTACCTCCTTAATGTCCTCTGTTGAAATGAGCTAAGAGTCTGGCTCTCCAATCATTTTCATCATTCTCAGTTACTACAGGTTTGTCCGATTCCTTTTTCTCAGGCTCCTTCGCACAGCTCTTGCTACACTTTCCTGCATATGGGCAGATATGTTTTCCTCCATCCGGATTTATGGTTTCTTCAATAATCTGCTTATATCCCACGCCGATGCGATCATTAATAATCAGCGCATCGTAGTTGATTTCTTCCATATCAGAGTTATAAAACTTAATTGGAATATGCAGCTTACGCGCTTCTTGGATTTCCTCAATCATGCCTTCGGTTACTTCATCAGCAAAAACATACATTTCTTTACATTCAGCCAGAAGTGCTTTCCCCCAACGCATTCCTTTATATCTGTCATATTTTTCATCCAGAAACTGTGTGAAATATAAGTGAGGTGCAATCGGAATTCCTTCATATGAGAAATAGTTGCAATAACGTTTTACGTTTTCGATGTTCTTTTTGACGTCTCCTCTATATGGAGAACAAATAAAAATCTTATCCATAAAATTTTCTTTCCTTTCCAGAACAGCTATGGTATACTGTTCTCAGTTGATTTGGGAATGTGTATCTTCCGTTAGCTTTCCAGGGCAGGTGGTTGATTCCATTCCTTTTTCTTTCACTATTGCTTTCCAGTTGTTTGCTTTTGAGCTGTTCTTCTTAAACGTTTGGTAAGTTCGTGATTAAAAAAAATAGCATCAAACTCCGAGAACGATAAGTTTAGCTCATCAACCAGAGTTAACATCTCTGTCGCTTTGAACTTGTTCTCTTCGCTACATTCTTTATGGCACATTGCTTTCTCTGTGATTCCAAGAGCATTTGCCAGATCCTTCTGACGAAGGTTGCGCTCCACGCGCTTTGCTTTAAGCATTCGAACATTCATCTCGCTTCCTCCTTTCGGTAAGTTTACATAGATTATATTAAACAAACGGTAAGTTGTCAACACCGAATTTACCATTTGTTTTTACTTTCATTCTGGTTTTTCCTTTATTTACAGGCTTTTTCGGCATTTTCACACTTTCCAATTATTTTTTCTATTGACACATTTGGTAAGTTCTGTTATACTTTCGGTAAATGAAGAAGCAATCCTCATTAACAAACGAAAAAGAACAATGATAAAAACTACAAAAGAGAATGCAAGAGTATTTGCGTGATTGCTGTAGTGCAGGACTAGATAGAGCCAGTCATTAATGCAACAACCAGTTGGTGCTGAATTAAAATCATCGGGGCTGTATATAATAGAAAGGATCGCTTGGTATGATGGCCACACCATATGCGATAGAAAGTAAGCAGAAAATCCCCATAAAAAAGAAAGTAAGCCATACACTGCAAAATGCAAAAGACGCAGAGCTGAAAGAGCCATGCAAAGCATATGCAAATCCATATTTAGAAAGAGGTAAATACAATGAACGAAAATAACTTAGGAGGTAGGATTGCTGATTTATTGAAAAAAAGCGGATTGACACAGAGAGAGCTTGCTGACAAAGTTGGTGTCACTGAAGTTTCCATGTCACGATATATCAGCGGAGATCGAACCCCTAAAGGACCGGTCATTGCTAATATCGCAAATGCGCTACACACCACTTCTGATTACTTATTAGGAACAGAAGAAAAAAGTGATTTCGATAGCGAATACTACCAGATTCATCGGCTAATCGCTCGTAACGCGCAGTATATGACAAGAAAACAGAAAACAGAGTTGGTAAATGCACTTTTTGAGTCAGATGACCAGGAAGGATGATTATTTTTGTTTTTACCCGCCAATAGATACGACCAGATAAAGCATGAGGTTCTTTTCATGTATGAAGAATGCGAGGTTGTATCTTATCCCATTGACTGTTATGAGATTGCCCGGAAATTATACTACACACTTGTTCCGTATTCTTCTCTAACAGATCATCAGCTCAGACTTGCTATGGAGTATAGCTCCGATGGCTTTTCTGTATTAAGACAGATGCCCGATACTGGAATGTATCGCTGGTTTATCTTCTATAATGACTTTAACAGTAATCAAAGACAACGATGGACGATTTTTCATGAGATAGGACACATATATCTTGGACATTTCGAGAATGGTGATCTTTCTTATGAAGAAAAAGAAGCTGAAGCTAATTTTTTTGCAAAATATAGCATTGCTCCTCCACCACTTGTCAATATTGCAAAATGTGAATCTCCTTGGGATGTCGCAATAATTTTTGATGTATCCGGCGAGGCTTCCATGTACCTTTACTCATACTATCAGAAATGGATGCAATATGGACTAATCGAATACGAACCATTCGAGTTACAAATGATTGAATTGTTCCAAGCAGCATAAACTAAAAGGACCGGTGCCATACTTTTTTACATAAGTTTGCACTGTGTCCTTTTCCTCACCTTATATGCTGTGAACAACTTTGTGGATATCTTACTACATATTGTGTATAATCAGTCATTTATTGTACTTGAAACGCTATATATAGTTGTGTATAATATTATTATAGAAAAATACATTTGAGAAAGGTGGTGAAATTTTGAGCCAGGATATGTACGATGTGATTATTCCGAATATTACTATTCCTCATATAGATGGATTGGAAGAAACTTTAGCTGTCAGCAATAGAATTAGCCAGTCTGTAAATGTTGCCGGAATGTCAGCCGCACTTGCTACTGTTAGTTCAGTTGCTGCTTCTATTCCTACAGGAGCTTTAGAAGGTGCAATGACTGCCTGCAATATGGCATCTTCCATGCTGGATAATTCAATTGTTGAATCTACCACTTCCGCTGTCGAAGCATGTACTACTATTTATGATTCTCCCGCATTGCAAGCTGCATCTGAAGCCGCTGAGATTATCTCAGACAGTCTTCCTTCAAAATTGCTGGAGGATTCCTTAGAAGTAAGTAATGCTGTTATTGAAAGTAGTGTTTCTCCAATCGCTCATGCAGCAACTAATATGGTTGAATTATTTGCTGGAGTTGGCGGGTTAGTACAAGCTATTAATGATTCTATTGCATCTCGTATGCAGGAATTATATGAAAACATGCGTGAATTTATTCATGCTATAGCAGAGCGTTTTAAACAGTTTCTAGAGAATTTCGTTTCTTACTTTACTGAGACAAAACTTCTACCTGCTGCAATTACCTATGATCCAGTAGTCTCAAGAAGCAGCACTGGACCGCCAGATAAAATATCAAAATTCTGTACTTATTCATATAAGATCAGGAAAACATATCTACGACTTTCTCGCGAACGTGGATCTTCAGATGATGCAAACTATGCTTTATCTTTTAGTAACAACATTAACTTTGCACCATGTTAGGAGGTTTATCGTGAACGATATTGACGTAAATCATCTGCAGGATTCCATAGAAGATATTATGGGAGACTACGTGGAATCCCCGGAATACAATAAACGAATTCAAGAAGTCAACAAAATATATTATGACTTTAGAAGCACTCTTCTCCCAGCCAAACAGCCCATTTTTGATCAGCTCTTTTCAGAAATGCAAGCCATCAATGACGACTTCGCTATGCAGGCTTTCAAAAGAGGGCTCACATATGGCAAATCAGAATCTTATGAAAGATAAGCTATTACTTATCATCAAAACAAGAACCCGGCTAGTAAGCAATTACCAGTCGGGCCTTTTTATTAATGCCAATAATCATATGGTGAATGAAAGCCATTCCTCTTAATCTTTTGCGGCATTGATTTTACGCTTTGGATACTTGCCGCCGCTGATTCTTTGGTATCAAATAACCGATTTTCACTAACCTGTATTCCACCACCATTTTCAAATCTAATAATAATCAATTTTCCGGTCACGCGTTTGACTGTGCACTCCCGTACTATTCTGTTACTTTCCACAATATAGGCTTTATCGTCTGCTTTAAATGCTGCCATAAATGCCTCCAAATCTACAAAGAAAAACCAGATCAAAAGGGAATCAAAGCCGGCTTCTTCTACAACTTATTCTGATACTACTTTTTTTCTTAAGGCTATACCCTCCACAACTCCATGCATATATGCTTCCGAAATAAGCATGCTGTTCGTATTTGTTGTGGTATCCAGGAATGCATGAAGTGCATTTTTCTGGCTGTCATTAAGTAAACTTTCTAAGTAAACCAAGCATCTTCCTTCCTGCTGCTTTGCTGAGACATATTCTTCAGAGCGAATATAATCTCTTAAGGAATCATCGAATCCATCCTTAATACATTCTTCCAGTTCCATTGTCATTCACACCTCCAATACCGGGATTAATATTGATCGGCCTGTTTAACAAAATAAAATAACTCCAGGTAGCGAACCTAGAGTTATTATATCGAACAGTTGTTCTGTTGTCAATTTGATTTTATTCATTTTCAAGCTCGACCAGTTTCCAACCTCGTACTCCTCCGGATGTATCAAGTCTGTATTTTTTTGAGCATTCCGGACACTGTAACCACACATCGTGATCTCTAAAGCCAGGAATATTATCGTGTTCCTCTATGACTCTTCCCTTTCCACAAGGGCATAGATACTCGTATCTCTCCGTATCTCCCTCTCCAGCTCCATATCCTGGATGATTTTCTTGATTTGAGTATATTAACTTAGTTCTCATACTAAACCTCCTCTCTGATAGCTAACTTAGGAATTAATTCATATTCTTTATATGCTCCAAATCCTAAAATCAATGAGGCGGCTCCAAAAAGTATGGCCTTTACTTCATGTGGATGCTGCGCATAAATATCACGCGCTGCTTGTTCTATAAAACCTGATGCCTGCACAGGCATTTCCTCTTTTACCATTATATTTTCTTCCATATAATCACCTGATCCTTTCTTTTTCAGTGGGCCCTGCTGTGATTATAGGTTATCATATAATGATTTAAATTTCCTAGGAACGAAAATCCGGAATTCTGCTATTTATGTATCTGGTTTAAAACTTTTCTCATATTCCTAATTCTATTATTCGATAATTCCTTTTTATGCCATGCTCCAAACATATCATAATCTTTAAAAAAGGACGCCCAATCTTCCATCGTAGTCTCCTTAGAAAATTGCTCACGTAGCGTATTGCCATTTGCTAATTTGATACCATTATTGAGCTGGGCCATAATCACAAGCAATTCTGCATAACACCTCTGATCAACTTCGAAATCGTTTGACCATTTCAGATCCTCCGGCACAAGTATATCGATCATTTTTTGTCGCGGCTTAATCATTCTGCTATCAATTCCAACTTCACATCCCAGAAAAGACTGTATTGTCATTCTCGCACACAGAATGGAGAAAAAATTCTTATCTATCTCTTTTACTTTTAATTGCTCCATTTTCTTAGCTAACATGTATGCAAATTCAAAACCATATTTCCAATCAATAGTAAAAAAGGCTAATGAGTAAAACACCATATTATAATCACTTTCAAGTCTTTTTTCTTTCCATTCTTCAACATTTCGATCATAATCTTCCAGCATTTCTTTAAAAGACGTATTCGACACTTTCTTGACATCCGAAAGTCTATTTTCAACAAATGCCTTCAATGCGGTCATATCGTGAATATTCGTCATCTCGAAATATTGCATAGGAGTAATTGAATAGCCTTCCTTTTTTTCATCCATTGTCTGCATACTTTTCGCTTTAAGTTCCTCGATATCGACGCCCTTTCTTTTAAATTCGTCATACTCCTGATCACGATACTTCTGACAGTATTTAAGCAACCTGGTATAAATCATTCTCTCATCGGTATTTTCGTCTACTCCATATGGTACATAATATCTAAGGGAATGCTTTTCCTGAGAATTATCGAAGGCGTATTTTATAAACTCAACTACAATTTCATCAACAAATTCTTTTTCTGACACGCCACCAACAAAAGCCATTTCGATATAATCCTTCGGAAAGCATGTTATAATGGCCCTAGCAATCTCAAACCTCATTCTCTCCATATTGTTTGTCACTAAGGTCACCCTCTTTCTTTTTATTTCCTAAAACATTTTCTATTGTTTCAAGAGCATTTAATAACTGTATACATTCAAACCGATCTATTTCTCTGCAACATTTTCCATGCAATAACCAATTTCTGTTTATGTATGGCGGTTCCACACCCTTCTCAAATGTATATTCTCCATCTACAAATAACCTGTTCAAAAAAGCTATTAATGAAGGATATACATCCAAAAAATAATATCTCTTAGTAAAAAACGTATCGGTTTCTGCAAATTGATCCTGTTTTATACCACCAAAACCTTTATCAGAATATTTCTCTCTATATTTTGCTCTTGGCGGGAACTGAACCAATGCATTTACTCTTGCTTCTAATAAACCAACCAAATACATTGCAGAGGTCATGTAGTCGTTATCTTGAAATGCTTTCATTCCTCGAGAATAATAATTTTTATTTACCGGATCATCATATTTTTGTTCCAAAGTAGCAGTGATATTTTTTATAACACGACCATCATCTTCTTCAAAAAAACATATAATTTTATCCGGTTCTCCTTCAATAAGTGCTCTATACCAATTCTTTATATATCTTGGATTGCTATGTCCAGAAACAACCCAGCCATTACTGCCCAAAACCTTGCATACTTCGAATTCTTCACCATATCTTTTTTCGAATTCTTCCTCAGATAAACTTTCACTTTCCTTAGCTTCTTGGATAAATTCCCGAACTTCTTCCGAAAGCTGAAATGAAGGAATCACCTCGGAAAGTTGTTCTGATACTCTAGAAAAGTCTTTCATTTGACTTTTAATCTCTGTTAATCTATTTGACAGTTCTGTACTAATGTCCTGACTTAGGATAGACCTTAACTGCAAATTTTCTTGAAACATGTTTTGCAATTTTACTGGCACACTCTGAGAAATTCGATTCATATTCTCGATCATCTTCTTGTATTCGTCAGAAAACACTTACTTCTTCACCTCTTTCCTTTTCACCCTCTTTCCATTCTATCGCGTCGGTCTGTCAATTTTTCGCCTTCATAAGTGAAATATGCCGTACCTTGAACCGGATATTCACTTTCTAATAATTCCTTTGCTAATGCCGATGTAGAAGTAGTTACTCCTTTATATGAGATATGGCCATCATCAACTACCGTTGCTTCAATAGATGGATCATTAATATATTTAATCACTGCTCCAACCGGAATACCATACTTACCGAATTTAAATCGGCCTCTTTTAGCCTCTTTTGAGACTTCCATTGCGGTTTCTTCATCAAGAATCTCATGTCCCTCCGGGGCCATCTTCTTCAGTCGATCTTCCGTTCCACTTATCTTCGCAATACACTCCAATAAACTGTAAGCATCTTCCGGCGATATTGCATAAAACTCTCTCTTACGCTCTTTTCCATCAAAGTTTTCTATCGATCGCAGATCCGGATTCAACTTATCAATTAAGTCATGCAACACAAGGTCTGTAAGGTTTGATTCTACCTCATATACCGCATATGCACGAAATGCAAATGGAATAGTTTCACTTCTATTCAATTGATTCATTCGTTTTTCCAAATCCCTTGCATATCCTATCTTCACATACTCCGGAAAAGACGGATTGGTTAATATGTAAATTACACCTTTTGACATTCACTCATCTCCTTTTCAAAGGCCTATCCTAATTATATATGTTGACTATCATAAAAATCTACGGTAATATGCATCACTACAAGGAGGATTTAACATGAATATATATTATGAAATTCCACAGAATTACTCATATGTAAATTTTGCAAAAACATTTATTCAACTCAAACTTTACACTGCAAAATATGTGCAACAATTTACTGTATCCAACAAAACTATTTTATATGTGGGTAATAAAAAAATATCCACCCTGCCCACAAACACCAAAATTTTACCATTCACGTCGTATCAAACAACTACCGAACCTTCATCATCTTCGGTTTGCTGCTCTATACGAATAAATGATCTTGATTCACATGTTACACCTTATGAATACATCGCAAATAAAATATGCAATTTTCCATACCTATTAACAGACGCTGTACTCCACACCGACCAATATGGAGTGCAGCGTTTAATATTTATCTAATTTTTGTAATAGCTATCATAAATAATTTGTTCTGCTTCCGCCTCAAGAGCGTTTCCACGCTCTTGAAGTTCTATAGCTTTTCGATAAGCCTGTCCTATCTCTTGCTGCATTTTATTCTCAATATAAGGTATCGGAATCTCCCTAATCGCGCTAGGATCTAATTCAGGAATATCTTTACCAAATCTTGTTGCAGTAATTAATGGATACCCAAATGTAAAACTGCATAAATAAGCTGCCACAAAATCAAATTTAATTTCGCTGTCATCTTTTTTTACTATCCTTAAAACATGCTGCGAAATAGGTTTCCCCGACAAATTCTTTCCAGCCATTATTCCTTTACCTAAAATTCCTCCGTATGCACCAGAACATGGAATTAATATATCCCCTTCCTGAACGGCGCAATCTTTTATATTTTTTTTATTAAGTACACGTGAAATGTATTTACTTGGTGTTAATCTTGCTCGAACTATATCCGAAGATGAATAAAGACCTATGCTATTTTCATTTTCTTCTTCTAAATAGTGTCTCTTAAACCTAGCAACAGAAATAACATCAGCTATCTCTCCAAGTTTTTTAAAGTCATTGCTTCTTATAATTTCATGTGTCACAAAATTAGAATATGGATCATACATATGCGGATCCAATCTTGTTAACTTTAATGATCCAAATGGAACCACACTACAATTTAAAAACTGTGGTGGCACAAGTTTCCCAAGATATTTTTCAAGCATAACCTCAACTTGTTCATATGAATGCCTTGCCAAATCAAACGCATCTTTTGCACTAAGCATTTTATCATTGACTTTTCTTATAGTTGCTTTATCAAATTGCGGAATTTTCAAATTCTCAACATCCTCTGTTTTTAGATGTTTTATTACTTTCCCATGTGAATCTTTTGCAAGCAGTGTCAGACCTATTTTAGTTTTCATGTATGCTGCTACAAACCCTACATGTTCAATGTCACACCTCAATCTTATGCAATCATCACTAGCTACGCAACCTCTATAAGAAGCACCACACAGTGTACTTGTTCCTACAGTTCCAGAACGTGAAATAAGAATATCATTGTCTTCTATATATAAATCATCTGCATTTTTCATTTCGTTCAAAAAAATTCTCATATCACGAGGTAATTTCATATCTAGCATCGAAGATGTTCCAACCATTATAGTTCCAAGTACATTGCTCCCTGTATATGAACGTGAAAATCTATTCGGCAAATATGTTTCTCTTATCCATCCCAAATCTTTTAATGATTTTAAAGTAATGTTATTTTTTGCACAATGTCGAATTATTTTTTCAACGTCTGCATTATACTGACTTGGATCAAGCCTGTATTTTCGTGATACAGCATCTATACTTGATACAATTACAGGCTCTACAGTACTATAAGACACGATATACCGCCTCCTCTGCATCATAATATACTTTTCCGGTTGCAAGTTTATCTGAAAATTCTTTATACTGCCTAATAACTTCTGGTAAATCCGTATCAATTACTTTGTTATGAAGCACTTCATTATCGATTCTAACTTCTTCCGTAATCTCTTTTCCTTCATTGTCTTTAACATAGATACTATTGCCGCGTCGATCATAACCAACTTTCTTTACATCAGCCATAAATATCGGATACTCCTCTATCTGTTTAACTCCATCTAGGATCTTCGCTGTATCATCTAGTTTTCGTCTTTCAAGAAGCAAAATTGCAGTAAGTGTTCCCGTTCCTTCTCTACCACTAATAAGAAAAGTCTCTACCGGTAATTCTATAACAGCCATTACTTTTGTATGCGCAAAAATCCATTTTCTAACATATTCCAACCCAGGATTATTTAAAATGGACTGTGGGACAACTATTGCTGCTTTTCCTTTACCTGGAACAAGCAATTGAACTATTCTTTCCAGGAATAAAATCTCCACAATCTGTGATGTTTTTCCCTCAGCCAGTTCATATTGATCCAATACAAATTTTTCTGTACGAACAATATTATTGCCAAATGGGGGATTTGCACCTATTTTAGTTATATTGCCTGTAAAAAATCGATGTCCCGCAACATGTTCTTCTTTAAGTCCATATAGTTGCCGAAGTTTCTCAACATTGTCACATGTCCAGTTCTGTGGCGGCTCAAGAATATCCTGATTGAAAACTTTTGAATCTTCAACTCCATTCATTATTAAGTTCATTGAACATGCATTTGCCAAATTCCTATTTATGTCATTTGCTATTATATTGTTTCTTGCAAACTTATCTTTTTCAACTATAACTGTGTTTGTATGATCGCCTTTTCGCTTTTCATATTTTCTCTCCACTGCTTTCTTTCCTGCGACCAGCATTGAAACAACAAATCCACCAGAACCACAAGCTAAATCTGTACATATGTCATCCGGCGTAATATCCAGCATCTCAACTGCTGCATCTATTACTTGTCGCGGAGTGAAAAATTCTCCTTTATCGCCTCGTAAATTAGCTCCAACAATTTCCTCATAAGCAGCACCTTTCACTTGAGCGCTTGTTTCAAGCAATGAATAGTTCTGAAGCTCACATACAATCCTTACCAATGAATTCGGTTTTACATTGATGGTATCTCCTAAAAATCCAAGATTCTGATCTAACTGATCTACAATTAACCTTCTATACAAATTGTTAATTCTATTATAAACTTTATTGATTCCATCTTGTGTTCTCATTTCCTCATAAGATGCATAAAAATCAGAATACTCTTTATCTTCTCTTTCGTCTGCAATCTTAGTTTCAATTATCTTTAAAAACTCCCAAAATGCTGTCATTTTATCATCGCCAGATGTAGAAATAATATCATGACACTTCTTAAATCTCCATTTTAAACTTTCTGAAGTAGCCTTAACCAAATCCTCTAATCTCGGACCTTTATCCCCTGATATATCTTGGCCTTTTTTAGGTATATCCAGAACCGTTTCTTCTACTTCTGCAGTCTTCATATCACGTCTAAGTACCTGACGCAGTCCTCCTGGACCATTAGTCCATAAACCATAAACGCAGGCCGGACATGAGGCAACATATGACATTAACTGTCCAACGCCTTCTTTTTTATCATTTTCACCTATTTTTGCAGCTTTACATTCAACAATTAACATTACATTTTCTTGCAAATGTTCTTTTCCCTCTTGAAATATAGCAATATCAACCCTTTTTTTAGATCTTCCCACATTTATTTGATACTCTGTTTCCATATCCACAAATAAATATCCATACTCTGCTGTTAACCCAACTAAAATTTCCTGTCTAACATATTCTTCATCCGTTGCTTTACGTAATTTCTTTGCAACTGGATCATATAAATAGCCTTCTTTTATTGCAGCCATAATATTTCCTCCTTTTGCATGTCCTACATATAATATATATCCGGACAACCTTTTTGTCAACCACTGAGTCCGTCATTTTTTATTTATCCTTATTTTCCCTTTATTTACATGTATGTTTTTCGCGCATTAGTCAAAACTACTATCCGTAACACACATATGCGCGTTACTTTTTGGCATAAAAAAATCGAGATTTTTTCAATCTCGAAATGTATATATAGCCATCTAAGCCGCATAAATACGGCATTTCTAGTTGCTTCTTTCTATAACTTCAACACCTAATTAAAAAACGTCTTATCTAATATACTGGGTGCAACTATTCGCGGACACCAAATCTCTACCGATACTATTCCGGCGCACAACTTCGGTCTCAACAAATTTTTGCACCCCTCTGCAATTACTAAATTCTATATACATTTTTTCCTGCTAAAAACACAGGTGCATAATCTTCAAAAAAGCCCGCTAACCCGCATAAACTCAAGGTTTCTTCGACAGCAAGCAGACTGTCTCAACGGTACTTTCGTTGTCCCAACAAAGTTCCTGTGTCTCCCGGTCTCCGA
>ERZ838399.2522-NODE-2522-length-13582-cov-4.127153_pt1 | contig 13582 bp, 8 predicted proteins | sample MGYA00519683_ERZ838399 | MGnify/ENA primary metagenome ERZ838399 (study PRJEB31850, sample SAMEA3708833) | human gut metagenome | biome: human gut; feature: human-associated habitat; material: faeces | place: China | collected 2014 ...
TTCTGTCATAATGTTCCTTTTGAATTGTCAGGTAGTAAGAACCCAAAATCATATCCTGTGTAGGAACTGTTACAGGGTGTCCGTCCTGCGGTTTAAGCAAGTTATTTGCTGAAAGCATTAGGAAACGTGCCTCGGCCTGTGCCTCCGGTGAAAGAGGAACGTGGATAGCCATCTGGTCACCGTCGAAGTCAGCGTTATAAGCCGTACATACAAGCGGGTGAAGTTTTAGAGCACGTCCTTCAACAAGTTTTGGCTCAAATGCTTGAATACCAAGTCTGTGAAGTGTAGGCGCACGGTTTAGAAGTACAGGATGCTCCTTAATTACGTCCTCAAGAACGTCCCAAACTTCCGGCTTTGTTCTCTCAACCATTCTCTTTGCACTCTTTATATTATGTGCAAGTCCGCGAGATACAAGTTCTTTCATTACGAAAGGCTTAAACAATTCGATAGCCATTTCTTTTGGCACACCGCACTGATAAATCTTCATTTCCGGACCTACAACGATAACGCTACGACCTGAGTAGTCAACACGCTTACCAAGCAAGTTTTGACGGAAACGTCCCTGCTTACCTTTAAGCATATCCGAAAGTGATTTTAGCGGTCTGTTACCCGGTCCTGTTACAGTTCTTCCGCGACGACCGTTATTGATAAGTGCGTCAACAGCCTCTTGTAACATACGTTTTTCGTTTCTGATAATAATATCAGGAGCGCCAAGTTCAAGAAGTCTTTTTAAACGATTGTTTCTGTTTATAACTCGTCTGTAAAGGTCGTTAAGGTCAGACGTTGCAAAACGTCCGCCGTCAAGCTGTACCATAGGTCTAAGTTCCGGCGGAATTACCGGAATAACAGTCATAATCATCCATTCAGGTCTGTTACCCGAAAGTCTGAATGCCTCTACAATTTCAAGTCTTTTAATAATTCTTGCTTTCTTTTGTCCTTGTGTAGCGTCAAGCTCTTCCTTTAATTCTCTTGAAAGTTCTTCAAGATCAATTCTTTCAAGCAAAGTCTTGATAGCCTCTGCACCCATACCTGCTTTGAACTTATCTCCATACTTTTCATATGCCTCACGATATTCAGTCTCTGAAAGAATCTGATTTTGCATAAGGTTTGAAGTACCCGGATCAGTTACAATATATGATGCAAAGTAAAGTACCTTTTCAAGCTGTCTTGGAGAAAGGTCAATGATAAGTCCCATTGATGACGGAACACCTTTGAAATACCAAATATGTGAAACAGGAGTTGCAAGAGCAATATGTCCCATTCTTTCACGTCTTACTTTTGCTTTTGTTACTTCAACTCCGCAACGTTCGCAGACCTTTCCTTTAAATCTGATTTTCTTATATTTACCACAGTGACACTCCCAATCCTTTGTAGGACCGAAAATCTTTTCACAGAATAATCCGTCCTTTTCCGGCTTCAAAGTTCTGTAGTTGATCGTCTCAGGCTTCTTTACTTCGCCTCTGGACCACTCTCTGATCTTTTCCGGTGATGCCAAGCCAATCTGAATTGCATCAAATTCTATTGGCTGATTTGTTGCTTCTTTATTCATTGCTTCTGGCATTGCTAATCTCCCTTCTTACTATTCGTCGCCAAGATCGTCTCCATCGAAATCATCAGAAAAAGCATCCATATCCGGCTCTTCTTCCTCATCCTCAATGTTGACTAACTCTTCGCTGTCTGCATCGAATTCCTGCTTGGTAAATCCACTCTTTGCAAAAGATTCGCTGCTTTCAAATGCGAAGTTCTTATCTCCGGCAATGATAGCATTGATGTCTGTATTGCCATATTCGCTGGTCTCCATCAACTGTACTTCGTTTCTGTCTTCGTCTAAGACTTTGACATCCAGACCCAGAGCCTGTAATTCCTTGAGGAGTACCTTGAATGACTCTGGAATACCCGGTTCAGGGATATTCTCGCCCTTGATAATGGCTTCATATGTCTTAACACGTCCTACAACGTCATCGGACTTCATTGTCAGGATCTCCTGCAATGTGTAAGAAGCACCATAAGCCTCGAGTGCCCAAACTTCCATTTCTCCGAAACGCTGTCCACCGAACTGTGCCTTACCACCAAGTGGCTGCTGTGTAACCAGTGAGTAAGGACCTGTAGAACGTGCATGGATCTTGTCGTCTACCAGATGGTGCAGTTTCAGGTAATGCATGTGTCCGATGGTTACCGGGCTGTCGAAGTACTCACCCGTACGTCCGTCACGCAGGCGGACCTTACCATCTCTTGAAAGCGGAACACCTTTCCAGAGTTTTCTGTGTTCTCTGTTATCTGACAGATACTGCAGTACTTCCGGAAGAAGTTCTTCTTTATGTTTTGCTTCAAACTCTTCCCAGCTTAAGTTGACATAATCATTTGCCAGATCAAGAGTATCCATAATATCAATCTCGTTCGCTCCGTCAAATACAGGAGTTGCGATGTTGAATCCAAGTGCTTTTGCAGCCAGGGACAGGTGAATCTCCAGGACCTGACCGATATTCATACGTGACGGTACACCCAGTGGATTCAGCACGATATCCAGTGGACGTCCATTCGGCAGGAATGGCATGTCTTCAACCGGAAGTACACGGGAAACAACACCCTTGTTACCATGACGTCCGGCCATCTTGTCACCGACAGAGATTTTTCTCTTCTGTGCAATATAGATACGGACTGACTGGTTTACTCCAGGTGACATCTCATCACCATTCTCTCTTGTAAATACCTTTGCATCCACTACAATACCATATTCTCCATGAGGTACTTTAAGAGAAGTATCTCTTACTTCACGGGCTTTCTCACCGAAGATTGCACGAAGCAGTCTTTCTTCAGCTGTAAGCTCTGTCTCTCCCTTAGGAGTAACCTTACCTACCAGAATATCTCCGGCACGAACCTCAGCACCGATACGGATGATTCCACGCTCATCAAGATTCTTAAGGGCATCATCACCTACGCCCGGTACATCACGTGTGATTTCCTCAGCACCAAGTTTTGTATCTCTTGCCTCTGCCTCATACTCATTTATATGAACTGATGTATAAACATCTTCTTTTACAAGTCTTTCACTAAGAAGTACGGCATCCTCGTAGTTGTAACCTTCCCATGTCATGAAACCGATAAGCGGGTTCTTACCAAGTGCGATCTCACCGCCGCAGGTAGAAGGTCCGTCTGCGATAACCTGTCCTTTCTTAATTTCATCACCTTTTCTTACGATAGGCTTCTGGTTCATACTTGTTCCCTGGTTGCTTCGCTGGAACTTAGAAAGCTTATATCTGTGAACATTTCCTGTTGCAGGCTTGATGATAATCTCATTTGATGCTGAACGCTCAACAATACCGTCTTCCTCTGCAACTACACAGTTTCCTGAATCGACTGCTGCTTTCATCTCCATACCCGTACCAACAGCAGGTGCCTCAGTAATAAGAAGCGGAACTGCCTGACGCTGCATGTTTGAACCCATCAATGCTCTGTTGGCATCATCGTTCTGGAGGAACGGAATCATTGCCGTAGCTACTGAGAATACCATCTTAGGAGATACATCCATGAGGTCTATCTTGCTCTTTGCAAACTCTGATGTCTCTTCACGGAAACGACCTGAAACATTGTTTCTCACGAAATGTCCGTCAGTATCAAGCTCCTCGTTAGCCTGTGCAACGATATATTTATCTTCTTCGTCTGCTGAGAGATATACAACCTCGTCAGTAACGACAGGATTTGCCGGGTCAGTTTTATCTAGTTTACGATAAGGTGCCTCGATAAATCCATACTCATTTATTCTCGCATAAGATGCAAGCGAGTTGATAAGACCGATGTTTGGTCCTTCAGGTGTTTCTACAGGACACATACGGCCATAATGTGTATAATGAACATCTCGAACCTCGAATCCGGCTCTGTCTCGTGAAAGACCACCAGGTCCTAATGCCGATAATCTTCTCTTGTGAGTAAGCTCACTAAGAGGATTGTTCTGATCCATGAACTGTGACAACTGTGAACTTCCGAAGAACTCCTTAACTGCCGCAGTTACAGGTTTGATATTTATAAGTGACTGTGCAGTGATGCTGTTGATGTCCTGTGTAGACATTCTCTCACGCACAACTCTCTCCATTCTTGAAAGTCCAATACGATACTGGTTCTGTAAAAGCTCTCCGACCGCACGGATACGACGATTTCCTAAGTGGTCAATATCATCATCCGTTCCAACACCATATTCAAGATGCATATTGTAGTTGATAGATGCAAAAATATCTTCCTTCGTGATATGCTTAGGAACAAGTTCAGAAATATTATATCTGATAAGTTCCTTAATCTCTTCAATATCGTCATTCTCGTCAAGAATCTGCTTTAAGAGAGGATAATAAACACTCTCATGTACCTCAACCTCAGCCGGGTCAACATCAGGCAGATATGCCTTAAGGTCAACCATAAGGTTAGAAAGTACCTTTGTAACTTTTTCTTCTTTTTCAACCATTACATAAGGAACTGCTGCGTTCTGAAGCTCAGTTGCAAGTTCTTCAGTAATAGTTGTTCCTGCTTCATATACTTCACCAGTTGCAGGGCTCACAGCATCCTCTGCAAGCTTGCAGCCTGTAATACGGTTTTTGAAATGAAGTTTCTTATTAAACTTATATCTTCCGACCTTTGCAAGATCATATCTCTTAGGATCAAAGAACATACCGTTTAATAAGTTTTCAGCACTGTCTACTGACAATGGCTCGCCCGGACGAAGTTTCTTGTATAATTCAAGAAGACCGTCCTGATAATTCTCGGTAGTATCTTTCTCAATACTTGCAAGAATCTTTTGCTCATCACCGAAAAGGTCCTTAATCTGTTCATTGCTTCCAAGACCCATAGCTCTAAGGAATACAGTAATAGGAACCTTTCTGTTTCTATCTACACGAACATAAAATACATCATTGGAGTCAGTCTCGTATTCCAGCCATGCACCACGATTTGGAATTACAGTTGATGAATAAAGTTCCTTACCGAATTTATCATGTCCGATCGCATAATAAATACCAGGTGAACGAACTAACTGGCTAACTATAACTCGTTCAGCACCATTGATTACAAAGGTACCTGTCGCAGTCATCAAAGGAAGATCTCCCATAAAGATCTCATGCTCTTTAATTTCTTCTGTTTCCTTATTGTGTAACCTTACTTTCACCTTTAAAGGTGCTGCGTATGTTGCATCCCTTTCCTTACACTGATCGATGTCATACTTTGTCTCATCCCTGCATAAAACAAAATCTACAAATTCGAGACTGAGATGACCACCAAAATCAGAGATAGGCGAAATATCTCGGAAAACTTCTTTTAGTCCTTCGTCCAAGAACCACTGATAAGAATTAGTCTGCAGCTCAATGAGATTTGGCATCTCCAGCACTTCCTGCTGTTTGGCATAACTCATTCTAACACCGTTACCTACTTTTACTGGGCGTATCCTGTTTTTCTCCATCGATGTTCACTCCTTAATTTTTTAGAGTATTTTGCAGTCTGACTATTTTTTTCATTAAGGACTTTTCTTTTTTAACGAACTGTGATATAATAATTAAGAAAAGCATAAAAGTATAGTCAGCCACAATAGTGCATTTTTCATGTTAGCATTAAAGGGCTGACTTGTCAAGAATTATTTTGAAATTTTGTTAAAATATGTATTTTATCAGATGTGTTGTCATTTGACAACACTTTTTTTATCTCTTTTTATGGCAGATATACATCATTTATATATCTTCGATGCAATATTCTTAAGCTTCACGGGTCCAAATTCACGGCTGTCACTGCTTTTTACTCTGTTATCTCCCATAACAAAGTATTCATCTTTGCCCAATTTAACCGGTTTTGAAGCGACTCCTGCATATCCCATCTTGTCTTTACGATAGTTTTCCTTTAATATATCTCCGTTTATATAGATATCCTCACCTTTCACCTGGATAGTTTCACCCGGCATCCCTATTATCCTCTTGATATAATACTCATCTTTTTTTCCCTCCGCCGCTGCTTTCGCCACATCGTCCTCGCCATTATCTTTTTTTACCATCTCTGATAACTGTGTCGCAAGTCTCTGTGTAAACTCAACAATATCTTCCTTATGTTTATGTCCATACGGATATATCGTGACAACATCAAAACGCTTTGGCTTCTGAAATTTATAAATTATCTTGTTTGCAATAACATTCTCTCCATCATAAAAATTATCATCCATGGAATGACCGTCTACCACCGTACGCTCAGCAGCATATGTATTTACAACATATGAACCTGTGATAGATATTGCAATAAGGAGTATAAATGATATAACAATCTTCATTGTTGTTTTTAAAAGTTTCTTCATTGTTCGTCCCACCTTTTTTATTTGTTGTGATGATGATATAATAACATTCATCAAATATAAAGTAAAGGGATATCAGATGGCAGGCAGTCTCGTTATAAGACTGCCTGTTGATTATTATTATATAGTTTTCTATGTTTCGTCAGCCCGACAAATTGGAATTTGTTGAGTTCTTTACATTCATAAAATATCAATTTGACTGGATAACAAACCATGCAAAGACATGCCAGAAATCAGTCGTTTGGTCGCTTTTATACTCTATTCCCTAATAGTTCAATCAGACATCATATTCATCTTCACAGTTAATGCAAAATGTCCCTGAACCACCTCTCATTTCTTCAGGATACTTGGCCCCACATCCTGGACACACAAATCCATTTTCATTCGTAGTCATACAATCATCGCATATAGGGTTCCCTTTATAGTCTCTATAAAACGATTCCCATTCATACCCTATTTTTTCTCCACATTCCGCACAATATATATCGAAATCAGAATCGTTATCCTCATACGAATCCTCTGTAATAGATGCAGTCTCGATCTCTGCATCTTGGTATTCAAAATCATCATTCCAATTAATTACTGTATCCAATGCTCTTGTGACTAACACATCAACTTTACCAGAACACTCATGCCTTCTTCCTGGAGAAGTAATTATTTCTTTTGTATCGTCATCTCTTCCCCAGTATTCATATGACACACCTGATATTACTATATGATAGGAAATAATATATGTTGCCATACCAGAATCTACGTCTATTCTTTCAAAACCATAAAATCCGACATCATCCAGCTCCCACTCATCTACTCCCTCTGACCCAACATGGGAATTATTCTCATCAAGAAAACTTGTTCCAGAGTAGGCAATTTCACTCCAAACAGATTCAAATACTTGCATTTGTACTTCATCTACAAAAGATTCATCTGTAGCATTCAAAATCAATGATATTGCATCTGGTGCCTCAATCATAAATTCCCTAGCAATTGCTTGGTATAGATCATATCCAACCAACGGAATCAATTTTAAATTTTTACTAATCTTGGTCTTACGCGAAAATTCTTTAACTAATTCTTTTCTAAATAGAATTCTCCCATCATCTAATTTTTCCCACCAATCTTCTTTTACATCATCTGTAACAAAAATAATGTTTTTATTATTTGATGCTGCGTATTCATACGTCTCCGCCCAAACAATTAAATCCCCATACTTACTAACGCCATCTTTTTTTGAATCTTTATACCCCGGAGGTGTTTGTGACTTATATCTATGCTCGCCCTCCTTGCATAGTTTATATATAAATAATGCAGAAGGTTCAGGCATTTTGCGAAATGAATTCATTAAATCAAGCACTTTATCTTCATTCCAGTTATTCAAGAAATCCAGATTTTGGTGTTCCACAAAATATGAATCAAATTCATCTTGAAGTTCACCAACCTTTTCTATTAAATTATCAACAAGTCCATCTATATCTGGATAACCATTTTTTGATAGTTCGTCACATTGACCCTTTATTTTATTTTCTATAATTGAAATAAGTTGATTACACGTTTCAGCCGACTTCTCTATGGATTTTACTTTTTTACCATATTCTTCTTTTCTATGTTTTTCATATTCCCAATACACATTAAATGGAATACAAACATAATCCTTTATACTGTCTAGACACTCTAAAGCAAACTCAGCATAATCTGGCGATGAACGATATATTTTCAAAAGGATATTCGCGTCCAATACAACAATATAATTTTTATTCTGAAGAAGTTCCTTTATTGCAACCATTGAATTACTTTGTCTTTCCTCATCATTTATTTCATTAGGACTTTTAACTTTTTCATCTTCCGAACCTGTTTTAATTTTCTTATCCATAACTTCTCCTTTTATACAATTCCATCCATATGCAATAAAATCTTTTTTTATTGCCATACAATAACTTTTATCTCAAATCAAATTTCATAACAATTAAACCACTGTATTCCAATACAGCATCAACCATTTTAGCAAATCTACAAATTACGATTTGTTAAACTCCATGTATTTATTATACCTTGTATAAGCAAATTCTCATATCCATTTTATGTCATATTTTTGCAATATTCTTTTGGCAGAATATTATCATCTCCATTTTTATCAACCATAACATTTCACATTCTCCAAATCTCATACCCCTGTATTCTTGCCGAGTCATACACCGGATGCAATTTTTCCTCCAAAACCTTAATAAACGCTTCTCTGTCATTTTCGGCAATGTATAATTCTTCCATCGACCACGGCATCACAAGATTATCTCTCTGACATTTCTTAAATTTGTCCATTATCTTTTCGCTGCTTTTTGCACTTTCATACATCATATATTGATTTTTTGCAAACAGTTCAAAATATTTCCACTGTGGCAGATTATTACTCTTGCTTGAATTAAGCGAACTATCCATAGGAAGTAAATTCCACAGTTCATCATTTGCCACAAACGACCACGGCACAAAATGATCTATATCAAAATCATCTAATCCAAGCAATTTTTCAGAATATATATCATATACGGGTTTTGTCTCGATTATAGTATTCCACAAATTTCTTACATATCTTAATTTTCTCTGTTTATTATTTTCAGGAACAAGTTTATAGATTATCCCCGGTACACCAGGATTTCTCCCTTGCAAATACCGTACTTTTTTCACTTCTATCCAGCCTGAAATCGTGACAAAATTGTCCATGAAAAAATTCTGCCATTCCTCATTGATAACGACACGCTTTTTCAAGCCTGCTCCATTCGTTATCTGATATGGAATACATTCTTTCTTATTTAACTGCTCAATATAAGCTATCAATCTCTTTTTTTGATCCCATATCCTGTCATTTCCTTTAACTTCGTGCATAAACGGAGACAGCATACGATAAGGCACATTCTTCGTCAACTGGTCTTTTTCACCATGCAGCTCCCTGTCATTTTCTTTAACAGCCAATATAATCGTATCTCTGTCCGCATCATTTGGAATATTTGTCAACTGCGACAATTTGATAACCGCTCTTTCCAAACTATTCATTATTTTTCCCGAAGCATTTTTAGGACCGAGATGCAGATGATATTCAACAACAGAATACCACGCATCTGCTATCATCTGATTTATAAGGTCATCAAAGACAATTTCTGTCTTTCCAAGCGAAAATAATTTTAACAATGCATCAAGCCAATAGAATTTATAACATTCTGTCGTATCGTCAAGCATATGTATGAAGCTGTCTATATTCAAGTCATTTTTATATTTTAAATGCTGTATATCCAAATTTTACCACCTCAAATATTAAAATTGGACAATATTTATCTATATGCTATTATAGCATCATACTTATATGATTACAATTTATACCTATTATCTATTTTTCTTTTTAAAACAATCTAACCGCAAAAAATATATGGCAATATCCAAGTCTGCTCACTATTTTATTATATATTTTTATGTCAGAATATCCTTTTTATTTCTCTTCCTGATTTTTCAACCAAACAGCATCCATCGCTTCCACTCTGTTCTTATCCTCTCCGCACCAACACATTCAGCCACTTTTCCTCTCCTCTGCCTACTCTCACATCCGATGTTATCCACTGTTCTTCAAGAGCTGCTCCATCTGTTTTTTTTATCAATTCTTTGAATGTTTCTTCGGTCATATCGGTAAAATATCTGCCGTTACGCTCCCCCGAAAAATTTCCATTCTTAAATGACGCATATATAATCCCGTTCGGTTTCAATGCTGTCGTCATTTTATTCATAACATTTTCAAGTTCATCCTTTGTCAGATGAAGTATCGACGAGCACGCCCATATACCGTCATATTTTTCTTTTACATTAAGTTCAGTAAACATCATATTTTTGACGGAAATCCCCGTGTATTCACTCGCCCGCCTGCACATCTCTTTTGAACCGTCAACCGCATCCACCTTATAGCCGTTATCGAGAAAATATTTTGTGTCTCTGCCTGAACCGCATCCAAAATCAAGAATAAATGCCCCTTTATCCAGCTTCTCAATAAATTTTTTCTGAGTTTCCTCAAAATCCACCTGTAATGTACTTGCGACAAATTTATCCGCATTTAAGTTGTAATAATCAAGTGTATTATGCACATTATTTTTTTCTTTTACACAATCAAAATGGAAACTTTCGAGAATTTCATTTGAAGCTGTCCTGTCAATTATCTGCTTTACCAGAGTTTCAAGTTTAGATTTTTTAGTATAATCCGCCGGAACAAAATATTTTATCCTGTTTTCTTCGAGCATATTAAAAACTTTTGTCTTGTCTTTTGTTTTTGAATCATAGACACCTATTGAATGTCCGCCGTTTATATTTACGAGCTTCATGCATGGAATATCCGTCTCGCTGTCGCCGATATAGACCATATTGCGAAACGGAACTCTGTATTCATTTGGCTTAAAGTAATCATTCACCCTTGAATCATTTACATCAAGTATTCCCTTTTCTATCCTGAACAAAAACTGCGTTTTATTGGTGTAATTTACCACCTGTGCAGGCCACACGGCGACCCCGCTCTCATCAAAATAAAACGAACTCGCATAAATCTTTTTAAATTTGTCTGCAACTTCCGTGCCTTCTATCATCTCTTTTAATCCCGATGAAATAATATAGTGTTCAACCTTTACGCCCTTTTTTTCACCGTAATCATTTATCCTGTCAAACCATGTTGCCACACCCGGATAAAGTTTAACTTTTGCCCCGTCATTATGTAAAGTTTCTTTTGTAAAAAGAACTTTCCCCCTCGATTTCTCTGCCATCAGATACATATAAGCAAGATTTCTGTCCATCTCATTTTTTTCTGAAAGTTCGTTTGACTCTCTCCAAAAATCGTCAACCTCATAATCAATCGACTGGATATAGCCCTGTGCCTGCATATCATCAGGCGACAGTGTCTTGTCAAAATCATAGCATATCGCCAAAACCGGATTATCTGTTTCATTTTCTTTTATCATAAGCAACTCTCCTCCATCCTTCGCCCAAAACAATATTACTGGTTTTATTATATGATGCAAGGGTCAAAATACCTTTTGACCCCAATATCATTATATAATAATGCCTTTCACTTTACAACCACGCCCCTTACACACGCTAAATACAACTCTAATGTACCATAAAGTCTGCTGCCAATCTGAACACCTGCTCCGCCGTAAGTTCCATATTTTTTACGGCATTTTCCGTTCGCATTGCTTTTTCCAATGTTGTCGCTCCACGCACTATCGGGAAAAATGCATCTATTCCGTTTGCATTGCACAAAACCGCATCGTCAGATACACTCCCCGCAAACGCTATCACTTTTTTATTGTATTTCTTTGCCAGTCCTGCCACACCTATCGGTGCTTTCCCCATCACGGTCTGGCTGTCGAGCCGTCCCTCTCCCGTCACTACAATATCAGCCATTTTTATCTTTTCTTCCATATCGGTTGCCTGCATAATAAGTTCAACTCCCGGTTTAAGTTCCGCATTTAGATATGAAAGAAATGCAAAACCAAGACCGCCAGCCGCACCTGCTCCCGCAATATCTTCACATGATACACCAAGTTTTTCCGCTGTTTTTTCTGCAAAATGTTTCATTGCCCTATCAATAACAGGCTTCATCTCATCGGTCACACCTTTCTGCGTACCAAATATATAGGTCGCACCGTTTTCACCGCACAGCGGATTATCAACATCACACACAACCTGAAATTTAACTTTTGAAATCAGAGGATTCACTTTATCATCAACAATCTTTTCTACTTTTCCAAGTGATGATGCACCAAGTCCTACATCTTTCCCGTTTTTATCAAGAAATTCATATCCAAGTGCCTTAAGCATACCAATACCGCCATCATTTGTCGCACTTCCGCCTATTCCGATAATGATATTTTCTGCACCTCTTTTAATCGCATCAAAAATCATTTCACCGACACCAAAAGTCGTGGCGGCTAACGGATTTTTTTCATGCACAAGTGTAATTCCTGCTGCCGAAGCCATCTCCATAACTGCCTTTTTGCTCCCGTCAAGCCATCCATAATAGCAATCTGTTTTTTCACCAAGAGGACCGGTCACCGTAAGGCTTATCTTTTCGCCATCCATCCCATCGGTCAGTGCGTCTGTTGTCCCCTCTCCACCATCAGCAAGAGGACATACCAACACATCCGCATCAGGAACAGCCTTTAAAATCCCTTTTTTCGCTGCTTCGCCTGCCTGCATTGAAGTCATACTTCCCTTAAAAGAATCTATTGAAATCAGTATGTTCATTTTATTTTCCTATCTAAATCATTATCTGCAAAATCAATTTTATAATTTACTCAGCTGTTTTCTTTCAACAATATTATTATAACACCACTTTACAACTTTATAAATTATACCCATGCTTCATAAATGCTTATTTTATAGCATTTATCACGGATATTGATTTTATTTACTCTACCTGAATCTAATACTCTTTTTCTTAAACCTCCTCCCAGCATCATCTCGCATAAAACTAAACTTTTAATTACCCTCTATAATCACACCATCTTCAATTTTTATTACTCTGCTGCATTGCTCTGCCACCGTTAAATCATGAGTAACTATAATAATTGTTTTTCCTTGTTTATTCAAATCAATAAATACTTTCATAATTTCTCTGGTTGTCTCCGTATCCAAAGCTCCTGTCGGCTCATCAGCCAAAATCAGCGAAGGTTCGTTTACGATTGCTCTGGCAATCGCTACACGCTGCTTTTGTCCACCCGAAAGACTGTTAACAGGCTTGTCAGCAAAATTCTGCATCTGTACCATTTCAAGCATTTTTATAGCAATTTCCTTTCTCTCTTTTTTCCCTTTTTTCTTACCTCTTGCCGCAAAGTCCAGTGGAATCATCACATTATCCAATGCAGTAAATTCTTCTATCAGCGCAAAGTCCTGCATCACCATACCGATTTTCTCGTTGCGAATATCCGCCATCTTTCCCTCTGAAAGCTTACCTATTACCATATCATCAATATAGTATTCTCCCGAATCGTAGCCATCAATACAGGCAAGAATATGTAATAAGGTAGATTTTCCGGCTCCGGATGTTCCAACAATCGCAACCATCTCCCCACTTTCTACTGTTAATGATATACCATGAAGTGCCTCAAAAGCATTGTTTTTGCCCTTATTATATGTTTTTATTATTTTATCTAATTTAAGCATTTTATTCCTCATTTCTGAGCGATTTTATTACAAAGATGCGATGAGAAATTCGCGTAGGCGATTTCTCATCTGCAATCATGGCTATTT
>ERZ838399.2524-NODE-2524-length-13570-cov-6.964114_pt1 | contig 13570 bp, 7 predicted proteins | sample MGYA00519683_ERZ838399 | MGnify/ENA primary metagenome ERZ838399 (study PRJEB31850, sample SAMEA3708833) | human gut metagenome | biome: human gut; feature: human-associated habitat; material: faeces | place: China | collected 2014 ...
CGCTGTTGGGGCCGCGGCCAGCAGGATGCAAGCGGGAGCGCAGCAGACGCTGGGAGCCGCAACCCGGCCTTGGCGCGAAAGCGCCTGAGAGGGCTACACCACCAAACACCACAGCGGCATCGTGATGAGCCGGTTTCAATACCCGCGCCCCGCCGGGCGGCATGATTTTTCTGCATACCTTGCAGAAAAAGAGGCCAAGACCCATTCTGTCAGGTCTTGGCCTCTTTCCTGTTTCTTTTTTAACACGGTTTAGCCTTCCGCCGCCAGTTGAGCGAAGAGATCAGCGGTAGAACCCTCAAAATGTTCTCCCTTGCCTGTTTCAATCATATTTTCGACTTCCTCAATCGCGGCCAGAGTCTTCGCATTGGGCGTTTCCACATCATCGGGGAGCGCAGCCCCCTGCAAATAAGAGACAACAAAAATCAGCTTGCTCTCCGGAATCTGGTCTATCAGAGTCTTGGCATATTCTCTTGTACTCATAACACACCCATCCTTTCGTGTAAAGTTTCAGGCTTATAAGTATAATAGCACTTTTTTTCTTTATTGAACAGTCCTGCGTACCTTTTCCCAAAAAGCAAAAGCCCCACGACACACGCCGCTTTTCAGCGGTATATCGTAGGACTTTTTGGAGCTGGTGACAGGAGTTGAACCTGCAACCCACTGATTACAAATCAGTTGCGCTGCCATTGCGCCACACCAGCGAGTATCGTTTGCACAGGGTACTCTAGTAGAATACCAGAAACCTCCCCGCTTGTCAATATCTTTGTCCGGCCCGCTGTCGGCCCATGCAGCGCTGTTTCAGGGCGTTTCGAGACATCCGCGAGGCGATTCACGCAGATCCGGCCACATTATGGCCGGAATGTGATAGAATAAAACAAGCTCAACATTTATGCTTATTTCACAAGTTTCTGCCGCTTCGTTTGGAACTTCTGCGCAAAACTCACATTTTTCAGAGGAGGTTTCTATGATCTCTTATCGCAAGCTTGCAATGCGCGTTCTGGGGCATCCGCTGCGGGTGCCGTCCCCCCGGCCCGCGTCCCACCGGGTGACGGCGCTGGCGCTGACAGCCGCAATGGTGGCCGGCATGGCCGCACCGGCGTATGCGGATACCTATTACATAGGCGATGGTGACATCACCATCACCAAAGACGAAACCGGCACCCAGGTCAAGCAAGGCAACAACACAAAAACAGACACGGACGGCAATATCATCATCAAGGGCGGCAAGAACCCAGAGGGTACCACCGCCTCCGGCGGCAGCTCTTCTACCGGCATCACCTCCGCACCCTCTCCCGCCCAACCCAAGTTGACCGCTCCCCCATCAGAAGACAGCGAAAACGAAGACAAGGTCTACCTCGGCGACACCAAGGGCAGCACGTCTTCCACCGGCAGCGGCGAGGAAAACGAGAACCAGCCTGACGACACTACCGGCGGCGAAGAAAGCAAGAACCAGCCTGACGACACTACCGGCGGCGAGGAAAACGAGACTGATCCCACGAAAAAGGACCAGACCGGCGGCAAGAACACCGGCGCGGGAAGCTCTGACCCTGAGAGCAAAGGCTCTGAGAGCGGCACCTCCGGCTCGGCGGGCGGCACTCCCACCACCGGCAGCGAGACCCCTGCCGAAGGCACGGAAGGCACGGAAAGCACGGAGAGCAGCCTCTCTACACCCAAAAGCCAGTTCACGTACACCGGTGCATCCCTCAAGGTCGCCGACGCCAATGACGACGAAGAGACCCGGAACGAATCGACTACGGTCTTGGAACGCGCGGCGGAAAACTTCAGGAGCACAGCCGAAAACGTCACCAACTATGTCATCCGCATCATCAACAAGGCCAAAGGCAATGACAACACCCTCAACGTGACGCTGGACAATGTCAACATTAAGGCCAAAAATGACGCCGCCCTCAGCGTCGAGGGCGCGGGCAACACGACGATCACGCTCAAGGGCGACAATACCCTCACCAGCGACGGCCAACATGCCGGCCTCGAGCACAACGAAAAGGACTATTATGGCAGAGAAGACACCGGCAAACTGACCATCACATCCGGAAATGAAAATGGCCGCAACACCGGCAGCCTGACCGCCACAGGCAGCGGTGCCTCTGCTGGCATCGGCAGCGTCTGGAACACCGGCAAAGTAAGCAACAGTGGTGCCGGCACCATTGAGATAACAGGCGGCGACATCACCGCCATCGGTGCCTCCGATGGTGCCGGCATTGGCAGCGGTACATGGGCTACCGGCGAAACCAATATCACCATCAGCGGCACTGCCAAAATCAATGCGCGGACCGATCAGGGTGGTGCCGGCATCGGCAGCGGTGACGGAAGCACCGGCCAGACCACAGTCACCATCAAGAGCGGCACCATCAAGAACGCCACCGGTGGCAACACCGGCGACGGCATCGGCGGAGGTTGCGATAGCAAGAATATTACCGTCAAGATCGAGGGCGGCACCATCGAAAAAGCGAAGGGCGGCGACGGCTATGGTTCCCACGACGCCGGCGACGGCATCCACAGCGACGGCGAGCTCACCATTCCTGACAAAGCCACCATTGTCAGCTCCATCGGCGGCAACGGCGACAGCAGAAACAGCAGCAGTAACGCCGGCCACGGCATCTACAGCGGCGGCAAGCTCACCATCAAGGGCGACATCGGGACTGCGCAGGGCGGCAAAGGCAAAACTACCGCCGGCCACGGCATCTACAGCAAAGGCGACCTCAACATCTCCGACAACGCCACCATCACGAACGCTACCGGCGGCGCTTCTACCGATGGCTACGCCGGCGACGGCATCCACAGCGACGGCAAGCTCACCATCTCCGGCGGCACCATCGGAACCGCACAGGGCGGCAACGGCACAATTTCCGGCGGCAGCGGCATCCTTGGCAATACCATGGAAATCCTTGCCGGTACCATTCAAAAAGCCATCGGCGGCAACTCCACCGGCACCGGCGAGAACGACACCGGCGGCGACGGCATCAGCGCCCGTGAGTTCAACATCTCCGGCGGCAAGATACAGCAGGCCACCGGCGGCGCTTCTACCAACGGCAGCGGCGGCAGCGGCATCTACAGCAGTACGCTCACCATCTCCGGCAACGCCACCATCGGAAACGCGCAGGGCGGCGACGGCAATGCCTCCGGCGGCAGCGGCATCCTTGGCAAGACCATGGAAATCCTTGCCGGTACCATTCAAAAAGCCATCGGCGGCAATGCCAGCAACGGCACCGGCGGCAGCGGCATCCGCAGCAACGGTAACGGTACACTCACCATCAAGGGCGGCAAGATAGAGCAGGCCACCGGCGGCGATTCCGAGAAGTACGGCGGCAGCGGCATCTACAGCAGCAGTAAGCTCACCATCTCCGACAGCGCCACCATCGGAAACGCGCAGGGCGGCAAAGGCAAAGGCAAGAGCGGCGGCAGCGGCATCTACAGTTACGGCGACCTCACCATCTCCGGCGGCAAGATACAGAAGGCCACCGGCGGCGCTTCTACCGATGGCAACGGCGGCAGCGGCATCTTCAGCGGCAGTAATCTCACCATCTCCGGCGGCACCATCGAAACCGCGCAGGGCGGCAAAGGCAATGCCTCCGGCGGCATGGGCATCCGCAGCGGCGGTACGCTCACCATCTCCGACAACGCCACCATCGGAACCGCGAAGGGCGGCGACGGCACGGCGGACGACGGCACCGGCGGCACTGGCATCTACAGCGCCGGTAGGCTCTTCATCTCCGGCGGCGAGATACAGAACGCTACCGGCGGCAACGGAGGCAGCGGAGGCAGCGGAGGCAGCGGCATCCGCGGCGATAGCGCTGTGAATATTTTGGGCGGTATCATTAAAAATGCCGAGGGTACGGGCGGCGGCGCAGGCATCGGCGGCGGCGCGAATTCCTCTCAGGCTACCACCATCAACATCTCCGGCGGCACCATCAACGCGCAGGGCGTCGGCGGCGGTGCAGGCATCGGCGGCGGTAAAAACTCTTCCGGCGCGACCAAGATCGACATCTCCGGGAATGCGCTCGTGTACGCGCATGGCAACGACGGCGCAGCCATCGGTTCGGGCGAATCCTCCGCCGGCGAGACGACCATCACCATCCACGATACAACTGCCGAAAAGGGTGTCAAAAGTGCTTTTGCCTACAACGGTGCAGGCATCGGCAGCGGTCATTACGCCTCCGGCAAAACTCACATCACCATCCGCAACGCGTCTGTGAGTTCTCTGGAGTCCTCCACTGCTTCCACTAATAACCCGGGCGCCGGCATCGGCAGCGGCAAACGCGCCAAGGGCAACACCGACATCACGATAGAAGGCAGCACGGTAAAGGCCGTCGGCGGCTACGGCGCAGCCATCGGCAGCGGCAGTGAAGGAGACTTCTACAGTCCTCCTACGGGTACGCCGAACGCCCTCAAGACCATTATCCATATCACTGACAGCAACGTCACAGCCTCCAGCGACTCCAGTGCAGCCATCGGCAGCGGCAGCTATTCTACCAACGCCACGGACATCGAGATCACCGGCGGCACCATCAATGCTTCGAGTTATGATGGTTCCGGCATCGGCAGCGGCGATAGCGCCAAGGGCGACACCGACATCAAGATCAAAAACAGCAATGTCACAGCCAAGGGCTTTATCGACGTCAGGTATGTAAGCCACGGCACAGGCATCGGTTCCGGTCTCTCTTCTTCCGGAAAGACTACCATTGATATTTCTGGCGGCACTGTTAAGGCCACGGGCAGCGGCGACGGCTACAAGGGCAGCGCGGGCATCGGTTCGGGCAGCTACTCCACCGGCGACACCAGCATCACTCTCCGCGACGGCGTGACCGTTACGGCCACCGGCGGCGGTAATTCCTCCCTTGGCGGCGGCGGCGGCGCAGGCATCGGCAGCGGCAGCGACGCCAATGGCAACACCACCATCCTCATCGAGGGTGCAGCAAAAGTTACCGCTACCGGCGGCTCCACCGCTGCGGGCATCGGCTCCGGCCACTATGTCGGTGACATCAACGATCCCTCTGTGGGCAGCACCACCATCACCATCCGCAACAGCGACGACGGCCGCGTCATCCCCATCATTGAGGCCAAGGGCGGCAGCAATGAGAACGAATCCTGCTGGGCTTCCGGTGCCGGCATCGGCTCCGGCGGCAACACCCTTAATAAGACCACCATCAACATTGAGGGCGGCGAAATCACGGCCACGGGCGGCGTCAGCCTTGACTCTCGCAATCACTCCGACGAGCGGCTCAGCGGCGCAGGCATCGGCTCCGGCTCCAACGTCTCCGGCGAGACCGAGATCAATATCAAGGGTGGCACCATCACCAAGGTCACTGGCGGCAAATACGGCGGCGCAGGCATCGGCAGCGGCAGCAGTGACACCAAAGACGACAGCAAGAAGGGCGCTGTCACCATCAACATCACCGACGGCACCATTGAAAAGGCCGAGGGTAAGAACGGCGGCGCCGGCATCGGTTCGGGCTATTACGGTCGCTCTTCCACGGTCAACATCTCCGGTAACGCCGAACTCAAAGACGTCAGGGGCGGCAATCTCGCTGCCGGCATCGGCTCAGGCTATGACTCCGACAAGGTGGACGTCGTGATCGACGGCGGCACCATCAACGCAACGGGCGGCGATTCCGCTGCCGGCATCGGCTCGGGCCTTAATAGCCGCAGCAGCGTGACCATCAAGAGCGGCACGGTCAACGCCAAAGGCAACCAGCATAGCAACAACTTCGGTTCTTCGGGCATCGGCGGCAGCTACGCCGATGTCACCATCAGTGGCGGCACCATCACAGCCACCGGCTATGACACCGGCGCCGGCATCGGCGGCAGCGACAACAACAACTCCAGCAGTATCACGATAACCGGCGGCACCATCACCGCCACCGGCACCAGCGAAGCCCCTGCCATTGGCAACGGCAGCGTCTCCATCAGCAATGCCGACGCCCCGCTGGACATCACCGCAACCGCCCCCGACGCCGACAATGCTATCCAAAGCAGCGACGGCAAGAAGCTGGACAAAGTCATCCAGCTCGCGGAAAACGGCAAGAAGGGCCTCGTGAAGCTCGTAAAGAGCGGCACCACCAGCATCTCGCGGCTCTTCCACAACGGTGTCTACGCGGACAGCCATTCCACTTCTCACTCCCCTGACCGCGTAACGCCCGAGATGAGTGAGGCAGAAAAGGCCAAGTACGGCGACATCGCTTCTGTCCACAACTGGAAAGTCAGCGACCATCAGGAGCCGACCTGCGGCAAGGACGGCTACATCGATTACATCTGCATGGTGGACCACTGCGGCACCACGTTCCGCCACACTCTCCCCGCCACCGGCCAGCACACCTGGAACGAGGGTGTCGTCACGAAGAAGCCCACCTGCACTGAGCTGGGCGTGCGCACCTTCACCTGTACCGTCTGCCACAATACCCGGACTGAGGCCATTGAGGCCCCCGGCCACGAGTACGGCGAGTGGGTCATTGACCGGGACGCCACCTGTATCGAGGAAGGCTCCAAACACCGTGATTGCATCCGCAGCGACGCTACCCAGACCGAGAGCATCCCCGCCACCGGCCAGCATCAGTGGAAAGTCCTCTCCACGACAGCGGCTACCTGCGGCCAGGACGGCACCGTCACCTACCAGTGCGAGGTCTGCGGCGATACGAAGACCGAAACGCTCAACGCCACCGGCCAGCACAGCTACGGCGCGGGCGTCGTGACCAAGGCCGCGACCTGCACCGAGACGGGCATCATGACCTATACCTGCGTCGTCTGCGGCGACAGCTACACCGAGAGCATCCCGGTGGATAAGACCGCCCACAAGTGGGATGCAGGCGTCGTCACGAAGGAGGCCACCTGCACTGCCGACGGCGTGCGCACCTTCACCTGTTCTGCCTGCGGCGATACCCGGACTGAGGCCATTAAGGCCCTCGGCCACGAGTACGGCGAGTGGGTCATCGACAGGGACGCTACCTGTGTCGAGCAAGGCTCCAAGCACCGTGACTGCATCCGTGGCGACGATACCCAGACCGAGGCCATCCCCGTCAGCAAGACCCACACCTTCGGCGAGTGGGTCATCACCAAAGAGCCTACCTGCACCGAGAAGGGCGAGAAACAGCGCAGCTGCACGGTCAGCGGCTGTGTCGTCACTGAGACGCAGGAGCTGCCCGCCCTCGGCCATCAGTGGAGCGACTGGACGCCTGTCGAAGGCGACAGCAGCCGCGAGTACCGCATCTGCGCGGTCTGCAATGCGGTGGAGTACCGCGGTGTCTCCCACAGCGGCGGCGACAGCGACAGCAGCACCATCTCCACCGGCCTGCGTGTCCTTGACCCGGCTCAGGCCGACATCCTCCAGAACGCCCAGCTGGTCCGGCTGAACCAGATCAGCGATGTTCTCTACATCGATGTCACCCATGAGACGGCGTCCCTGCAGGGCGTCCTTTCCGATTTGACCGGCCTCCGCTCTGAGCGCATCGAGACCGTTGTCTTCTCCACCGAACGCTGCACTTCCACCCTCTCCCTCTCCGATGTTGCAGCCCTCGGTGCGGGCGATACGCCTTTCACCCTCAGCCACAGCGGCTCCACCGCCACCTTCACCGTGGGCGGCGCAGACCACAGCGCACTGCTGAGGTAAGCAGATCACCATCCTCCATTCCTTCCACATAACGACCAAGGCCCCCGCAGTTCTGTTCCAAACTGCAGGGGCCTTGGCGTTTTATTATGATAAAATTTTACTTCAGCTCCCGCTGTACGGCAGCGAAGTCCTCGAGGGTCAGGGCCTCGGGGCGGATGCGGGCGTCGAAGCCCGCCGCCTCGATGGCCGCGATGACCTTATCTTTCGGCAGGCCGAGGCCGCTGGCGATGGCGTTGGCGGCGGTCTTACGGCGCTGGCCGAAAGCGGCACGGATGAGGGCAAAGTAGCCGTCCTCGTCCTCCACCTGTACGGCGGGAGTGGGGCGGATGTCCATCCGCACAACGGCGCTGGTGACCTTCGGGGCCGGGTAGAAGCTGCCCGGCGCGGCGGTGAACATCAGCTTTGAGGTGGCGTAGTAGCTCACGGCGCAGCTGATGGCGCTGGACGCCCGGGTGCCGGGGGCAGCGGCCAGACGGTCGGCGGCCTCCTTCTGCACCATGACGGTGAGGTTCTGGATGGGCAGGCGGTCGCCCAGCAGCTTCATGACGATGGGGCTGGTGATGTAGTAGGGCAGGTTGGCGCAGACAGCCACCGGCATCCCGGGGAACTCCTCTTCGATGAGGGCGCGGAGGTCTACTTTCAGAACATCCTGCAATACCAGCTTGAAGTTATCCACGCCCGCCATGGTCTCGGCCAGCAGGGGCGGCAGGCGCTCGTCCACCTCGATGGACACCACCTTGGCGGCGCGCTGGGCCAGCTCTTTGGTCAGCACGCCGATGCCGGGGCCGATCTCCAGCACGCCCCAGCTCTTATCGACGCCGCTGGCGTCCACGATCTTGGGCGGCAGGCCGGGATTGATGATGAAGTTCTGTCCAAAGCCCTTGGAGAGCGCGAAATCGTATTTTTCGCACAGGGTGCGGATAACGGAGAGGTCGGTCAGCTCCGGCATATTGGTTTTCCTTTCTGTTTCTTGCTAAAACAGCAAAACCTCTCCGTCACGCCTGCAGCGTGCCATTTTCCGGGTTGCGGTACCCAGCATCCGCTTCGCTTTGCTTGCGTATTGCTGACCGCGGCCCCAACAACTCCTCCCTGCTTCCGCCACCGGCGGCGGTCGTCGTCGTTGCCCTAGCGAGGGGAGGCCTTGGCATACCGGAAAACTTCATCTCTTCGCCAGAGGCTCCCCTCGGTAGGGGAGCTGTCTGCGAAGCAGACTGAGAGGTTGAGCTATTTACACGACTAAAGTTATTTTTAAGAAGTGTTTACTGCGCACTTGCAGCCTCCTGCTCCCCTTCTGCACCGGCCTCGGAGGAAGCCTCTGCCTCCCCTGCGGCCTCGCTGGAAGCGGTGCTCTCGGCTGCGGCCTCCGAAGAGGCTGCGGCGGAGTCGGCGGCGATGTCAGCGTCGTTCACGCCGCCCACGGTGGTGACGCCGGTGAGCTGCTGTGCGGTGCTGACGGCGCGCTGTATCTGCGGGTCCGTGTCGAGGGTGTAGTCATAGTAGCTGGCCTGCTCGTCGGCAGTCAGCGGGCGCTCCACGTCCACGGTCAGGCCGGTGCCGTCGAAGCAGGAGCCGTCGCCGCAGATGAGCTTTGCCACCGTGACCACGACGGCACTGCCGTCCGAGAGGCGCTGAGGGCTGCTCTGGATGGTGCCTTTGCCCATCGTGGTGCTGCCCACGAGGCGGGTGCCGCACAGGGTGCGCAGGCTGGACGCAAAGAGTTCTGCCGCACTGGCGGTGTTCTCGTTCACGAGGCAGACGGTGGGCTGGCTGATGACCGAGTCGCCGGTGCTGCTGCCCAGCAGGGTGCGGTTGCCTGCCTTATCCTCCGCGTAGGCCAGCACGCCTTCCGGCGCGACGAGTTCGATGCAGCTGATGGCGTCGTCAAGGATGCCGCCGCCGTTGTCGCGCAGGTCGAAGATGAAGCTCTGGGCGCCGCTGGCGGTCAGGCTGCGGAGCGCAAAGTCCAGCTCACTGGGGGTGGAGTTGTCGAACTGCCAGATTTTGATATAGCCCACATTGCCCTGCACCAGCGCGGAATCGACGCTGTTGGCCGTAAAGCCGGAGTGGGTCAGATCGGCGGTGTGCTGGGCGTTCTCGCTGTCCAGCCAGCTTACATTGACGCTCGTGCCGCTCTCGCCCCGGAGTTTGTTCTGGACAGCCTCCACGCTGCCCAGACTTTTGATGTCTGCGCCGTCGATGGTGGTGATGTAATCGCCCCGCTGGAGGCCGGCCTCCTTGGCAGGAGACTCGTCATACACTTTGATGACCTTGGCGTAGCCGGACTGGTCGATGGCCAGCTCCACGCCGATGCCCATCAGCTTTCCGCTCTGGGCGTTGAGCAGGTCGGTGTAGGCCGAGGCGGTGTAGTAGCGGGCGTACTTGTCGCCGGTACCCAGCAGATAACCGGCAGTCAGACGGTCGTACAGCACGGTCTCGTCGATGTCGTAGTAGTCGTTGGCGCGCACATAGCGGTCTACCTCGGCCACCTTGTTGTACATGCTCTCCTTTTCCTTCACGCTGGTGACGGTGTGGTCAAACAGCCGCATCGCCATCAGCATCGTGATGGAAAAAGTGACCGTCATTGCCAGAATGACGATGGTCACGGTCATCCCTACGGAAATTTTGCGGTTCATTCAGTGTCCTCCCCAGTTCAGACCAAAAACATCAGGATGACACTGCCCAGCACTGACAGCAGGAACACTCCTGCCAGAATCAGACAGCCCACCCGAAGGATACGCTTGCGTTTTTGCTCGTTCATTTCGCCTTGTGGCCTCCTTTGACCCCTCGACTTCAATTACAGTTGTATTATCTTATCGGAATATAACCGCGGGGGTTGACCGCATTGGCCTTGGAGCCGCCCTTCCACACCTCGAGATGGAGGTGGTTGCCGGTAGAGTTGCCGGTGGAGCCCACATAGCCGATGAGGTCGCCCTGGTTGACATACTTGCCCGCCGACGTTGCCACCGAGCGCATATGGCCGTAGAGGGTGGAGTAGGCGTTGCCGTCTGTCATTTTGCCGTGATAGATGATGACATAGTTGCCGTAGCCGCCGCTGGACCAGCCGGCCACCTGCACATAGCCACTGGCGGCTGCGTAGATGGGCGTGCCTGCGGGGGCGGCAAAGTCGATGCCGGCGTGGAGCTTGTTGACGCCGGAGACCGGGTTCTTGCGCCAGCCGTACTCGCTGGAGATGCGGGTATAGCTCTTGAGCGGGCAGATAAAGCCGCTGAAGCTCAGCTGGGGCTTGCTGGCCGCTGCCGCTGCGATGAGCTTCTGGATCTCCTTCTTGACGGCCTCGTAGTTCATCTCGTCCGACTCGATGGCCGCCTGGGCGTTCTTCTGGGCCTGCTGGGCCTCAGCGGCGCTCAGACGGGCCTCCTTGACGCTGTTGTTGAGCTCGTTCTGCTTGGACTGCATCTGCTTGTTCTGGGCGTCCAGCTCAGCCTTTTTGTTCTGCAGCTGGGTGCGCTCCTCCACGAGCTGGGTGCGGTCGGCCACAAGGGCTTCCTTCGCAGCCTTCATGTTGTCGAGTATCTCGGTGTCCTTCACCGAGATGTCCTGCATGACCTCATTGAAGGTCAGAAGCTCGTACAGATCGTTCACAGACTGGAGCATGGCGACGCTGCCGCCGTCCCGCAGCTCCTGCATCGCGGCCATATGGCTCTTGAAATCGTCCCACTGGTCGGCGATCTCCTGCTCTTTCCGGGCGATCTCATTCTGCTTGGCGGTGATCTCCTGCTCTTTGACGCCGATGCTGTTCTGCACCTCGGAGATCTGGCTCTTGAGGACGCCGATCTGGCTCTGGAGCACCGAGACTTTTTCCTTCAGCTCAGACTCGAGGGCCTTGGCAGCAGCTTCCTTCTTTTTGGCGTCGCTCAGCTCCGTCTTATGCTGCTTGATGGACGCAGAGATCTTGTCCAGCTTGTTCTGCAGCGAGCTCATGCTGGTGGCCGCACTGGCCGGGTAGACCGTCACGCTCAGCACGAGGCAGGCGGCGGCCAGAAAGGCGCAGGCGGCGCGCATCATGGCCGAATGGCCCGACGGCTTTGCGTGGCGGGGCGGATGGTGCAGGACAAAGCCTGCGGAATGCTTGTCGTGGTACACAGTAGGCCCTCCTTACACGTTCAGGTGCTTGCGGATGGAGAACATACTGCCCAGACCGCCCACCAGAGCGCCGCCCGCAAGGCTGTAGGTCAGGATGGTGGGCCAGACATTTTCCAGCGGCACCAGAGCCGTACCCATGAGCATCTGCCACAGGCCGCCCAGCGTGGGCGACAGCTGAACGATGTAGGCATAGCCGCCGATGGTGGCAGCTGCCGTCAGGATGCCGGAGAGCAGGCCCATAGTCAGGCCCTCGATGACGAAAGGCAGGGTGACGAGGGCGTTGGTAGCGCCGACATACTTCATGATCTCGATTTCACGGCGGCGGGCAAAGACGCTCAGCCGGATGGTGGTACCCACCGTGATGATGCTGACAGCCATCAGCACCAGCACCAGACCGCGCCCGACCTTGGTGACAGCCTGCTGGACCTCCACAAAGGTCTTGGTCATCTCGATGGGAGCCGTGACGCTGTAGACGCCGCTGATGTTCTCGAACTGCTTGCTGATGGTCTCCATCTGGCTCAGATCAGACAGGGAGACGCGGTAATTGGCCTTAAAGGGGTTGTCGTTCTCGAACTCGTTCAGCAGGGCGGCATAGTCAGACATATAGCCCTTGTACTGGTTGAGGACGTCTTCTTTGGACATATACTGCACCCGGCTCACACCTGCGGTGCCGCTGAGGGCATTGCCCACAGACTGGATGGTGGCGTCATCGGCCTCAGGATCCACATAGACCACCATCTCGTTCTGGCTGCCCAGATAACTCACCATGCTGTCCACATTGACTTCAATGAGGCTGGCGAAGATGTTCAGGGTCATGCAGACGCTGAGGGAGGCGATGCAGGCGATGGTCATGGCCCAGTGCTTGCCGAGGTTGCGCACGCCGCGCCGGGTGAGGAACCCAAACGTAGAGATTTTCATACGTGTACCTCCTCGCCGAAACTGGCCGGAACATCGGAGATGATGCGGCCCTGCTTCAGGGTGATGGTGCGGCGGTTGAAGCGGCGCACCAGTTCATGCTCGTGGGTGACGACAAGCACCGTGATGCCCATCTCGCTGACCCGTTCCAGCAGTTCCATCATCTCAAGGCTCATCTCGGGGTCGATGTTGCCGGTGGGCTCGTCCGCGATGACGAGGCGGGGGCTGTGGGCCAGAGCGCGGGCCACGGCCACGCGCTGCTGCTCACCGCCGGAGAGGAACTCGGGGTAGACCTTTGCCTTATCTTCCAGATGCACCAGCTCCAGCATGTAGTTGACGCGCTCTTTGATGTCTTTTTTGCCGATATTGGTAACGTGCATGGCAAACGCCACATTCTCGTAGACCGTCATGGTGGGGATGAGGCGGAAATCCTGGAAGATGATGCCCATCTGGCGGCGGAGGAAAGGCACTTTGCCCCGGCGCAGCCGGGCGACGTCCTTGCCGTCCACCATGACGCGGCCCTCGGTGGGCAGTTCTTCGCGGAGGATGAGCTTGAGCAGAGTGGACTTGCCGGCGCCGGAGTGGCCCACCAGAAAGACGAACTCGCCGTCGTCTACATGGAAGTCGATGTCCTCCAGAGCGGGCGTATCGCTCCGTTTGTATATCTTGGTGACATGTTCAAAATCTATCATGAGTATCTTGCTCCTGAAAAATTTATTTGGCACAGAAGTTCCAGACCATTACAAAAGAAACCGGCCAGCATCGGGGTCGAGCGGCCGGTTTCGGCGTCCGCAGCCGGAGCGGCTGAGACGAAATATCAATATTTGGCCGGGTTGTTGGACAGGTACTTCTTGACCATGAGCGCTACCTTGAACACGATAGCGTCGTCGAACTCACGCAGATCCAGACCGGTCAGCTTTTTGATCTTTT
>ERZ838399.2529-NODE-2529-length-13522-cov-2.623301_pt1 | contig 13522 bp, 14 predicted proteins | sample MGYA00519683_ERZ838399 | MGnify/ENA primary metagenome ERZ838399 (study PRJEB31850, sample SAMEA3708833) | human gut metagenome | biome: human gut; feature: human-associated habitat; material: faeces | place: China | collected 2014 ...
ATTATGTATGCCAATAAAAAAGAGTTACAGGTTGGCAGATATCTTGTGAAAGAATCTGACTAGAACCGGTAACTCTTTTTGCATATGAAGATTTTATTTCAGGACGTTAATTCCGACTGCGGAGAGCACTCCGATGATGACGCCGGCAAGAAGAACGCCGCCCATAACGGAGATCGTGCTTTTTTTGAAATCCATATCAAGGAAAGAGGCTGCCAGTGTACCTGTCCATGCGCCTGTGCCCGGAAGTGGGATACCTACGAACAAAAGCAACATAGAGTCCGCGTCCGGCTTTTGCCTGTAACTTTGCACCACCCTTGTGGCCTTTTTTCAGACACCAGGTAAAGAAGCCGCCGATGATCGGCTTATCTGCGCCCCACTCCAGCACCTTTCTTGCAAAGAAGAAAATGATCGGAACCGGGAGCATATTACCGATGATCGAGATAATGTATGCCTGAAGAAGCGGAACCGGTGGGTTACATAACAGTGTACCATAGGGAATCGCGCCTCGGAGTTCCACGATCGGAACCATGGAAATAAAAAATGTGATCAGATAACTTTTTAACATTGTATCCTCCTAAAAATGCTTAACTATGTAAATGATATATGATAAGAGGAAAGTTTGCAATGGTTTTTATCTTGGATTTGAAGCATAGATCTAGCTATAATTACGCCCAATCGTGCTTCCACCATCCACTAATACATCGACACCGGCAAGATAGCCGTTACGTTCATCAGCAACAGAAGCGATCGCAAAGCCGAGTTCTTCCGGCGTACCCATGCGCTTTTCTGCAGCCGTTTCTAGGAGTGAGCCGCCTTCTTTGGCTTCCAGATTTCCCATATCCGTAGCAATTAGTCCCGGACTCAAAGAGCAGACACGGATGCCTTTTGATCCGTAATCAAAAGCGCATTTGGCAGCATACCAGATGACGAATTTCTTGGACAGACCGTAAGCCAGACCGGAAGACTTGTAATCATCTTTTAGCATCTTAGGTAGTTTCAGACATTTTTTTAAGAAGAGATCTTCGTCGGTATCAGCCAGAGTGAAAGTCTTTTTATTTGCCAGAAATCCCGGGATCATATAGGCGGAATTGGAGGAAATGTCAACGATCACGCTACCTGCTTTCATATATTTTGAAAACTCCTGATTGATATAGACGGTGCCCAGTGCATTGACGCGGAGCAGTTTCTCAGGATCTGCCATGGCAGGGGAAAGCCCGGCGGCATGGATCACATTTTTGATTTCGCCCAGTTCGGCGGCATATGCTGCTAACTCCTGCACCTGAGAACGAACTGAGGTGTCGCAGGTCTTGGCATAGGCTTCGTATCCTGCTTCCTGTAATTCTGTTACGGCACGTTCCAATTTTGCCAGTGTTCGCCCTGTTACAAGGATGATCTTTTCCTTAGGCATATATTTTGCAGCAGCCAGTCCCATGCCACTGCCCCCACCGGTGATCACACATACTTCTTTTTTCATGATAAATTCTCCTTATAATACGGCATGCGGTATGCCGTTTGTTATCTTTCTATGCCCTAGCATAGAACTTTTATGTTTAAAAAATGTTAAACAGATTTTTTATATTATGAGATTTTTTCCGCAATCTGCTGTCTAATATATGTAAGGCGAAAACGAAGGACGCTTCGCACACGCTTTATAGAAGCGCGCGAAAGGACTATGAAATGTCAAAGATAGAAAATGGATATTTAATTGACCAGGCAAATGAAGACAATGCGGTACCGACCTTCTTTGGGGTAAAATTAAAAGATGGCAGTCTCTTATACCCATTGGCAAATGGCGGAAATTACGGCTATACGGATGACAGTCAGACTGCCTATGAAAGCCTGTTTGCTTTGGATCGGGTGATCGAAGCAGATCAGGTGGAGGCAATCCTTTTACAAAAGAATTATCCGAAGACAGATGCCGATGGCGGGGCGCATTATGAAGAAAGTGATTTCTTCGTGATTCCGCTACAATAACAGAAGAAAGGAAATCTTTACAAACATTGCAATTTCAGGCGCTTTCGTATATCATAAAACTAGATTTTTATGGTATGCGGAGGCGTTCTTTTTATGGCAGATAATAAGTGGGATGATTTGGGCGAAGAATTAAAAGATGCGGTCAATGATGCGATCAACAGTGGAGACTTTGGAGATTTGGCGGGTTCCATCGGTGATATGGTCAATGGCGCACTCTACTCATTTAGCAAAGGGGTATCTTCCTCTATGCGCGATGCCTCCCAAAGAGCAAGTGACAGAAATCGTATGGCGGGTGATATGGGACGCATGGCTGGAGATATGGGACGTATGGCAGGCAATATGGGGCGCATGGCTGGTGGCATGGGCAGAGCCTTTGGGCAAGCCGCAGCCCAGATGGCAGGCGGTGTGGCGCAGATGGCAAATGACATGAGCGCACGTCAGCGCGCGGATATGGCAGCAAGTCAGGGACTTCCTCTTTATGACAAGAGCCCGGCAAAGGCATCCTGTGTCCTGATGATGGCGATCGGTTATCCCCTCATGGGTCTTGGTATTTTCTTTTCAGCCGTGATGGCATTCGCATTTGGCGTTGCCGGATCCTATTTTCTGGCACCGCTGATCTTATTCCTTGCCATGGCAGTCGGCGGTACGGCATTGGGGATCGGTGGCACCAACAGGTTTAAAATGCTCAGCCGTTTTTCAAAATATACCTATCGTTTGGAGGAACATGCTTACATATCCGTGGAGGAACTGGCAAAAAAGGTTGGCAAATCCGTAGACTATACCATGAAGGATCTGGAGAAGATGATCGGACAGCATCTTTTCTATCAGGCCCGTCTGGACTATGATAATAAATATCTGATCTTATCAGACCGTACTTATGAGCAGTACCAGATGGCGCGTGAGGACTTCAAAAAAGAGCAGGCAGAGAAGAAAGCAAAAGAGGCAGAAGAAGACAAGTTGCCGGAAGAATGTCGCAAACTCATTGCGGAGGGACAGCGTTATGTTGCCCATATCAGAGAGTGCAACGATGCCATTCCGGGTGAGGAGATCTCCCGCAAACTGGATAAGATGGAGCAACTGGTACAGCGTATTTTTGAAGAAGTCAAGATCCATCCGGAGGTGGCAGGAGATCTGCACAAGATGATGGAATACTATCTGCCGATGACGGAGAAGTTATTAGACTCTTACCGCGAACTGGATGCACAGCCGGTAGCCGGTGAGAATGTGACCAAGACCAAGCATGAGATTGAAGATGCCGTAGATTCATTGAACGTGGCATTTGAAAAATTGCTGGACTCTTTATTTGCAGACCGTGCATGGGATATTTCTTCCGATATCTCGGTGCTCAACACTATGTTGGCGCAGGAAGGTCTGAAAGAAGACGATTTTTCAGCAAAGAAATAGATCATAAATAAAAAGGACAAGGAGAAGAGACATGGGAGAAGAATTTAAGGATTTTACGACAACGCCTACACTGACATTTGGAGAGACACCGGACACGCAGGAATTGCCGAGCACAGTCGCAGAGGAGACAGAGCTTGTGGCAGATTCTGCATTTAACGAGAACAATCTGACAGCAGAAGAAAAGAAGATGGTCGAGGACTTTTCACAGAAGATCGATCTGCACAACTCACAGGCTATCTTACAGTATGGCGCAGGAACCCAGAAGAAGATGGCTGATTTTTCCGAAAATGCACTGAAAAATGTACGCACCAAGGACATGGGCGAAGTCGGAGATATGTTATCCGGTCTGGTCGTGGAACTCAAGAGTTTTGAGATCACAGAGGAGGACAAGGGAATTTTAGGACTCTTTAAAAAGTCTGCCAACAAAGTGACCGGACTCAAGGCAAAGTATGACAAGACAGAGACCAATGTCAACAATGTATGTCAGGCATTGGAGAAGCATCAGGTAACACTGATGAAGGATATTGCACTTTTGGATAAGATGTATGATGCCAACCTTTCCTATTTCAAGGAATTATCCATGTATATCATTGCCGGCAAGCAGAAACTGGAAGAAGTCAGAAATGGGGAACTTGCAGAAGCCAAGGCAAAGGCACAGGCAAGCAATCTGCCGGAGGATGCACAGGCAGCCAAGGATATCGAGGCTATGTGCGATCGTTTCGAGAAGAAACTGCATGATCTGGAACTGACTCGTATGATCTCGATCCAGACAGCACCGCAGATCCGCTTGGTACAGAACAATGACACCATGATGGCAGAAAAGATCCAGTCAACATTGGTCAACACGATTCCTCTTTGGAAGAGCCAGATGGTACTTGCCCTTGGTATCGAACATTCCAATCAGGCAGCCAAGGCACAACGCGAAGTAACCGATGTTACCAACGAACTGCTCAAGAAGAATGCAGACCTCTTAAAGACGGCATCTGTTGAGACAGCCAAGGAGTCCGAACGTGGTATCGTGGATATGGAGACTTTACAGCATACCAATGAGACCCTGATCTCAACCTTTGATGAAGTCATGAAGATTCAGGAGGATGGACGTGCAAAGAGACAGGCGGCTGAGCAGGAAATGCAGCGTCTGGAGACCGAACTCAAGAACAAGATGTTGGAAGTTCGCGGATAATATAGTATAGGATGTAAATGCCATGCGCAAGACTTTTTGCGCGTGGCATTCTTGTTTGTCTAAAACGAAAAAACAGGCATAGTTTTTACAAATGACAAGAAAGAAGGGACACAAGATGCTTACTGTTTTAAAAGTGATAGGAATTATCATCTTAGTTATTGTTGTACTTTATTTACTCATGATCATGCCGCGCATGATAAACCGTCCGGATTTTACACCTTTTCAAGGGCGCTTGTATGCCCACCGTGGTTTACATGACAATGAGACCAACGCACCGGAAAATTCCCTGAATGCTTTTCAAAAAGCAGTGGATGCCGGATACGGGATCGAACTGGATGTGCAGTTGACCAAGGATGAGATCATGGTCGTATGCCATGATTTTGACTTGAAGCGTATCTGTGGGGCAGATGTCAAGGTGCGCGACCTGACTTTTGAGGAGTTGCAGGGCTATCATATCTGCAAGTCTGATCAGACCATTCCGACCTTTGAGGAAGTTCTGCGCCTGATTGACGGCAAGGTGCCGCTCATTATTGAATACAAGGTGCCTGGCATGAGCGCCAAGGTATGCGAGATGGCAGATGCTCTGTTACAGGACTATAAGGGGCTTTACTGCGTCGAGTCTTTTCACCCTTTAGCCGTGCTCTGGTATCGCCGCAATCGCAAGGAGATCGTGCGTGGTATCTTATCCGACTCCTATATAAAGGAGGGCATGACTGACATGCCAAAGGTTGTTTATGGCATTACCCATCATATGCTGGTCAATTTCCTGATCAGCCCGGATTTTATTGCCTACCATCATAAGTATTATAAGGATCTGTCGCGCACTTTATGTCGCAAACTCTATCACGCACCGGCAGTGGCATGGACGATCAAGAGCCAGCAGCAGTTGGAAGATCGTAAGGATGATTTCGACATCTTTATTTTCGACTCTTTCCTGCCAAAAGACGGACCGGTCTTTAAAAATTAGGCAAAGATAAGCAATATTCCGACAGAAAAACAAAATATCTAAAAGCACAGGACTTGTGGACTCCTATAATAAACTTATCGTATCAGAAAAATGACGAGTTTCGTTAGAGATAAGCAAAAAAGGAGACAAGTATGAAAGCAATCAGATTACGTTGTGAACAAATGGAAAATCCATTGGGGATTGATGTGCAAAAGCCATGTCTTTCCTGGATCTGTCAGGATGGTATTCATCAGACTGCCTATGAGATCGAGGCAAAGACCGGTGAAGATGTCATATACAACAGCGGCAAGGTAGCAAGTGACAGCATGAATGTCATGCTGGATGCAGATCTTGCAAGCAAGCAGCAGGTTGTCTGGCATGTGCGCCTGTGGGACGAAAAGGATGTCTGCGGCGAGTGGAGTCAGGATGCTCATTTTGAGATGGGGATTATCAAGGCAGATCAGTTTGTGGCAAAATGGATCAACCCGGAGGGACAGATCAATACGGACGAGATGCAGCCGGTATCTTATCTGCGCAAGACCTTTACTTTTGACGGAAATGCCAAAGATGCAAGAGCCTATGTCAGCGCACATGGTATTTATGAGGTCAGGATTAACGGCAAGCGAGTGGGCGATTTTGTCCTTGCTCCGGGAACATCTTCTTATGACAAGCAGATGCCATATCAGACCTATGATGTGACAGAACTTTTGGAAAACGGAGAAAATACCATTACAGCAGAAGTGGCAGATGGCTGGTATCGCAGTTATTCCGGCGTTGATGGAGACAGAAATCTTTTCGGCACCGAGCTTGCCTTTTTCTTCCAGTTGGAAAATGCCGGACAGGTCATCTGTATTTCGGATGAGACATGGGAGGTTTCCCAGGCAGGACCGCTTCGTCAGGCAGATATGCAGATGGGCGAGGTCTATGATGCAAATAAGGAAGACATTACGGATTGGCATGGCGTAAGTGTAGTGGATGCAGACAATAGTCTATTTAAGGCGACCAACAGTGTCCCGGTGCAGGAACATGAGCATTTTGAAGGAAAGATCATGACAACTCCAAATGGCGAGACCGTGATCGATTACGGACAGAATTTGGCAGGTTATATCTGCTTTACCTTAGAGGCGCATGAAGGCGATCGTCTTGTCCTGACACACGGCGAGGCACTGGATGAGAACGGCAACTTTACGGCAGAGAATTTTCATCGCAAGCGTCATAAGGGCGGCGGAACCGAGCAGAAGGTTACCTTCATTTGTAAAGAGGGAACGAATACCTATCATACCAAGTTTTCTATCTGGGGATTCCAGTATGCTAAGGTGGAGACTGATATCGACCTGAGTACCGCACATTTTGAATCCATTGCCGTGTATTCCGCTATGGAGCAGATCGGACATTTCTCCTGTGGCAATGCAGATGTCAACCAGTTGGTGCACAACAGTATCTGGAGCCAGAAGTCCAACTTCTGTGATGTGCCGACGGATTGTCCGACCAGAGAGCGTGCCGCATGGACGGGGGATGCCGGCGTATTCGTAGATACCGGTATTTTCCTTGAGGACTGTTACAGTATCTTCCGCAAGTGGCTGGGCGAGTGCCGCCTTATGCAGTACGATGACGGAAAGATTGCAAACATTGCACCGCTGAACAGTAAGCCAAGTTTCTTCTCAGGACTTTTGTCAGGTTCGACAGGCTGGGGCGATGCTTGTATCATCGTGCCATATGCTCTTTACAAGCGTTATGATGATGTGCGTATTTTGGAAGAAAATTACGATATGATGAAAAAGTGGTACGCTTTCCTCGAAGATCGTGCCAAGAAAAAGGACATCAAGAAGATCTTTAAGAAAAAGAGCCCATATCGCGATTATACGATCGAGACAGGTATCGACTATGGCGAGTGGTGTGAGCCAGGCGTAGACTCTGCTTCCTTGATGGGAAAGACACCGGTTGACTCTGCTACTGCATATTTTGCACATTCCGGTAAAATGTTATCCGAGATCGCACAGATCTTAGGGCATGAGGACGAGGCAAAGCATTACGCAGAAGTTTCCGAGAAAGCGACCCTTGCTTTTCGTGATGCGGCAACAGAGAATGGTAAGATCATAGGTGAGCGTCAGGCACCATATGTCAGAGCCATTGCCTTTGATCTTTTGACGGAGGAAGACAAGAAGCAGGCAGTCGAAGACCTGAATGCTCTTGTAGTAAAGAATGATTATCATTTGAACACCGGCTTCCTTAGTACGCCATTCCTTTGTCAGGTCTTGGCGGAAAACGGACATACCGACACGGCTTATCGTCTGCTCTTGCAGGATACGGCACCAAGTTGGCTTTATGAGGTGAAAAAGGGTGCCAATACCGTCTGGGAGACATGGGATGGTATCAACGAAAAAGGGGAAGTGCATGCTTCTTTGAACCATTATTCCTATGGTGCGATCTGTGGCTGGCTCTTTGGTGGTGTCTGCGGTATCCACTTAGAGAATAAGCATGTTACTATCCATCCATACCCGGATGCATCCTTGGGGTATGCGCATGCGGAGTATGTCTCTCCGGTTGGAAAGATCGTCAGTGCTTGGAAGTATGAGGGAGGTAACATCCATTACACCTTCGAGATCCCGGCGAACGTGACAGCGGAGGTCTACTTAGAGGACGGGCAGAAAGTGACCTTGGAAGCAGGAAAACATGAGATTGTATCAAAGTAGGATTGCTTCACAAGAGTATAGAGAAATGATAAAAAGGCTGTAGCGTTTTGCTACAGCCTTATGTTTTGTTTACGGTATTCACCCGGTGCGATTCCGGCAATCTTTTGGAAAGAGTCCGAAAAATAAGATCTGGAATTAAAGGATAATTCAATACTGATATCCAAAATGCTCATATTGGTCGTACTGAGGAGCACCTTGGCGCGTTCAATCTTTTCACGCATGATGTACTCGGTAATGGTACAGCCCATTTCCTGCTTGAACTTGCGGGAAAAATAGTATTCGGAATAACCGGCGCGCTCTGCCAGATCACCAATGGAAAGTTTCTCATTGATATGCACGCCGATATAATCACAACAGTTTTTGACGATCGGTGAGATGCCGTCGGTGTGTTTGGCTTCGCAAACTTTCTGGAAATAGACTGTTTGCATTTCTTCTATAACAGTACCGTTATCATCCAGAGAAACGGAGTCTTCAATGCGCTGCCCGTAAAAGTCACAAAGATCATAGGCTACGTTTGGAGAGACACCACCCTCAATCGCGGCGCGCGAGATCAGGGTCAAAAGCACAAAGGCATTGTTTTTGGCGGCACGTAGACTGTTTTTGGGATTGTGCTTGACCCCATTACTCAGATGAGATGAGTTCTGCAGAGCCTTGCTATAGTCCGGGTTTCCATCCTTGAAAAGACGCAAAAATTCCTGCTCGGAGGCCCAGATGCCGTGATGCTGTTGCGATGATGGAACAATGGAAGGATTTTCGTAGTTTCCTTTGTTCTGTACGCTCTCGATGGTGTTTATATCAATGGCTGTTCCGCTGATCAGATAGTGCAATTGACTAGCATAACTCATCATGACATTGCTTGCAACAATGGGAAGAGAGGTCAGCAGTTTGGAGACGTTTGCCTTTGTCTTGATGGACAGGTTGCGCTGATCCATAGCCTTTACCAGTTCGTTGTAGGAATTTTCTCCGGTAAAGGTTGGCCCTAAGACATAGAATTTTTTTAATTGGTTGTCAACAATCTCAAAGTCAATCAGCCAGGCAAGGTTGAAAAAGGAATAGATAAAGCGAGGATGGGAGGGCAATCCACCGTTTAATGCAGGGGGAACCTGCAGTTGGAACAAAGCATCAAAACCCTGATAGTCATCCCCGGGATAGGTGGTAAAAAGCATCTGCATATGCTCATCATAGATCCAGCCAAAGAGATTGTTGGTATGTAAGAGCAAATCCATATAGGACTTGATCTGTTCGTCCTTGGTCATGCTTAGTCCTCACATAAAAAATCGGCCAGAAGGCTATAATCATCTTCATTTATGCAACGCACCGTGCCATTTTTCAATATGTTTTCTTTTCCTGCCATGGAGCAGAAGACATACTGACTCAGTGTAGATGCAAGATTGAGGATATCTCCCTCATTGGAATCAAAAAACACGTCGTTTTTGCATGCTTTTACTGCAATCAGAAATTTGGCCAAATCGGTATCCTTTTTTAATTTTCTCATGATAAAATCCTCCTATCAAAAAGAATGCACATAGGTGCAACATGAAATCATTATGATTTTAACACAGATCAAAAAAAACGTGAAGAAAAGATGACGAATTTTTTGATAGGAAATACAAAATCTGGTCGAAACAATGTAAAGAGGCAGATAAAATTGTATAGGTAAAAAAAGATTTATAGATTTTTGGAGGAAAAGAATATGGCAATAAAAGCAATACAGCAGTTTCAATTGCGCACTGTGATCGGTACAGAGGCAAAGGCAAAAGAGACTTTGCGTCTGATGGAAGAAGCAGGATACGATGGCATTGAACTCTGTAGTTATATGATAAAGCATATGGCGCTTACCATTCGGGCAATCACAAGACTTGCCGGAATGCCGATGGGAAAGAGCGGAAATCTGGACTGGCATGCACTCTTGGCAGATACAAATTTAAAGGTAGTCAGCATCCATCAGGATCTGGGAACTTTGAAACGTGTTCCGGAGGAAGCCATCGCAGAGGCAAAATCCTATGGAACAAAATATATCGTTATCACCGGAATGCATCATTTTGATTATTCCGACAAAGAGGCAGTGGATGAATTGATCGCAGATCTGAATGCTTGTGGAAAACGTCTGAAAGAGGATGGCATCGAACTGCTTTACCACAATCACAACTGTGAGTTCCGTAAGATTGATGGTCAGACGGCTTATGATCGCATCATTGAAAACACGGATCCGGAATATGTTAATTTTGAGTTTGATTCTTACTGGCCGACAGAGGCAGGTGTTAATACCGTAGAACTCATGCGGCGTCTGGGAAGCCGTATCAAGTTGTATCACATCAACGACAGAGGCAGCCGCGTAGAGGGAAAGACTTCCTCTATTCTGACCTCAGACAGTATGGAACTGGGTTACGGCAATATGGATTTAAAGACCATGGTCGATATTGTGAAGGAAAATGGTGTGGATGCTGTTGTTCTGGAAAGTCATAAGAATTGGGTAGATAAATCCCCGATCAAGTCCTTCCAGTTGAGTGCCAAGTTCATGAATGAGAATGTCTAAACTTTAGTTGCCTATCACACGAAAAGTTGTTAAAATAAATCTATATGAGTTCGTGAGGTGGGGGATATATGAAAAAGGTTTTATTCGTTGGACATTTTAATGACCAGACAAAGCAGATACAAAAGGAACTGTCAAAGTTTGTCTCTATCCAGTTATGTTCGGACAATGTGACGATCGCTGAGAGCATGATGGGCATTTATGAGCCGGATCTGGTGTTGGTAAATGTCGAGGGATTTACGGACGGTCATCTGGAATTTTTCCAGATCTTAGCAGAAAAATATGTGATGACTCCTGTTGTTATCATTGGCAGTGAGGCGGCATATCGCCGCTATGCTCTTTATGATATGTCAGGGCAGGTATCTTACGTGGATCCGCAGGATATGGCGGAAAATGGTGTCTTGGAGGCGCTGATGGCACGCGTGGACATTGATGCGGAGGTCTTGCCGGATGGCTCGATCGTATCCAAGGATGATCGAAAGATCGTCTTGGTGGTGGACGACAGTCCGATGATGCTTCGCAGCATGAAGCAGATGTTAGAGGAACGTTATCAGGTGACACTTGCCACTTCCGGCCAGCAGGCACTGACCATGATCGATAAGCGCCAGCCGGATCTGGTTGTTTTGGATTATGAGATGCCGGATTGCGACGGTAAGGAGACCTTGGAGTTGATCCGCTCAAAGGAAGCGACCAAGGATATACCGGTTGTTTTTCTGACCGGACATGGAGATGCGGAGCATATCCGTTCTGTCTTGGATCTCAACCCAAGTGCATATTTCCTGAAACCGCCAAAGGCAGACAAGATCCTGGAGGTCTTAGGACAATTATTATAAATATGACAGGCTGTATTCCCCGAGAGGAAGTACAGCCTTTTTCTGCGTTGTAAAAAGAGGAGAGAAAGGAAATCAGTATGAAATGCTTGAGTTGCGGTAAGAATTTTGATGGCGAAAAATATTATTGCATATGTCCTAAGTGTGGAACTTACAACAAGCCGGAGGATAAGACAAGTCAAACTTCGCCAGAAGCGGATTTTATATATGAGGAGCCACAGGCAGAGGCTGATAGGGAGGATGCGGTAAAAAGCCCTGATGTTGATATCACAAAGACTGCTGCCTCTGTGCCGGACGCACAAGAAACAAGGGAAAAAAAGGCAAAGCGGAATCTTCTGATATTGATCGTGATTTTCCTTGCCTTATCCTTTTTGTTTACCATAGTAAAAAACATTGTTGTGGGATATCTGGGAACGGATAATTACAAGGCGTCTCATCGAGATGATGTAACGGAGGTGGCTGTTTCAAAAGGCAAAGTAGGGCAGGCATACACGGTGGAAAAAGATTATGGCCGCACCTTGACCGTTGCAAGTGCCGAGGTTTTGGCTGAGGCAGATACAGTCGAAGGTCTTCCAAAGGGGCAGCGCCTGATCGCAGTGCGTCTGGAATCCAATCAAGTGGATAGCATAGACTACGACAGTTATGAAAATGCTCCGGTAGATGATTTTTATATTTCATATGATGGAAGTTTTAGGTCAGAAGTGGGGACATACCAATTTGATAAGGGTGGATATGATGATCTGATCGGCAATCGTCAGTCAATCAGTCCGTATGATTTCATGGGATCCGGTGCGCATGCAGGATATGTCTTTTTCTTTGTACCAAAGGAGGCAGAAAATATTGCATTTTTTTATAGTATTGCAGATACAGACAGCGGAGAAATTCAAAAGTATGTGAGCGTGCCGTTGCATTTGGATGTGACAGAGTAAGAGGAGGGGATGACATGGAGACAGGAAAGCAGAATAAAAAGATCATCGTCCTTCTGGTGGTGATTCTTATCATTGCAATCAGTACTTTCGGCAGCACTTTAATGGATTTTATTGATTCCGTACAATATAGTCTGAGCGGAGTCTCTACCAGCAGCCGAGCAGTTCTGGATGGGGAACCGACGATTGCCTATCTGGGCAAGACCTACAAGGACAATGCGACAAGTGGATATTCTTATTATGCGATCGATCTGCCGGTGTATAACAATGGCAGGTATGAGATGGGAACGGATTATGAGGTGCCCATGCAACTGGTAGCGGAAGACTGGGAGGATGTGGACAGTTTTTACGAAACAGATGACAGCGATTTCGCCTATTCCTATGAAGACGTGATCCCATCCGGTACGACTGGCATTGCCCGTAAGATTTATCTGATCAAGGATGGCGTAGATCAGGTAAAAGTTATCTGTTATGAGACGAGTGATGATTACTATGATGAGAAGAATGGCGTAGAATTTAATTTGAAAGTACCAACAGAAGAGATGAAAACACAGGAATAAAGACCACAGTTTTTCAAGGATGTGATCTCGGGTATTATTGTGGCGATTATCGCTCTGCCCCTGTCGATTACCTTGGCACTGGCTTCCGGTGTGACACCGGAAAAGGGAATTCGCCTGATTTTATCGCACACCAATGAACAGCCTATGCATATGATGGAAAAGGCAGGATTTGACAAGCGCATCGGCAAGGAATATTTCTGCAAGCATATTGATGATGCACTGGCTCTGGCAGAGCGGATTGCAGCCAAATAGAATAGAGATATATCATAGGACCTATGTCGTTGGAAAACGGATGACATGGGTCTTTTTTTAACACAATTTTTACAGAGACCATACCTTTCATTTTACAAAAGCACCTTATGATAGATCCTGTAAAGAAAATGAAAAGAAAAAAGTCTATCAGACGAAAAGGAGATCAAAAATGAATACAGGTAGTGAGAAACAGAGAGACCGTGATGAAAAAGTTGTGGAGA
>ERZ838399.2530-NODE-2530-length-13514-cov-8.765139_pt1 | contig 13514 bp, 14 predicted proteins | sample MGYA00519683_ERZ838399 | MGnify/ENA primary metagenome ERZ838399 (study PRJEB31850, sample SAMEA3708833) | human gut metagenome | biome: human gut; feature: human-associated habitat; material: faeces | place: China | collected 2014 ...
GCTGCCGTGACTAGAGCGGGAAGGAATGTGTTTTATGTATGGAAACAGGAAGAATGAGATGATTTAAAAATAGTTTTTCAGAGGTAATTTCAGAAAAGGAATATTGTCTGATAACACATATTAAGCCTGATAATTTGTCAGTTCTCTTTCATACCCCTATATTTGTTCCCGCTATTCTATATAATCAATAGAGGGAGAATGTATCATAAGAGAAAAACAAGAGCGTACATAGCATGGGTGTTGTTCATGACATTCATTCCGTTCTTTGTAGTGAAGACCTTTCACTATCATGGAAGCGAGGATGAAAAGTCATGTTCTCATGCCGGGCATTCTCACAAATCATCCGATGATTGTGCGATATGCCAATACTCCCTTTCTCTCTTTACTGAACCTCAACCGGTAGAATTTCATTGTACATTAACGCTCGTGCCTTACGAGCCGGTTGTTTATCAGGATAAGGTCGTTTACAAACGGACTTATTCACATCAATTGCGTGCACCCCCTGTTGCATAATTACATAATCAAACTTTTCAAGAAGGCAGGCTTATCGTAACCTGTCCTCACATTCATTTTACACATTATATAAAAGATTGTAATTGATGCGTATCGGAATTATTTCGGGCGTATTGGGGCTGACTGTAGTCTTACCCGCCCACGCACAGAAGTCCGATTCAATCAAGAGTTTACTTTTGCCTGATGTCGTTGTGACCGAGTCGTACCAGCAACGTCAAGCCAAAAAGTCTGCGCTTGCGGTTGATGTAGTGGATCAGGATTTTCTGCGCAAACATTTTACGGGAAACTTCATGCAAGCAATGGAGAACATCCCCGGCGTGCAAACAATGGATATAGGTTCCGGCTTCTCCAAACCGATGATCCGAGGAATGGGATTCAACCGGATTGCTGTACTCGAAAACGGAATCAAGCAGGAAGGACAACAATGGGGAGCCGACCACGGACTGGAACTGGATGCTTTCAATATCGGAACTGTCAATGTCCTGAAAGGTCCTTCTTCACTACTATATGGCAGTGATGCAATGGGAGGGGTGATTGACATAACTTCACCTCCCGTACCCTCGGTAGATATGTTATTCGGAGACGTTACACTTCTGGGAAAGTCCGTCAACGGAACGCTCGGAGGATCATTTATGCTGGGAATAAAGAAGAGTTTCTGGTATGCACAAGTCCGTTATTCCGAACAGCATTTCGGGGATTACCGCATCCCTACGGATACTATTGTTTACCTGACGCAAAAAATGCCTGTTTACGGGCGTAAGCTAAAGAATACGGCAGGTATTGAACGCAATATCGGATTCTTCGCCCAATATCAACGGCAAAGATATAAAGCGAACTATTCCGTAAGTAACGTCTACCAAAAAACTGGTTTCTTTCCGGGGGCGCATGGTATACCGGATGTATCCCGCGTAGAAGATGACGGGGACAGCCGTAACATGGAATTACCTTACAGCAAGGTGAATCATCTGAAGGTGACTACCCTTCAGCAGTATGCGTGGGAGAAGCTAGTTTTGTCGGGCGACTTTGGATTCCAGAATAATCACCGTGAAGAATGGAGTGTTTTCCATACCCATTACGGTTCGCAACCCGTACCGGAGAAAGACCCGGACAAGGAACTGGCTTTCAACTTGAATACTCTCAGTGCATCGGTAAAAGTCCGCTTTATCGGTTCTTCTTCGTGGGAACATGCATTGGGTTGGGACGGACAGCATCAACGGAACGATATTTCCGGTTATTCATTCTTATTGCCTGAATACTACCGTTCCACCACCGGATTGCTTTGGCTTACGACTTATAAGCCTAATAATGTTATCTCCGTCAGCGGAGGAATGCGGTATGACTATGGATATATTCATATATCTTCGCATGAAGACGCCTATCTTGCCGATTATCTCCGAAAACAGGGATATGATGAAGAACAGGTAGAACACTATAAGTGGAACAGCCATGCAGTGAAAAAGAAATTCGGTGATTATTCATTCTCTCTGGGATTGGTATGGACACCGTCCGAACGGCACATGGTAAAAGCAAACGTCGGTCGTAGCTTCCGTCTGCCCGGTGCGAACGAACTGGCGGCTAACGGTGTGCATCACGGGACCTTCCGGCATGAACAGGGAGATACAAATCTGAAATCAGAACAGGGATGGCAAATGGACGCTTCTTATAACTTACGGTATAACGGGTTTTCCATTTCCGTTTCTCCCTTCGTCAGTTGGTTTAGTAACTACATCTTTCTGCGTCCTACGGGCGAGTGGTCTGTCCTGCCGCATGCCGGACAGATTTATCGTTACACAGGAGCCGAGGCGCTGTTTGCCGGAACGGAAGCAACGATAGACATTCACTTTCTGCGTAGTTTCAATTACCGTATTTCCGGTGAGTATGTTTATACCTACAACTGCGACGAGCATATCCCGTTAAGTTTTTCTCCTCCGTTTAGTATGCGGAACACGTTGACATGGCAGAGGAAACAGGTTATGCTTTATGCAGAGTGGCAGTCCATAGCCCGGCAAAATCGCGTAGATCGTAACGAAGACCGTACACCGGGTGCAAACCTGTTCCATTTAGGCGGTTCGTTGAATATTCCCATTCGGGGGAATCAGGCAATAGAAATAACCCTGACCGCCCGGAATATTTTCAATACCCGATATTACAATCATCTTAGTTTTTACAGGAAAGTAGAAATCCCCGAACCGGGACGCAACTTCCAATTATTAATCAAAATTCCATTTAAAAAATTACTGTAATGAGAATTAAATTATATCTCCCGATAATCAGCCTTTTGGCAATGTCTGTTTTTGTATTTATCTCTTGTGACGATTCGGATAGTGATACCACTAAGCCGGTGATTGAACTGCACGAACCCGAAGAAGGGCAAGCGCTGAAAATAGGAAGTGAATACGGCGTGCATTTTGAAATGGATCTGTCGGACGACGTGATGTTGAAGTCGTATATGATTGAAATACACAGCAACTTCGATCACCATTCGCATGGAAAAAGCAGGGGGGCCGGAGAAACCATCGATTTCAGCTTCAACAAGTCTTATGATATTTCCGGAAAGAAAACGGTACATATTCATCATCATGATATTATGATTCCGAAGGATGCAACTCCGGGAGATTATCATTTAATGGTTTATTGCACGGACGCTGCAGGAAACGAGACGTATGTTGCCCGTAATATCGAATTGAGTAACGATGTAGAAGAAGAATATCATCATCATGAATAGAATAAAGGTATTATAAGTAGGTGCATTGTAAAAAATGCGACCTTTGTAGGTACAAAATTGGAGAAAGAAATTTAAAGGTGTAATAGATATTACACCTTTATTGTTTTCAAAGCTTTACTTTTGTGAAAAATACTTTTCCCTATGATAAAGTTGCCAATTATAAATCGAATTTTTCCTTCGTACAAATCGAAGATAATAGCTGTCATTGTTACCGGCGTTATCGTGGGCGGAGGAGTTTTATTTATGTATATGCTTCGGGCACATACATATTTGGGAGATGATCCGGCAGCATGTGTGAATTGCCATATCATGTCTCCTTATTATGCAACCTGGTTTCATAGTTCGCATGCCCGGGATGCTACTTGTAATGACTGTCATGTTCCTCACGAAAACGCGGTAAAGAAGTGGACATTCAAGGGGATTGACGGAATGAAGCACGTAGCGGCGTTTCTCACGAAAAGTGAGCCGCAGGTGATACAGGCACACGAAGCCAGTTCGCAAGTGATTATGAATAACTGTATCCGTTGCCATACACAACTGAATACGGAGTTTGTGAAGACGGGAAAGATAGATTATATGCTGTCGCAAGTAGGAGAAGGAAAGGCTTGTTGGGATTGTCACCGCGATGTCCCTCATGGCGGGAAGAACTCGCTGTCTACGGCTCCGGGAGCTATTGTACCGCTTCCCGAATCGCCCGTGCCGGAATGGCTCCAAAAAATGATAGATAATAAAGAATAAGCAAAATATAACTACGTAATAAAACAATAAAACCGATATAGAATGGAAAAGAAATTAAAATCATGGCAAGGATGGCTGTTGTTCGGAGGCTCAATGGTTGTTGTTTTTGTTTTGGGACTATGCGTTTCTGCATTAATGGAGAGGCGGGCGGAAGTAACTAGTATCTTTAATAATCGCAAGACTGTCATCAAAGGGATTGAAGCACGCAACGAACTCTTTAAGAATGATTTCCCTCGTGAATATCAGACTTGGGCGGAAACTGCAAAAACAGATTTCCAAAGTGAGTTTAATGGAAATGTTGCCGTTGATGTACTGGAACAACGTCCTAATATGGTAATACTTTGGGCGGGATATGCTTTCTCGAAAGATTATTCCACTCCGCGCGGACATATGCATGCTATCGAAGATATCACGGCTTCGCTTCGTACCGGAGCACCTGTGAATCCTACCGACGGTCCTCAACCGTCTACTTGCTGGACCTGCAAGAGCCCGGATGTTCCCCGTATGATGGAAGCATTGGGCGTTGATTCTTTCTATAACAATAAGTGGGGCGCCATGGGTGCGGAAATTGTGAACCCGATCGGTTGTTCCGATTGCCACGATCCGGAAACGATGAATCTTCATATCAGCCGTCCGGCTTTGATTGAAGCGTTCCAACGTCAAGGCAAGGATATCACAAAGGCTACTCCACAGGAAATGCGTTCGCTCGTATGTGCGCAATGTCACGTAGAATATTACTTCAAGGGTGACGGCAAATACCTGACTTTCCCTTGGGATAAAGGCTTTACTGTGGAAGATATGGAAGCCTATTATGATGAAGCCGGTTTTTATGATTATATTCATAAATTGAGCCGTACCCCGATTTTGAAAGCACAGCATCCGGATTACGAAATTGCTCAAATGGGTATTCACGGTCAGAGAGGTGTCTCTTGTGCCGATTGCCACATGCCTTATAAGAGTGAAGGCGGTGTGAAATTCAGCGACCACCATATCCAGAGTCCGTTGGCAATGATTGACCGTACTTGTCAGGTCTGTCACCGTGAAAGCGAAGAAACATTGCGTAATAACGTTTATGAACGTCAACGCAAAGCGAATGAAATCCGTAACCGTTTGGAGCAGGAGTTGGCAAAAGCGCATATCGAAGCTAAATATGCCTGGGATAATGGGGCGACAGAAGAGCAAATGAAAAATGTGCTTGCTCTGATTCGTCAGGCGCAGTGGCGTTGGGATTTCGGAGTGGCTTCCCACGGAGGTGCTTTTCATGCGCCGCAGGAAATTCAGAGAATCCTTTCTCATGGGCTCGATCGTGCTATGCAGGCCCGTTTAGCTGTATCTAAGGTGCTTGCGAAGAATGGATTTACCGGAGATGTGCCGATGCCTGATATTTCCACTAAAGGAAAGGCACAGCAATATATCGGTCTGGATATCGACGCGGAAAAAGCGGCCAAGGAGAGATTTCTGAAAACGACTGTTCCGGCTTGGTTGGAGAAAGCGAAATCAAATGGTCGTCTGGCACAAAAATAAGATAGTAGTATATGTGGAGCAAACCGTGGAGCTATAAAGAAGGTCTGATTATTGGTGCAGGATTATTGGTGATAGGTGCACTGCTGCAAATAACGGTAGGAGGTATCAATTGGAATCTGTTTGCCTGGCCGGTTAATTTAATAGTGTTATCAGTATATATCATTGTTCTGATAGCCATGCACCTTCTCCGTAAACGAGTCTATTTGTTTGAGTGGTTGAGCCATTATTCCGCAGCCGTTTCTTCCCTTGTCTGGGTGGTCGGTATGACGGTGGTAATGGGTCTTATCCGGCAGGCTCCTTCCGGTCATGCTTCGAATGACATACTGGGATTTTCACAGATGATTTCATCCTGGTCTTTCGTTCTGCTTTATTTATGGATGGCCACTGCATTGGGATTAACGATACTCCGTACCAGTTTCCCTTTGAAGTTCGGCCGCCTTTCGTTTCTTCTCAATCATATCGGATTATTCATTGCATTGATTGCAGCTACTTTAGGGAATGCCGATATGCAGCGACTGAAAATGACTACCCGAATGGGAAACGCGGAATGGCGGGCTACCGATGATAAAGGACAACTGACAGAACTTCCGTTGGCTATCGAATTAAAAGATTTTACTATTGATGAATATCCGCCGAAACTGATGCTGATTGATAATGAAACCGGACGTGCACTTCCCGAAAAATCTCCTGTACATTTATTGCTTGAAGAAGAAGTATACGGTGGGACTTTGCAGGATTGGGAACTGACTATTCAACAATCCATTCCAATGGCGGCCTCCGTAGCTACCGAGGATACGCTGAAGTTTACGGATTTTCATTCTATGGGAGCAACTTACGCTGTACATTTGAAAGCTGTGAACCGAAAGAACCGGCAGACGAAGGAAGGCTGGGTGAGTTGTGGGAGTTTTCTTTTCCCTTATAAGGCATTGCGCCTTGATTCTCTGACTAGCCTCGTAATGCCGGAAAGAGAACCGCAACGCTTTGCTTCGAAAGTGAAAGTCTATACGCAGGAGGGAACAATTACGGAAGATACGATTGAAGTGAACCGTCCTATGGAGATAGAAGGCTGGAAAATCTATCAGCTTAGTTATGATGAGTCGAAAGGGGGTTGGAGTGATATTAGTATCTTCGAACTGGTTCGTGATCCGTGGTTGCCGGTAGTTTATACAGGGATCGTTATGATGATGCTCGGGGCCGTTTGTCTGTTTGTGAATGCACAAAAGAGGAAAGAGGAGGAAAAGGAATGAGTTGGGAATATTTTATATTGTTTGCGGTAGTCGCATTGGTTTGTTGGAGCTTGGGGGCTTTTGCTGCTTGGAAAGGAAAGAAAACGGTATGGGCATACGGATTTACTCTGTTGGGATTGGCTGTATTTTTCTGTTTTATCCTCGGCATGTGGGTTTCTTTGGAACGTCCTCCGATGCGGACAATGGGAGAGACACGTTTGTGGTATTCTTTCTTTCTGCCGTTGGCTGGATTGATAACGTATATACGTTGGAAGTATAAATGGATTCTTAGTTTCAGTTGCGTTCTGTCATTAGTCTTTATCTGTATCAATATCTTTAAGCCGGAGATTCACAACAAGACGTTAATGCCTGCTTTACAGAGTCCATGGTTTGCTCCTCATGTTATTGTGTATATGTTTGCTTATGCTATGTTGGGGGCTGCGGTGGTAATGGCTATTTATCTGCTTTGGTTCAAGAAAGAAGAGATTGAACGGAAAGAAATGGATTTATGCGATAACCTTACTTATGTAGGTCTGGCTTTTATGACATTGGGTATGCTTACGGGAGCTATTTGGGCAAAGGAAGCTTGGGGACATTACTGGGCTTGGGATCCGAAAGAAACATGGGCAGCGGCAACTTGGTTCTCTTATCTTACATATATACATTTCCGACTGGGTAAACCGTTGAAAGTGAGTCCGGCATTAGTTATTTTGTTAGTATCGTTTGTTTTATTACAGATGTGCTGGTATGGAATCAATTATCTTCCGTCGGCACAAGGTGTCAGTGTACACACTTATAATTTGAATTGAAATATCAAATCATTTAAATTGCAATATTGATGAAAACATTTTATTGGTCATTAGTGCTTATGATGCTATTGCCAAGCATGGCATACACACAAAATACGGAGAAGGAAAATGAGTTCTCGATGTCGATGCAAATCAGACCTCGGGCGGAGTATCGGAACGGAGCTTGGTTTCCTCGCAATGAAGGGGTGAAAGCCGCATCGTCTATCAACAATCGTGCCCGTTTGTCAATTGATTACAAGCGGTCGGACTTGGAAATCAAGATGTCGGCACAGCACGTCGGAGTTTGGGGACAAGATCCGCAGATCGACAAGAACGGGCGTTTTGTCCTGAACGAAGCATGGGCAAAACTTGATTTCGGACACGGCCTTTTTGCCCAGTTGGGGCGTCAGGCATTGGTTTATGACGATGAGCGTATTTTGGGCGGATTGGACTGGAATGTAGCGGGACGTTATCATGACGCATTGAAACTGGGATATGCGAATAAGAATAATGAGGTACACCTTATTCTTGCCTTCAACCAGAATGACGAGAAGAAGATAGGCGGTACTTATTATGCTTCCGGTGCACAGCCTTATAAGAATATGCAGACTGTATGGTATCACTATAAGGCGGATGCAATTCCGTTCGGCGCTTCTTTGCTGTTTATGAACCTGGGATTGGAAACCGGGGATGCGGCTACGCAGGATTCGCATACCCGTTATCTGCAAACAATGGGAACGTATCTTACCTATAAGCCCGGTAGCTGGAGTCTGGACGGTGCTTTCTACTATCAGACGGGCAAGAATAAGGATGCTGAGAAAGTGTCGGCATTAATGGGAAGCGTGCAGGCTGCCTATGCTTTTGACAAGACATGGGGAGTTGTGGCAAGTTTCGACTATCTGAGCGGCGATAAGGGAAACGGCGACAAGTTTAAAGCGTTCGACCCTCTCTACGGAACACACCATAAGTTCTACGGAAGTATGGATTATTTCTATGCGAATCTATTTGTGAACGGTTATGCGCCGGGTTTAATGGACAGCCGTATCGGTGCTCGTTTCCGTGCGTCGGACAAGGTGGATATGGAGTTGAATTATCACTATTTCACTACCGCGGTTGAATTGCCGGACTTGAATAAGTCCTTAGGTTCGGAAGTTGATTATCAAATCAATTTGTCGGTGATGAAAGACGTAAAACTCTCTGCCGGATATTCTTTCATGCGTGGCACAAAGACGATGGATGTAGTGAAAGGCGGCAATCATAAGAGTTGGCAAGACTGGGGGTGGGTATCGTTGAATATCAATCCGAAAGTGTTTTTCACAAAATGGTAATTAAATAGGGATGACATTCTGACAAGTGTGGCGCAGCATAAAACCGAAAGTTTAAGCTGCGCCACATTTTTATTATATGAATTTCTCTAAAGCTGCTTTGTTCAGGATTTCCACCCGTTTCCCTTCCATGGTGATAAGCCCTTCCTTGATAATCTTATTAATTTCTTTCGATAAGGCAGGGCGGGATACATTGAGGTATTCGGCAAGTTGGGATTGCGTATGTGTAATCTCTACTATCAGGGAATCTTTCTTCTTATGCTCGAACAGATAAACAATGAATCTTTCCCGAACAGTCTTGCGGGAGAGGGGTTTCAGCCGTGATACGGTACAAATGTTGCAATTACCGGCAATGCAGAGAAAGTTGTGTAACACTTGCGGGTCTTGGCTGATAACTTTAAACGTAGAATCTTTGGTTGCCATAAGTATCACACTGTCTTCAAGGGCGGTGAACGTGGCAGGCAGTGTATTGTTTGGATTAAAAAGATGTGGAGTGGCAAAAGTGCGTGGCGCAATGATATATTCAATCATCACTTCGTTTCCCAGTCCGTCGATAATATCCGTGCGTAATTTCCCTTCCAACAACACATACAGTTTGTTACAAGGCGTTCCTTGTGTGACGACTATCTCTTTTTTGTCTGCTGCGTAGATTACGAAATCCAGTTTTTCTAATAAAGATTCTTTTATATTCAAGGGCAAATCCCGGAAAAGAGGGATTTGAAACAGTTTTTCTTTATGTGTGTCGGTCAGTTGTATTTTTTTCATTGCATCATGTTGTTCGTATCGTGGACAAACTTACGGAAAATCTCTGGAATAAACGAATAAAAAGGGAGAAATGGCACTGAATGGCTTATTAATAAAGCGTTTATGACGCTAAACGAAGCCAACGGGAAAAAAAGGGAAAATGCAAAGAAAAGCGGATTTAGGAAGCAGAACGGTTTTCAAATCGTTACCCGTGGAAATGTAAGATTTAACAGTTACCGTGACGTTTGCGCTGCTCTGCTCTGCTTAGGTTTGCTTATCAAGGTTTAACTCGTTGATAATTAGTTTTGCAACCAAAAAAGTTAAGCATGAGCAGAAGCACATTCAAGGTGCTGCTCTACGTGAAAGGGAACAAGGCGAAAGGCAAGGGACAGGAAGCAAGGGACATCAACCTTACCTTAGACAACATCAAGGCGCAAATCATCAAGCACTATCAGCGCACATCCGACCGTGAAGCGTTTGTTACGGCTGAAATGGTGCGCAACGCCTATCAGGGTATCGGCAGCGAGTACGAAACACTTATCAAGGTATTCGACAAGGATTGCGCCAACTTCCTGAAACGTGTGGGCAAAGACCGCACCATCGGGACATACAAGGTGATGATGAGGGCACGTAATTATGTAGCCGCCTTTATCAAGTCGTTCTATAAACGAAATGATATCAAGCTACACAAATAGATTATTCACTGAAAAGCAGATAGAACAAATGAAGAAAAACAACATAGTTACCCTGCGTTTGACAGACGATGAACTCGGTTGGTTGGGTGCACTGTGCAGACGAAGCAGACAGAGCAAAAGCGAGACCATCCGTTCACTCATCATGAACAGCACGGTACGGGAACGAATCACTAAAGAGCACCTTACGGTCATCCGGCAGTTGATTGGAGAAAGTACCAATCTCAACCAGTTGGCAAGACAGGCGAATACCTACGGATTCTTTGCCGTAGCCGACAAGTGCGAGAACATGGCAAAGGAGGTGTCCCAACTCATAAACAGGCTGAAAGATGATAGGTAAACAGACGAAAGATACATCTTTCAGCGGTTGCGTGTGCTATGTGCTGAGAGAGGACAAGTCCAAATTGCTGGAAGCGGTCGGTGTGGAGGGAACGCCCGAACAGATGGCGGAGCTGTTCGAGTTGCAGACGTTGCTCAATGACAAGGTGAAGAACACGGTCGGGCATACCTCGCTCAACTTCTCACCCGAAGACGGTGAACGGTTACACCATGACGATGCGTTCATGTTGCAGATAGCCCGTGACTACATGGTGAAGATAGGAATAGTCAATACTCAGTACATTGTAGCCCGACATACCGACAGGGAGCATCCACACTGCCACATCGTTTTCAACCGTGTGGACAATGACGGCAAGACCATCAGCGACAAGAACGACTTTTACCGCAATGAGAAAGTCTGCAAGATGCTTACCGCCAAATACAGGCTGCATTTCGCCAACGGCAAGGATAATATCAAGGAAGAACGCTTGCGTCCATACGACAAGGCTAAGCATGAGGTTTACAAGGCATTGAAAGAGGAACTGCCCAATGCCCGAAGTTGGAACGGACTGAAAGAGGCTCTTTCCGAACGGGACATTGAAATGAAATTCAAGGTAAGCCGAACGACAAGGGAAGTGCAGGGCGTGAAGTTTGAGTATGGCGGCATATCCTTTTCCGGTTCAAAGGTAAGTCGGGAGTTCAGCTATATGAACATCGATTACCAGTTAAGACGGAATGCCTTTGAGGATGATTTCAACAACAGGCAGAGAGCTATCCGACAGCCCAAAGAGGAAACGGCGCAGACCGTATCGCAAAGCCATTCTGAAGATAATTTCAGCAGTGGGTTGGGATTGTTCAGCGGAATCGGTTCTTCTTTTAATGTGGCAGATGCGGAAGCCAACCAAGAGATGGCGGAGATATTAAGAAGAAAGAAGAAGAAACCCAAGCGCAAGCGTGGCATGAGATTATAACAGCTTATTTATCGATTCAAAAGATTAACGACAATGGTACAGAAAGATTTTCTATTGGATTTTGACCTCTACATTTGCGAGAGGTTCGGTTACAGAAACAGCCTTCACGTTATACCGACAATGAACGGTTGTTGCGTGGGCGTAAATATCAAGCCCGTAAAACTCTACATTCGCTTTTGGGAGTATAGCAAAGGTATGGGCGGCTTTCCAGACTGGTGCATCATTCTTGTACACTGCAACTTTGCCAAGAAGCAGGACGTGGAATTGCACGAACTTGTACGGTTCTTCAAGGAGTATGCACCACGATATGGGTACAAATACCTCTGCACCGAAGGCGGCGACTATAAGTATTATCAGACACTTGGTTTGAAGCTCATCCACAAAGGACTTTTCGGGCAATACAATTATGGATTGCCGATGAAAGATTTGAATGTCTAATACATGGTTTAGAGTTAAGGAGGGGATTTTTCCTCTCCTTTTTTCTTTCCGATACGCCACATTATCAGCAGGACGTTCCGTTTGAGGTGCCAGAGGGATGGGCGTGGACAACGATTGAAGAAATATGCTCAAAGATAGGTTCTGGTAGCACACCAAGGGGAAGCAACTATTCTGCGAACGGGATTCCATTTTTCCGCTCGCAAAATGTATATAATGACAGACTTGTCTATGATGACATCAAGTATATTTCCGAAGAAGTTCATCAGAAGATGAAAGGCACGGAAGTGCTTGCTAACGACTTGTTGCTGAATATTACTGGTGGTTCATTGGGAAGATGCGTCGTAGTTCCTGCTGATTTTAATTGTGGTAATGTCAGCCAACACGTTTGTATTATGCGTTCAGTTTTAGTTGAACCTGAATATTTTCATGCGTTAGTTTTATCTTCATACTTCGCTAAATCTATGAAGATTACGGGTAGTGGTCGTGAAGGTTTGCCAAAATACAATTTAGAACAGATGGGGTTTCCTTTGCCACCTTTAACAGAGCAACAACGCATAGTTGCCGAGATTAAACATTGGTTTGCTTTGATTGACCAAATAGAACAAGGCAAAGCCGACTTACAGACCATCATCAAACAAACCAAAAGCAAAATTCTTGGCCTTGCTATTCATGGCAAGTTGGTACCACAAGACCCGAATGACGAGCCAGCCATTGAACTCTTGAAGCGAATAAATCCCGGCTTCACACCTTGTGATAACGGGCATTATACGCAGTTGCCTGATGGATGGACAATTGCACCCATGCAAATACTATGTTCGTTGATTGATGGTGATAAGCAAAATGGTATAGAACGAGTAAATCTTGATGTCAAATATTTGCGTGGTGAGCGTGATGCCAAAACTTTGACTTCCGGCAAATATGTAGCTACAAAATCTCTTTTGATTTTAGTTGATGGAGAAAACTCGGGTGAAGTATTCAGAACTCCAATCGAAGGTTATCAAGGTAGCACTTTTAAACAGTTGTTTATCAACGAGAATATGAATAGCAGGTATGTATTACAAGTTATCAATTTGCATAGGAGGATATTACGAGAAAACAAGGTGGGTTCTGCTATTCCTCACTTGAACAAGAAACTATTCAAAGCGATAGAAGTGCCAATTCCACCTTACAAAGAGCAACAAAGGATTGTAGAGACTATAAATAAGGTTTTTATGTCTTTGGATTTGATAATGGAGAGCTTATAAACTCTCCATTATTTCATCTAATTGTGTAAATATTTCACGGGATGCATAAACTATTCGTTTTTGTTCAGCCTTTGGTGGTATGGGTATTTCTAATTTTGAGTATTCGGAAATCCAATATCGTTTATGAGTGTCACCTACCAATCTGGTAATGCTCATAAACATTGCCACATAATCAATTTCAATATCCTTGTGTATTTTTAGAATCTTCATTGCTGATGATTTTACCTTAAAGGGGAAATCAACTTTTTTTGAATCAGTTGTAAAATCA